>Ga0182010_10002180_pt1 | contig 9947 bp, 7 predicted proteins | sample 611E1MmetaG_FD_120488 | JGI IMG/M metagenome (GOLD analysis project Ga0182010, IMG submission 120488) | Permafrost microbial communities from Stordalen Mire, Sweden - 611E1M metaG | ecosystem: Environmental > Terrestrial > Soil > Wetlands > Permafrost | place: Sweden: Stordalen | collected... | reverse complement strand
TGCTATTGTTCTCTGCAACGTTTGAAGCAACCGTTGCAGAGAATGCGGATTGAGTCATGACAACCGATTGAGGCAATTTCTGCTTTGCCGGTGGTCTGATTCTGAAATTCAACCGACGGGGCAGAATTATTCCTAAGAGCGCAAGAATCAGGAAAAATACACCGCAATTCACCGTGTACACCGTCATAACTCTATGCGAAACAGTCAGGTTAATTTGCCATGGTTCAACCGGCATTACCGTAAACTCCAGCGATTGAGAGCCCAATAATCCAAAACCCATATTACTTCTAACCGTGGCACGGAAGGTTCCATCATCACTACTAACAACATTCAACTGTTTCCCTTCAAACGTCATTACGATGGGGACCTGTGTCAAGGGACCGATTTCAGAATTTAATTTACCATGGACGTTAAAACTGCCAGGTATAAATACTACAAATGGCAAATCTGAAGTTAGTAATACCGGAATTACTTTGATAACAGTTAATATGGCATTGGCGGCTACGGGAGCATATCTACCGATTGCAGTTACCGATACCGTAATTAAATGGTTACCAATTGCTGTGGCAGCAGGCAAGGATATTGTTTTCGTAAAGGTAGCGGATACTTCTGATTCTATAAATGGAATATTATCGAGAGAAATCTCGATTTTCCTGTTATCAGCAATTGGTGATGAACCATAATTAAACTGACCAATAATAGAGATATCTCGGCCGGGATAAACATTTGTATCTGTGTCTATTGTTAAAAGGGCACTATAAAACAAAATTTTTAGACTTATTGATGGACTTAGTGCTAAATCATAGTTGCCTACATCACCGGTCTGAGGGTAATACAATGATTGTATTTGAATTTCTGAGACATACCGGTAAGGCACCTGCAAAGGACTGAAATAATTCCCCTGAGAATCAGTGGTAAGCGTTAAATATTGAGAACCATTAAGCAGAATTTCGATATTGCGATTACCGAGCGGCTGTCCATTCGCCGAGAGAGTTCCACCAACGTTAACAATATCGCCGACATATGCTGACTTCGGTGTAATATTAATTGTGATATCCGAAGAAGGTAACATTCTTTCATTCAGAATTTCTTTTTGCTGTTCCTGGAGTAGACTTTGATATAAATCCAGAAAATTTTTAATTCTGATAATATCATCAAGGACAACAGCATAAGCCTGACTGCTGCTATCGCCGGCAGTATTTTGTATATTAAACTGATTACCGGCAATGCCTACCGCCTGTTCAATGGTATTCAGGTTTTCTTCGGCAGCAGCGAGATTTTTTAAAGCGGCACTTTTTACCGGTGCGGCTTCGGTGAATCGTGATTCCGCCAACAACATTTCGATATCACTAATGCTATCGTCAAGTCCCAATATCCGACCACAAAGATTACCGGCGGCAGAAAGGAAATTACTAAATGAATCCGTGACAGAAGGCGGAACATTGGCATAAGGCGAGACTTGAACATCAGCTGCAATAGCCGTTTGATTTTTGGCCAAGACGGAATCCAAAACATTTGAATAAAACTGAAAAAACGATACACCGCTAAAAATAACAGGCGCAGTATCCGGGTTTTCCTGCGGGACTGCCGCAGAAACTGGTGAGCAGACGGAAACAATAGCGACGGCAATCATGATGAACACGATTAGTTTTTTCAAGAAACTAATTATCAACATTATTTTTGCCCCATGACCTCGATAATTTTGAGGGCGACAATGACCATAAACCCCGATAGAAACACAATTGAGACAAGCGATAATGCTTGACGGGTTTTAGGATTAAAATAGACAAAAAGCATGGTGATGATGAGAAAAGCAATGACGAGAATTGTAAAACACACCTCGATATCAGTCTGTCCCGTAAAAGCCAAAATGATATTAATGAGACAAGAGGTTAAAACCAGGAGCAACAGGTAGCGGTTAAATATTCTCATCCCAATACCTCGAGCAGGATAGTGCTTTTATGCTGCCGGTAATTTTCTTCCGTGATTCTAACCGGTTTGCCAATACCGTCACAGGCAATTGAGGCAACGATTGAAGCAATGGGGCTGCCGAGACAACGGTAGTACCAAATATTTTCATATTGTAATTTAGGCCCAGTGACCTCAACGGTTACCATGTTGTTTTCAAGGCGCACTCCAACCGAATCGGCCAGGTCCAGCAACCCAATCAATACATAAGTCACGGCGTGTTCAATTTCCGATGAAGTCGGTCCAGGCTTTATTTCCAGCCTGTTAAGTCCGGTACCACCAGGTGCAGTGACGGCAATCGCCATGTCTTCAGGGTTTTCTCCCCAGCGAACAATGAGTCTCCTTGGTATTTTGTCTTTGATACGAAGAACATCAATATCACCGTTTAAGGGAATCAAAGCTTGCGCATTGCCAATTCTCATCGCCGAAGGGAGATAAACCGCCTTGCCGCTCAATCCCAACTCTTCCAGTAAAGCCGCAGTGTTCTCCATTCCGGTCTCCAGAATCATCTGAGCCGCTTCGGGAGAAATTTGCGGACGGGAGGCGGCCAATGCGATACTGGTGCCACCAATCATTACCGAGGAAAGAGCAACAGCGGTTAAAGGAATAGAATTGATGAGAAAATAGGCGGTAGGAGCAAAGATAGCGCCAGCAATCGCAAGGCTCATTCCAAACATTTGATATGGTTTATTCGTCATGCTGCTATCTCCAGCTAAAATCTGTCTCTATTGCTATCTCGAACTGAGTTTAAACAATATCTCAGATAGTTTCATTATAATATTTTTCATTATCGATTCAACTCTATATGTATCAGATATTATACAACATTTAGGATTTACAAGGGCTTTAAGCCAGGAACCTATAGGGGTTGAGATAATTATTGCAACTCTGATAAGGACTGACTGAGGTTGAAACAATTCAGTCTAAAAATATCGAAAGTAAAAGAAGACACCGGGTGAAAAACCGGATGTCACAGACTGAAACAAGAGCGGTTACAAGAATGTGAATGCAATTAATAAAGGAAAGCAATTCAAGAAACCAAAGTTAAATTAATTCCTTCCAGTACCGAAAGAAATGATAAACCAAGGCAGGATTCTTATCTACCTCATTTTTCACGAATATATGATGCCGGATTAACGGTGATGAAAAGGATCTGCAGTTTGTAAGTAAAATCCGACCTCAATCATTCGCGGAAATCCAGCCCCGGCGGATTGCCAGCACAACAGCGTGAGCTCGATCATTTGCGTTTAACTTACGGAGTATGGAACTGACATGATTTTTAATCGTCTGTTCACTTATATCCAGGATTTGAGCGATTTTTTTATTTGAGTTTCCGTCAGCAACATATCGTAATATTTGAGTTTCTCTATTTGTTAAAGGAGCAGTCACCGATTCTACAGACATTCCCATGGATACCATTTCCTGGAATTGCTTTAAGACATGTTCGGCAACAGTAGGTGTAGCAAGAAGACTATCGTTAATAGGATATTCGCCGCGTGAGACCCGACGAATAATACCTTCCAATTCTTGTATATTTGATTTTTTGTCCAGATAAGCGGCGGCTCCAATTCGTATCACCTCAAATAGTTCATCATTGTTAATTTCAGAGGTCATGACTACCAATCTTATAGCAGGATAACGTTGAATAAGACTTTTACCAATTTTAAGACCATTAAGCGATGGGGTATCGATATCCAATAATATTACATCGGGTAAATCTTCTTCGATAACCGATGACAGGTTATCGTCAGGACTTGCCTCTACAATTTTAAAATCAGGTTGTTCACTGAATGCCTGCTTTACTCCGACTCGAAACAAAGGTTGTTTATCGATTATTACTACTTTGGTAGCACTCATCTGGTAACTTCCTCTTCGGGTTCGCCCCTCAATATATTTTTGTTTATATATTAGACTCTTCAAATGGACTTGTCAAAAAACAACTGAATGAGTACCTAGTACTATAGTACCATATAGTCTTAGTTAATTCAGGTGATTGTCACTACTTGTCTGTTCAAACATAATGAATTGATTCAAATATGTTAAAAGATATTCGAATACGTTGGAGCGAATGAATTGAAATTGCGCTCGTCAAGGAAAGTTAAAATGTCGGTTTTAATAAATAATCAAACATATTATATGATCGCTGAAGCTTGTATAATGGCAAGAACAAATAGAAATACTTTGCTGAGGTGGATCAGGGAAGGTCGTTATGTTGATGTAAAAATAAGGGACAGAAACGGCTGGAGATTATTTAGTATAGATGATATCGAAAGACTAAGATGTCAATTAAATAAAATTGAGGAGACCTGTTCTAAATAGTTCTATAAATATTGACATGGTATCTTGCTCCAAGTTAATTAAAGCATTCCAAAATTATTAAATTACACAATTGAATCTCATCGTATAAAGGTACATTTGAAGGCAAATAATTTTTCCGTTATTCATTTTGATGGAATTCAAAAAAAGACCGAGCAATTAAAAAACAATGTTGTTTGCTAAAAATCTTGAATTGGACTATTTTTAAAACGCTCCTATCCCAGTTAATCCGTATGAAATTACCATCCCCGATGTTATTCTTCCTTTTCCGGTTTTAAAACCATCGATTGGATGACTTTACAGAAGAGTTCAACTAATTCCGGGTCAAAAGTAGTCCCAGCACATCGTTTTAATTCGTCGATAGCTTCCTCCGATGTTCTTTGTTGATGATACGGACGGAGTGAAGTCATTGCATCATAAGCATCAGCAACAGATAAAAGCCGCGCCTCTAAAGGGATATCCTTGCCTTTCAATCCGGCCGGATAACCACTACCGTCATAATGTTCATGATGATCTAAAATAATAGGTAATGAATTGGCTAATTCAACAACATACCTGAGTATTTCCACTCCCATTTCCGGATGTGATTTAATTTGCCTCCATTCCTGCTCATCAAGCGTCCCATCTTTGTTCAAGATAGAATCAGGAATACCAATTTTACCAATATCATGTAAAAGTCCGGCAGTGCGTATTACCGAGATTTTGTCGGGAGGAAGATTCAGTGTTTGTCCCATCGCGACGGCGTATTGACTAACCTTTCTTGAATGACCGTAGGTATAATGGTCTTTAGCATCCACCGTAGCCGCCAGCGCAAAAATCATACCAATAGCGATACGTTGTGTTTCAGACACATCTCCCACAGAAACTAATTCTTGCTTGTTGAATTCATAAGGGGCGCATGTTCTATTGCGCCCTGTTCCTTTAGCAGCATATAGTGCTTTATCAGCCGAAATCAGGATTTGTTCTTTATTGACACCATCAGTAGGCCAACTGGCAATCCCAAGGCTTGCAGTAATAGAAGACCTTCCGTTAAATACTTTTTGTTCAATCTTCTCACGAATCCGTTCTGCTACTAAATAAGCTCCTTCAGTCATCGTTTCGGGTAGAATAATCGCGAACTCCTCACCACCATACCTGAAGGCCATGTCGACGGTACGAATAGAAGCCTGAATACACTTGCCAACACTCGTGAGAACATCGTCCCCTGCTAAATGTCCGTAGGTATCGTTGTAAGTTTTAAAAAAATCCAAATCAAGCATAATAATCGAAAAAGTGGTGCCGAATCTTGTTCCACGAGCAATTTCCTTATCCAAACACTCATGCATATGACGATGATTATAGAGCCTGGTTAATCCATCGGTAATTGCCCAAGTCATCGCTTGAGAATACAACTGGGCATTTTCCACAATAACGCCAGCTTGATTTGCGACGCTCATCACAAGATCAATATCTTCCTGTAAAAATATTTGATTTGTGTGTTTTTTACTTAAACCTAAAATACCAACCAATTTACCATGACTTTTAAGAGGACAGAAAAGTTCCAGACGAGAGTTATGTAAACTTTCTTTTTCCGTTTCCCATAATGCTTTAAACTGGGGAGCTGAATCGATTTGTTTCATAGTAAGGACCTGTGATTCTTTCTGCAACCATATTACCATGGGACTGTCAAAAGACAGACTAAAGACGTTGAGCAACTTATCATTTGTCTCCGGATACATACAACGTACAGTGAATAAACTACTACCAGGATCCTCAAAAAGGAGTACTGCCTGGGATATTCGAATAGCTTTTGAGATGGTTTGAAGCATTTCAGTAGTAAGCTGATCAAGATTCAAAATGTTACCCATCTTACTTGTGAAATCAATGAGTGTTTGACGATGGTCATAAGTTTCCCGGTAAAAAAAACGGTCCACTAATTCCTGAATTGGGCGCCTGAGCGGGATACTGATAAAAGCCAACAATATTGTTAAAGCGATTGCAATTAATAAAATACTGTAGAGCGGCATTTGGAGGTAATATTTGAACATAATAAATAGACCCCCAAAATAAAGAGCAGCGACAGGGATGATAGCAAGGGTGAACGCCAATCCGCGGCGTACCACTAATCTAATGTCAAGCAAACTGTATCTGGAAATGGTGTAGGCGATGATTAAGCCATTGGCTAGGTTGCCGATATGTTCGATTGGTAGTCCTGATAGAGCCGGTGTAAGAGGAGAAATATAAGTGATTAAGACTACCACAATCCATCCAAATAGTAAGTAGGCCGTTTTATTCCGGTCGACGGCGTCATCTGAACGGCGATATCTCTGCAATAGTAGGGAGAATATGATTGCAAGGTATGGAATAACAATACCGGCTACAACATAATTCCACGGGTAAATATCATGAATAAGAAACCCATGGACAAAATAGGCATCGTGTACGATATAGCCTTTGATACTAAAGCCCAGGAGTAACAAAACCAGACCATACCCGATAAACACTCCGATCCCGCCTGGTTTGTTCTCGTAAGCTCTAATGAAATGATAGTAAGTAATAACTACCCATGGAATCGCCGTGATAACCAATCCGTTCCAGAAAATTAGATAGTGGGTAGAAGCGGCAAGATTGAAATCTACTAAAAAGGTGAAAGCACTCCAAACGGCAGAAGCGAAAAGAAACAATGCGAATATTTTATCCACCCGTGTTTTAGCCTGTTGAATAACCAGTATAGAGAGAACGGTAAAAGTTAAACAACTAGAGAGTGGTATTATTGCCCATAAGTTCACGGATTTTCCTCTACTCCAACGAGCACATTAGTATAACTAATTACTCTTGCGTCAATTATGGCTGATACTTTCGACTCTGTCAATAATTAAAAACTGCATCGTATGTCTTGGAAACTGCACGATCCTCATTTGACAAGATGGAGATGTCTGCCTATACTTAACTATCGTAATAACAACAGGTTCTTATTGTTTTGCAAATCAAGAAGCGGACTAAAAACGTAAAAACAATGGATAAACAATATAACCGAATCTATTCCAGAAACATAGGAATTCTGAGCGAATCGGAGCAAGATCAACTGCATCGCGCTAAAATAGGTATTGCCGGAATAGGCGGTGTTGGCGGATTATTGGCAGAAAGGTTATTAAGACTAGGCATCGGTCAACTGAAGATTATTGATCCTGGAACCTTTGAAGAGAGTAATCTTAATCGGCAATTCAGCTCTTCAGTGACAAATCTAGGACACTACAAGATTGAAGAAGTATATCGCCAGATAAAAGACATTAATCCTCAGGCAAAAATAGATTGTGATATAACTGGTATTAACACCGATGCCGATGCAATTCAGTTCGCCATTGATTGTAACCTGGTCATAGATGAAATGGACTTCGGCTTATTCGCACAGTCCATTTGGTTACAAAGAGCAGCTCGACGCGGTGGCAAACACTATTTTTTCACCAGTGCAATCGGTTTTGGTGCTTTGATAGTCATTTTCGACCCTAAAGGGATGACATTAGAAGAATACGACGATCTGCTGCCAAATATCGACTTGACTACTATCAAAAAAATAAACGTACCACTGGAGAGGACATTGCCTGTAATTCCGTCATATGCTCCGGCTACCACGTGTCAAGGTCTACAGGAAATCTATAACGGCGCTGGGGCTGTACCTACTGTGAGTATAGGTGTCGGCTTAGCTTCAATTCTTGCTGCCAATGAAGCAATTAACATTATTTTACGGAAGAGAGAAATTGTAGTAGCTCCTCGATATACATATATCGATTTAATGGACCGTGAGTTCATTATCGGTGAAATATCGTGAGATGCTTTATTTCGAATAATTGAAACTCTGCCAAACCCAATCCAAAACTAAGGTACCAGCCATGGTTAGCCTGAGAAGGATATGACAGTCTCTTTTTCGCTCATCTTACATAAAAATGGTTAGCTATAAGAGAAGAATGCCTCTCCTAGTCCGTTATTAGATTTTTTAAACTTTCTTACCACTGAATTGGAAACATTCTTGATGCCCATCCGAATAATGCTCCTTCTTCGTACACCATCCGCTATTCGATATGCCTTAAGTTGGCTTTTTCTGAAATCTTCTTCTGACATGGCTTGAGAAAAGTAGTTGCTAAAAGATTTATAGGCTACTTTCGCCCAATCGATTTTTCTCATTTCCTCTTCACTCACCGAATCTCCCAATAGAGAGCCGGGTAACGGCGTGTAGATATTTACGTCGAAGAAATCGGTTTTGAAGGTTTTCATCAGTTTCAGGGTCTTTTCAATATCTTCTTTTGTTTCATCAGGTAGACCCAGGACCAGAGAACTTATCGACATGATACCGGCATCATGAACCATCTTGCTCACTTCGACCATATTTTCTACGGTCATTTTTTTGTCAATAGATTGTAGTACTCGATTGCTGCCTGATTCTAGCCCAAAGTATAAACCGGAACAATTTGCCCTTTTCATTAACTTGAGCAATTCTTCATCGAGAGTATCAAATCTGGCAGTACACCACCAATTGATATCTAGTCTCTCGTCAATCAGTGACCGGCAGAACGACTGTACATATTTACGGTCGTAAGTAAAAGTCCCATCCACAAAATCAACAGAGGCTGGTTTAAATTTCTCCTTTAAAAATTTCATTTCCTGAACAACATTTGCCACGCTCCGACGGCGCACTTTCTCGTTCCAAAACCGTCTATCCGCGCAAAAAGAGCAGGAATAAGGACAACCGCGAGTCGTGGACATACTGTGGATCCGGTAAATATTATAATCACAATTTAATACCATGTCCCGGCCCAGATATGGTAATTCATCAAGGTCAGCAATTAAGTTCGCGGGGGGGGTACTCTTCATTTTCCCGTCCCTGTCCCGGTAACAAATTCCTGGGACGTTCTCCCATTTCGGATTGTCTTTCTTCAGTTCTTTTATTAAATTGGTTAGAGCAACCTCACCTTCGCCTCTAACGATAAAATCAAAGTCTGGATTACGCATAGTATCTTCCGGACAAAATGTGGGATGAAATGCCCCAACGACAATCTTTATATCCGGATTAACCTCTTTCACCAGGCTAGCCACTCTATCGACCAGACATTTCAACGGCGTGAAATAAGGTATTCCCACTGCCTTCGGATTTGCCTGGCGTACAACCTCAGTCAATTTCTGCCAGACAATATGATTCCGATCGTTTACCGCACTCTCGATCGCCCGTTGTCCGTTAGCCAGACTTTTTACCGAAGTCCCCCATTCATGGATAATATTTACCAGCGGGTTAGTAATTCGATAGTCTACTAACAGGTCTCCCGTTAACACAGCGCTCTCAATGCCCTCTTTTCGGAGATACGCCGCCAGACTCACCGGGCCCACATTATACCCGCGATCCGGGGCAAGTCCCTTTAGCACAACCTGAGGTGGGTCAATAATTAAGATATCCATCTTTTTTCGCCTTCTACGTTCATTGGTTATTTTTATGTTTAGATTCTTTACACCATCACCATTTCCTTAGACGTCAATGGCACTTTGATAGCGGCTAGCAGAAATTCAACCGTTTCATCTGCCGGATTGATATGCGGCGGTTTGAGTTGAGTCATATCGGCACCTAATTCCTGCTGTCTCTGTTTATACAAATGGAACGTATTTTGAGGTAATTGCGTCACTACCAAAGGTCTTAG
>Ga0182010_10002179_pt1 | contig 9951 bp, 7 predicted proteins | sample 611E1MmetaG_FD_120488 | JGI IMG/M metagenome (GOLD analysis project Ga0182010, IMG submission 120488) | Permafrost microbial communities from Stordalen Mire, Sweden - 611E1M metaG | ecosystem: Environmental > Terrestrial > Soil > Wetlands > Permafrost | place: Sweden: Stordalen | collected... | reverse complement strand
ATTCTGATAAAATGGTGCTATGGACAACTGGAGCACAGGTAGTCTCCGAAATCGAGGCACCACAACTTCATGGGATGATCACACGGCTTTGTGCACTCGCTGACTTACCGAAACCTCAGATTACAATTGTCAGGACTGACGTCCCAAATGCTTTCGCAACAGGCCGGAGCCCGAATAAAGCATTTATAGCAGTTACAGCAGGAATTCTAAATAAACTCTCTCCAGCTGAACTTGAGGCTGTACTTGCTCACGAGCTAAGTCACGTTAAGAACAGAGATATGGCTGTCATGACTATTGCCAGTTTTATTTCAACAGTAGCTGTTTACTTTGTCCGCTATAGTCTTTACTTCAACATTGGAGGAGATAAGCGGCGTGAAGGAGGAAGCTTTGTGCTTGTCTGGCTTGTCTTTATTGCAGTTTGGATCATCAGTTTTCTGCTGATTCGCGCTCTTTCCCGCTACAGGGAATATTCTGCAGACAGAGGCTCGGCAATCATTACCGGACAGCCTTCGGATCTTGCATCGGCTCTCATGAAAATAAGTGGGCTCATGGACAAGGTCCCTGATGAAGATCTAAGGCAGATGGAAGGGATGAATTCCTTTTTCATCATTCCTGCAATCTCAGGTTCTTCGATTATGAATCTATTTTCCACTCACCCATCTGCGTAAAAAAGGATAGAAAAGCTTGAAAAGATGCAAAGGGAAATGTATTAAATAAGTGTATAAGTTAAGCAGACATGTTAAATAAATAATTTGAGCAGATAAGTTGTGTTAACACGTTAAATTGACATTTTTAAGTAGAGAAATCATATATTTTTTATTCTTTTGTGAGTTTTTGATTAATTGCAATCAATTCCTAGTGAAATCAATGGTAGATTTTGGTGATACAGAAGATTTAAAGTCTCAGGAATATAAGGAGATAAGTTAAATGGGTTTCCAGGATTTTATGGATGCAGTTCTTGGAAGGAGTAAGCTTCCTAAAGCACAGAGCGACAAGCTGTTTGAAATTTCCACAGCTTGTATTACCTTCGAAAGCAATTTAGGCTTGAAACCATCAGAATATACAGGTATCTGTTTTAAGCCAATAGGTACCTCAGCCTACGAATTCACTAGAAAAAAAATTTAGGAGCTCCTAGAATATAACTCGAAGGATAAAAAGAGACAAAATTCAAAATTGAAACGGATAAATATAACTTTCTCTGGGTTATTTTTAAAGATTCGGACTTCGAAGATATTGTTGCAAATATCTACCTTGTAAGCCAGACTCTCGAAGAGCATGGACTTGGAGAACAGATCCTATGTGCCATTTACAGATTTGACAGCGAATCTGTAGGTTTGACTGCTTATAGTGAAGAAAAAACCGACCGACTAAAATCAGTATACTGGATATATAACTTCAAGCAAGGAAATTACTACCCTTTTATTCCTCTATCAAACAGGCAAAGGGACAGTTCTTTCGAATTCAGGGTCAAAGCAGACATGGAAAGAGAGTTGTCTATTGGAAAAATATAGAAAAGTGGTGTCCTCTATGAGAAATTCCATTTTTAACAATTCTCAAGCTGGGTTATCAATCCGATTTCCTTTTCTGATGGTAAACTCACGAATTAATTATAATTCTAAAACAGTTATGTTTTGAATGTAAATATTCACATTTAAGTTATTTGGCATTGTATAACCACAAAAAATGGGAAAAAAGTCGGTCTGTGAGAATATTTTTCTTGATTTCTCGTTTTTTCTGTGCTTTCATTCATTCAACTTTGCATTTATGAGTGGGGAGATGCATGTAGATGTATGTACTTGACAATAAATACATTTTACAAAGATTTCAAAGTGTTAATTTTTACTTTTAGGACTATAATAATTTAATTCATGTCTAAATTTTCAGCTTTTAACCATTTTTTATCATATAATTGTAAATTTTCTCAAGTCTTATAATTATCGTTTTTCTGAAAACGATTAGATTATTCAAAAATGTGCTTTTAAAAATTTGTCAAGTCTTTGACTTTGTGCCTTCATTGAAGCTTCAAGCCTTCATCTCCAAATAATTTATAAAAAGTTTTAAGTCATAAAAGTACAAATAAAATCAAAGCTTTTTATTTATTAAAATAATAAATAGTCTTTTTCAATACTTAACTAATTCATGATGACTATTCTTATTAAACTCAGACAAAACATTAAAACCTCTTGATAACTATAGTTTGCTTCATCAGGTGAAATTATTAGATCTACTATGCTACATGATTTATAGCATACAGACAGTAAACTGGTTGTGCCAATATCATAAGTAGAATCATTTTTATTTGACATAATCAACGGTACAATTAAATTCGATAACTTTTTTTGAGACTATTCAGCCTACACAAAATCAGTTGAAGATATATATTTTGATTCAATAGACACTTCTAACCACGAACAGATTGAATAAATAAAATATGATCAATAGCCGACAGTTAAATGAAATCAGGCCACCTACATTGCGAAGTAAATCTCAGTAAAGATTGCTAATGATATTGCTTTGCTAAAGCTGGAAGTTCCCTTTTTTATTTTCTTATGATTTTAAAAAATGGTTTTGGAATTCACGAAATTCGGAAATACTGAACTATCGACAAAACTATAAACAACTAAGTGGTAAGCCACCTAGGCTCCGAAGATCTAAACTTTAGGGTTACAAATTTCAAGTCCGGAATCATCTTCAAAGAAACTGAAACACATAATTTTCATGCTAAAGTTCTTCATAGCCGATTTGCAGATAAATGTAAATATAGGTAGGTATCTTTATATGCCCGTGTTTCATACGAAATGGTTTGCAAAACGTCTGTTTGCAAACTGGATGCGAATATTTATATATGGAAGCAAATCCGTTACAATAGATTTCGATTAAAATTATTATCTTTCAGGAGAATCGAGCTTATGGTACGAAAGCCAGGAAGTATGTACAGAAATGTTAGACAGCGCTCATTTACTAGAAGAAAATATATGGGCGGTGTTCCAGGCAGTCAGGTCATTCACTATGACATGGGGGATAAGGCAAATAACTCTTTTCCAATTAAAGTATCCCTGCTTGCAAGAGAAAAATGCCAGATCAGGCACACTGCTCTTGAGGCAGCCCGTATTACAGCAAACAGGCACCTTACTGCAGATACCGGCAAAATGGGATTTTATATGAAGCTCCGTGTATACCCTCATGAAGTACTCAGAGAAAATAAGCAGGCAACCGGCGCAGGGGCTGATCGTGTATCCAGTGGAATGCGCGGAGCCTTTGGAAAAAACGTAGGTACAGCAGCAAGGGTATACACAATGCAGAAGATCTTCACAGTGGCTGTTGAAAAGCAAAACTTCGAGGCCGCAAAGAAAGCTCTCTGGCATGCAGGACAGAAACTGCCTACCCCTTGCAGAATCGTTGTTGATCAAGGGGCAGAGTTGGTACAGTAACCAGTTAAACTGTTAACATCGAAAGGAGAATATTAATGTACGATTACGAAGAGCTTTTGAACCGTGCAATTGCAAAAATGCCTGATATTGAGACTACAGATGCTCGATTCGTAATCCCTGAGCCCAGAGTATTTTCTGAAGGCAAGACCACAATTCTGGATAACTTTGGAAATATTGCAGATATCCTTAACCGGGACACTGATCACCTGATGAAATATCTCACCAGAGAGCTAGGGACTGCAGGTAAGATCGAAGGCACACGTGCAGTCTTCCAGGGAAGGTTCACGAGAGCTCAGATTGCTGATAACATACATGCTTATGTAGATGAGTATGTCATGTGCTCAGAATGCGAACGCCCCGATACTCAGCTTGTTAGGGTGGAAAGGGTACTTGTCTTGAAATGTTCTGCTTGCGGAGCTCACAGACCTGTCAAAAAGAGAAAGGTCAGCAATGTGATTGTCAGGGATGCTATCGAAGAAGACGGAATCTATGAACTTCGGATTGATGCCGTGGGATCCAAAGGTGATGGGATAGCAAAAATAGATAAATACACTGTTTTCGTGCCTGGGGCCGCAAAAGGCGACGTCGTCAAGGTAAAAATAAAGAAGATTAGTGGAAACCTTGCCTTTTCAGAAAGAGTTTGAGGTTTAAGCTTTTTAAACATGATTAAGGAAATCCAGGCCGACTACTTTTGTATTCATTTCTCGTGCCTGGATAGTTTAAGTCTTCATTCTCAGGCTCCAGACTCTCATACCATACATTGCCTCTTTTTGAAGTTCTAAATAATGTTCAACCGATTTTTAATTAAAGATCTTCTGGAGTTCAACTAGGAAATAAAAGGCTATTATAGATATTCAGCAGTTAAATCAGGAATATGTGAGGAAAAAATGACTTCTGCTAAAAAGAATATCTCAAACTTCCCATTGAGGAGTCCTCTATTAGATGAAAAAAATTTAGAAATTCTCTCCATTCCAGGACTATCTGTAAACCTCCAGCATGTTGGAAATATCCTGGAACTTACAGCAACCGGAACTCTGAAAGGAGTTTGCAACCCTATCCTAAAGAAGATTAATTCTCGCCTGCAGGAGGAAAAACTAGCCCTTGTACAGGAAGACAGAATAATTGCCTCGGCTTGGCTTCCACCAATACCGAGCTCTGTGTTCAAACGTCTCATTCTTGCAGAAATGCAAATAGCCCTCGGGAAATATATCCCAGAAACGGTATCAATTGAACTCACATGCCAGAATAGTTATAGATATCCGCCTGAAACGGTCTCAGAGGAAATGGATAAAGGTACTATTAAAAGAATAATTAACGAAGCTCTCGAACTTGGTACTTTCATTATTACATTTACAGAGAATGATCCTCTACTGCGGGAAGAGATATTTGAATTTATCAAGTATGTGGATAAAAAACGTGCTATAGTGAACTGTTCCACATGGGGTACTGATTTTTCAAGAGAAATTGCCTGCCGTTTGAAAGAAGAAGAGCTTCATTCTATTATGGTGGCCATTTACTCAACTAATCCTCAAAAACACGATGTAATACGGAAGTCTGAAGGAGCATTGGAAAGAGCAACATCTGCCATAAAAATAGCACTTGAAGCAGGACTAATGGTCGTAATGACAACTCATGTATCTCCTTCAAACATACATGAACTTCCTGCTTTATATGACCTTGCATCGGAATTGGGTGTGCATGAATTCTCAGTCTGGGAAGCAATGCCAAAAACCAGGGCAGAACCTGTACTTACTGAAGAGAACCGTAAGTATATACTAAAGATGTACCACATGATAAATTCCAGTCGTGAAGGCCTTCGAATGTTTTCAAATACTTATTTTGAAGGACAGATGCTGGGTGCTATGGCAGGAAGGCGCTGGATGCATATTACAGCATATGGAGACGTAAAGCCCAGTCCTTATATTCCTTTCAGTTTTGGGAATGTAAAAGAAGAATCCTTGAAAGAAATCTGGCAGAAAATCAGAAATTATCCCTATTTCCAGAGTCAAAAAAACTTGACCCCGATGCATGACCCCGAGTTTATGGAACTCGTTGATAGAATTCCTGCAGAGGCAAAATTGCCCTACCCTTTTGAAAAGGTTTATAAAAGATAATCTCAAGGTAATATACTAGCGGAATATTTTTTGAGCTTTTTTTCTCTGATATTTTAGATCTCATTCAACATGAAAATACGTGGCGGGAACGTTCCTCAAGGACTCTCACCATTCTCTTTTGCCATAACTGTGATAATTTCAATAGCTATTTTTGTATTTTTATCAATCGAGAATATCTAAGTCTTAAAATTTTTCGTCTTGTGAATTCCTCCCTTTTGGAATTTTGTTTCATCTTAGTATACCTGGCCATTTGTAATCAAATGCCCTGTAATTTTGGCAATTTTCTTGCTAGAGCAATAATTGCTTTTGAATGTCCAGTTGATGTCTTCTTCCACTTTAAAAACTCTCTTAACTTATTATTTTCTCTAATGCTAATTCATAAGTAAACTATATTAGATTCCATCTTTCTATCTTTGATAATCTTTTTGCGATTCTGCCATTTTAGAATTTATCCACATATTGTCATACATTCTGAACTATTCCAAGCCATGAAGAAAATTTATCCCTGAAGAAAAGTCCTTGAAATTGCCTATTTCAGCAATCAGAGTTATTACATCAATTTATTCAATATACGAAATCAACATTAAAGTACTTATTTCAAGTGAATGTTTCCCATAAGAATAATTGAAAACTTATTTATCTAAAATTTCGATTTCATCGGCAAGATATATTATAATATCCAGACATTTCTGAAGCTTAACTACAATGGTTAGAGATATTTCGATTTCTAGAATCCCTCTTATCTGAACACTTTTTTTTACAAATATTTAACGAATAATTATCTATTATCTGATATATTGTCTTACCTGAAGAAATTAGGATAGAATTTTTCTGTCATTCTTCCCAAGAATGTATGCCATTACATTATTTAGAGTGAATATTTCAGGTGCAGGAATAGCTTGAGCTTCATTTTTTAAATTTATTCTTTTTTGTGCAAGTTTGTGACGAAATCGAATCTATAAACGAAATCCTCTATGGTTTTTGGGAAGACTTTTGATGACTGAACCATGTTATTAAGTGCAAGTTGTGCAATTATTTATGAACCCATCTGATCTATCTTTTATGTGTAAATGGTCTCATACCTCGTGCATTTTCCAACCATAAAATGTAGATGCTTTCGCAATGAATTCTACACAGGAACACAAAAGTCATGTGTTGATTTATATGCGGAAAAATTGCATTTTTCAGAGATAACTAAACTTTAAAGAGCTAAAATTCCATCACTATCTCTAGTGAAACGTTACTGCTGTTGTCTTCGGATATATTTAGGATATAACCAATAAAAAAAAGTGTGTGAGTATCATAAATAATAAATTTTGTTTATTATTTCTACTAATTTAAATCACCATTTCATTAGGTAGTGTAATTGTCTAAATGGCTTATATAAAATTTATGATCAACATCACATTTGAGACTTGATGGCAATTCACTAATTAGTTTTATAACATCTTTTAAAAACTAACGATTATTTTGATGACCCCCTAAATTAGATCCTATCCGTATAAATCGTATATAATAACTCGTGAAGATTAGATGTTTATCTAAATACTCAAAAATTAATATAACTTTACTTACCAAAGTAATTATAAAATCAACCGTTACAAAATATAAGGTGAAAATTACTTTAACTTGTTTGTGTTATTTAATGTTAGTTTTCTAAAAAAATCGAGTGATTAATTAACCTATAAAACTCCATTGAAACAATTTAAAATTTTTTATAGATAAGATTATATCAGCTCATGAGGATGAAAAAGATTAAATTTAAAAATGCACTTATCAGAGAATATTGAATTATGGATTCAAAGTGGAAATCAGGGAATTTACTGACATTTGTATTTTTTTAAACATCATCCGAATATAAATAAGCGACAAAAATAATTGCTTACAATTTAGTCCACTTGACGGGGGAAAAGGTAGTAAATGATATCACAATAAAGACCACAATTATACTCCATAAAAAAACTAGGCAAAAGATATAAACTGTGAAAAAAGTTCTAAAAATTGTCGGTAAATGAGAAAACTTACAATAACAATCGACCAGTGAAAAAAGTTATAATGGAAAAAAAGTTATAATGAATAATGGCAAACACTTTTTTTTAAGCAAATCACCCTCCAGTTACAACTTTCATGATTGTAATCTCGTTGGAACTTATTGTTCCATCAAGGGGAACTGCATTACCTCCACTTAACACAAGTACAGTTTCCTGATTTATTTCCAATCGATCGAGCAGATCTTCGTAGGTAGTATTTTCAGCAATTTCTACTGTCTGCTCTGAAATATCTCCAGCCTGGATTTTTATGTGTACCTCTTTACTCACTTAATGGATCCACCGCCGCTTACCTGAATTTCATCTACGATTCCTTTTATTAACTTCTGCTCCAGTTCATATTCTTTTCTAATACCTTTCCGCTCTGCATCTCGTTTCTGGAACTTCCCGGACATTTTTAGCTCTCCTATGACTTTTCAGGTCTGCAACATAATTGGTATATATCTCTTCAATCAGACTCTTTGGCTCTTAGAGATATATTACCAACTAATATGATGATTTAATGTTTTAATTAATTTTTGGTTAACGATAGGATGGTTAACAAATTTGTATTTACAGCCGCCTGACAACTATTAGTTAAAAATTAAATAAAAAACAAGTGTTAACGATGTGCACGATCCTGTTTAAAAAGTTAACGAAAAAAAAGCTACGGTTGGAACATAAAATGAAACTAGAGTATATTTATTCAGATGTAAAGTAGTTGTAGTGAATGCAATAGAGTGTAAAAATATCTGTTCATAAATGCATAAATTTTGAATAAATGGTTGAAAAAATAAATAATAAAAAGTCTGTAAATAACCTTTTTTGATACATCAGCCGGGATTCGAACCCGGGTTCGAGCGTTGGCAACGCCCGGTGATGACCGCTACACTACTGATGTGATGTGGTGCCCAGACCCGGATTCGAACCGGGGACAACTGCCTCTTCAGGGCAGCGCTCTCCCACTGAGCTACCTGGGCAAACAGATCCTCTTAAACTACACCTATTTTATACTACTTAAAAAGATAATGCTCTCCAATTTTATTTAAAACATCCAAACGTTTCAGTGGGCCCGCTGAGATTCGAACTCAGGACCTCCGCCATGTCAAGGCGACGTCATAACCGTCTAGACCACGAGCCCGTTTTGTTATGTTTTCATTTATTACACCAAGGTACAACTGCATAGACACATCATCATTTATATAAGTTTTGGGTGGTACAACCTTGTTCTACACGAATCAGCTTTCAAAAAGGTAAAATAGTTGTATCTTTTGGAATAGATTTTCCTTTCTGGTTCCAAATGAAAGATATTTTACTTAGAGTTTTTATTATCCAAGAAATGTCTTAAAAATTCTTTATGTTTCCTTGCAGTTTTTGTAATTATATTTATTGCATAAACTATTTACATTTGTAAAAACAAATGTGAAGATTCCTATTTACCTTGAGTGCTTTTTTGTGGAACTCTGGCCAAATCTTATCCGCTAATTGTTGTATTTTCATCTGATTTTTTAGCAACTAGTTAGTCTACTCAAAATCCATTCGAAGATATCGATTTTGATGCATCCCGGCAAAGATGGCTATTGGAATTGTTTTGTTCAAGCTAAATCGTGAAATTTTCTATATCTTTTATTATTTCACTATTCTAAAGATAGCTACCTCTATTTTTAAAATACTCTTTTTATTTCCAGTGTCATCAAACGATAGATCTAATATAGAATTTCGATAAACTCCTAAGTTTCTTCATAGCCACATAAATAGTATATAAAATGACTCGTAAAAAACAGAGGGTTATCAAAATATTCTAAAATATATTTATTTGCAAATAGTTAATATAATGGATGAAGTAGTGATATAACCCTACTACAATATATGACCTTAATCAAATTAATTCTATTGTTGCTGAATTTATCGTTTTTGGCTGAAATGAAACTGAATGCTGCTATCCTTTTATAATCAATGATTTTCAGATGGATCCATCTCATTTGAAAGCAACTCTCAAATACGAGATATTTGCGATCTAAAATAAAGGAATTCGTTACTCTTAAAGAAGATTGTCTGATAGGCGACAACACAATATTGGATAAACTTTATTCTGAAAGGATAAATTTTATTAGGGATCTGTGGAGTGGAAAACATCGTCCTACTGTTGAGGGAGTTGTTTTGATTACCTTGGTTTAGCTAGTTTATGAATTTATATCAGATGTTATTTTGGCAGTGTCGCAGACTTGCTGTAAATTCAAAATCAAATTTTTGTGTATTATGTATAATTTGGTTCTTCAGATGTGAAATTCATTTCCTCAATAATTTTTGAATAAAATTTAGATAAACCACCGGTTTTAACAAATTACTTATATATAAAATTAGACATATATCTTTTGT
>Ga0182010_10002178_pt1 | contig 9952 bp, 9 predicted proteins | sample 611E1MmetaG_FD_120488 | JGI IMG/M metagenome (GOLD analysis project Ga0182010, IMG submission 120488) | Permafrost microbial communities from Stordalen Mire, Sweden - 611E1M metaG | ecosystem: Environmental > Terrestrial > Soil > Wetlands > Permafrost | place: Sweden: Stordalen | collected... | reverse complement strand
GGCATAAGAGAAACGGACAACAACGACAACATCGGGGAACCACATGAAGATTCTCGTTACTGGCGGCGCAGGGTTCATTGCCTCCCACATCGTCGATGCATATCTGCAACGAGGGCACGACGTCTCGATCCTTGACAATCTCTCGACGGGGCGCAAGAAGAATATCAACCCGCGTGCGACGTTCCATGAAGCGGATCTCCGTGATGCCGACAGCGTTCGGGATATCTTCGGTAAAGGAAGGTTCGATGTGGTGAATCATCATGCGGCCCAGATGGACGTCCGGCGATCCGTTGCCGATCCCGTGTATGACGCCTCCGTGAACATCATCGGAGTTCTGACGATCCTCGAGGCCGCAGTGAAAACGGGAGTGCGGCGCGTTCTGTTCGCCTCCAGCGGTGGTGCCATCTACGGGGAACAGGACTACTTCCCGGCCGATGAACGGCACCCCACCAGGCCCATCTCGCCGTACGGCGTTTCGAAACTCTCGACGGAAGCGTACCTGTTCTACTATGGAGCTGTCCACGGGCTTGCATCGACGTGCCTGCGCTACGCGAATGTCTATGGGCCCCGCCAGAATCCCGAAGGAGAAGCCGGCGTGGTGGCCATCTTCACCACGAAGATGTTGAAAGGGGAGCAACCACTCATCAACGGCGAAGGAACGCAGACGCGCGACTACGTGTTCGTAGAAGATATCGTCCGCGCGAACGTTCTTGCACTCGAAGCAAAGGGCTCGGGGGTGTATAACGTAGGCACGGGGATTGAAACTGATGTCAATTATCTTTTCCGGGAGATCAAGGCCGCAACAGGGTCCTCCTGCGCCGAGAAACATGCTGAGGGAAAGAAGGGGGAACAAATGAGGAGCGTTCTCGATCACGGGAAGATACGGAAGGAACTGGGATGGGCCCCCTCTGTGACGATCGCCGAGGGGTTGCGGCTCACCGTGGCGGCATTTCGGGAAACGCGCTGACGATGGCAAACGGGAGGGAGATCGACATCGAGCTGCTGTTCGCAGGCGACAGGGTGGCGATTGCACGGGCGATCTCCGCGGCGGAGGATGGGCGCCCCGGTGCGGAAGAACTCCTGCGGCAGATATTCCCCAAAACGGGACGCGCCTATCGGATCGGGATCACCGGGCCTCCCGGGGCCGGCAAGAGCACCCTGACGAATATGCTCGGATCGCTCTACCGGCGTCAGGGGCTCCGTGTCGGGATCATCGCCGTGGATCCGACAAGTCCGTTCACGGGAGGCGCCCTGTTGGGCGATCGTGTGCGAATGACCGATGTGGAGACCGACGATCAGGTTTTTATTCGAAGTATGGCTTCCCGCGGCAGTCTTGGAGGGCTGAGCAGGACGACGATCGAGGCGGCGGACATCCTCGATGCGGCCGGGAAGGATATCGTGCTTATGGAAACCGTCGGCGTCGGCCAGTCGGAACTCGATATTGCCGGAGCAGCAGACACGACGCTGGTCGTCCTTGTCCCCGAATCCGGCGATTCCATTCAGGCGATGAAGGCCGGGTTGATGGAGATCGCGGATTCCTTTGTGTTGAATAAAGCCGACCGTCCGGGGGCAGACCAGGCGGTGCACTCCATCCACATGATCCTCCACATCCGGGGTGAGTCCACGTGGGCTCCCTCTGTGGTGAAAACAGTGGCCATCCAGGGTGAAGGAATCGAAGACGTTGCCCAGGAGATCGCAAAACACCGGCTGTATCTTGAACGCTCGGGCGAATTCGATGCAAGGAGAGAACGCCGACTCCGTGAGCGGATCGAATCGCTCGTGCGGGATCGTCTCCACGTGGATTTCTGGGACGCCGCCAGGCGCTCTCTCCTCAAGGACCGCATGCCTGCGGTAAAGAGGAAAGAACTGTCCCCGTATGATATGGCCGAACAACTGGTCGCACACTTTCACGCCCATTGACGGGAAGGGAGGCGGAGAATGGATTTCGTGGAATCCGAAGGCCAGAAGGCAGTGCGAAAAGTCGCGCGCGAATTTGCGGAGAATACCATGCGGCCTGTGGTCATGCGCTATGATGAATCACAGGAGTTCCCCCATGCCGTCATCCGCGAGCTGGCTTCCCTCGGGTTCATGGGAATGACATGGCCCGAGGACCTGGAAGGAGCCGGGCTGAGCGACCTCGAGGCCGTCGTGGTGATCGAGGAGCTTGCAAGGGTCGACCCTTCCATTGCATTGACTGTCGCTTCGCACAACAGCCTTTGCAGCGCCCATATCATGCTTTATGGGAATGAAGAGCAAAGGCACGCGTACATCCCCGAACTTGCCTCCGGGCGGGCACTGGGTGCATGGGCGCTGACGGAGCCCGCCTCCGGAAGCGATTCCAGCGCGATGGTCACCACGGCAGTCCGCAAGGGGAGCGACTGGGTTCTCAATGGCAGCAAGTGCTTCATCACGCAGGGATCGGTGGCATCGACGTACGTTGTCATGGCAACATCGGACCCGTCGGCGGGGAAAAGGGGGATTGCAACGTTTATCCTTGAAAAAGGGATGAAGGGTCTGAGCGTGGGGAAGAAGGAAAACAAGCTGGGGATGCGAAGCAGCGACACGGCAACTCTCATGCTCGATGCCGTCGCAGTTCCTGCAAGGAATCTCATCGGCAGCCCGGGAGACGGGTTCCGGCAGGCCTTGCGAGTGCTCGACGGGGGACGTGTCGGGATTGCGGCTCTCTCGGTTGGGATTGCGCAGGGGGCGCTCGATGCGAGTCTGGCGTACGCAATCGCCAGAAGGCAATTCGGGAGGCCCATCAGCGAGCATCAGGCCATCCAGTGGAAGCTTGCAGACATGGCAACCGAGATCGCGGCCGCACGGCTTCTGACACACCGTGCCGCCTGGAAAAAGTCGCGCGGTGAGCCATTGACGCTCGCGGCGTCGGAGGCGAAGTACTTCGCCAGCGAAACGGCGGTCCGCGCGGCGAACGAGGCGGTCCAGATTCACGGCGGTTACGGATTCATCAAGGAGTTCCCCGTTGAAAAGTTCTATCGCGATGTGAAGCTGATGACGATCGGGGAAGGGACATCGGAGGTCCAAAAGATGGTGATTGCGCGGAATCTGCTCGATGCATAGTGTGGAGGAATCATGTCCCGTATCGGTGCGGAGCTGGCGAAAACTTCTCTCCCGGCAGGAGGCAGCGGCCCTGCGCTCCTCTTGCAGAAGATCGAAAAAGAGGCCGAGAGCGTTCGCCTTGGCGGAGGGGCGGCGGCGGTCGACCGCCATCATGCGAAGGGGAAACTGACGGCCCGGGAGCGGATCGCCTTGCTGATCGATCCGGGCTCGCAGTTCCTTGAAATCGGCCTGTTCGCCGCTTATGGCATGTACGGGGAATACGGCGGCGCTCCGTCGGCGGGAACCGTCGCCGGGATCGGCGTGGTACGGAACCGAGACGTCGTGATTGTGGCAAACGACGCGACCGTGAAGGCCGGTGCGTGGTTCCCCATGACCTGCAAGAAGAACCTGCGCGCCCAGGAGATCGCGATGGAGAACAGAATTCCCATCGTCTATCTTGTCGATTCCGCCGGCGTGTTTCTCCCGTTGCAGAGCGAGATCTTCCCCGACAAGGAGCACTTCGGGCGCATCTTCCGCAACAATGCTCTTCTTTCTTCGCTCGGCGTCACGCAGATCGCCGCGATCATGGGACCATGCGTCGCCGGCGGAGCATACCTCCCGATCATGAGCGATGAAGCGATGATCGTCGATAAGACGGGAAGCGTCTTCCTTGCCGGCTCCCATCTCGTGAAGGCAGCGATCGGCGAGGAGATCGTCAACGAGCGACTCGGCGGTGCGGCGGTCCATTGCGAGATCAGCGGCGTGACCGACCATCTCATGCCGGACGACAAATCCTGCCTCGAACGCATCCGAAGCATCATCGGAAAACTTGGTGCGAGACCGAAGGCGGGATTCGATAGAGTGGCTCCTGCCCCCCCGCTTTTCGATCCCGCCGACCTCCGCGCACTTCTTCCGCAGGACAGGGCCAAGCCGTACGATATGTACGAGATCCTCGCGCGCATCGTTGACGGGAGCGAATTTGATGAATACAAAGCAGGGTTCGGAAAGACCATCGTTACCGGGTATGCACGCATCGACGGATGGGCCGTGGGGATCGTCGCCAATCAGCGGCTTGTGGTGAAGACCGCCAAAGGGGAGATGCAGGTGGGAGGCGTGATCTACAGCGATAGTGCAGATAAGGCGGCCCGGTTTGTTATGAACTGCAACCAAAAGATGATCCCGCTGGTTTTCTTTCAGGATGTCACCGGGTTCATGGTCGGAAGCCGTGCAGAGCAGGGGGGCATTATCAAGGACGGTGCCAAGATGGTGAATGTTGTCGCCAACAGCGTCGTTCCCAAATTCACCTTCATTGTCGGGAATAGCTTCGGGGCGGGAAACTATGCGATGTGCGGCAAGGCATACGACCCGCGGCTGATTTTTGCGTGGCCCACGGCAACGATCGCCGTCATGGGGGGAAAGCAGGCAAGCGAGACCCTTCTCGCTATCAAAGTCCAGCGCATGGAGCAGGGAGGAACGCACATCGACGCTGCAACGCAGCAACAATTGCTGGAGGAAACGCAGCAGCGATACGAAAAGGAAATGGATCCGCTCTTTGCTGCCGCACGTTTGTGGGTGGACGGTATCATCGACCCCGCGGAGACACGAGCCATTGTCTCAAAGGGGATCGCCGTTGCGACCCACAATCCGGAGGTTCCGGCGTTCCGGTCCGGAGTGCTGCAAACCTGATGCAGTTCCTTTGCATCGTCTTTCACGGCGTCGGGTTGCCCGACGAGCCGGGTGGGATTCGACAAACGGAAGTCCCCACAGATTCGGGCGGCGGGATTCCTGCAGGATGTGACATGAGAGTATGGTGCAGAGGAGCCGTGTGTGCTGCGATCGCAATGCTGATGTCGGTCGCAGCAGGTCGTGCGCAGGTGACCGGGGAGCGACCGCCGCCGTTGCCTCCACGGGCAGAGGTGCCCGGCGTCATCAGTGCCCTGGCACCGCTCCTTTTGCCGAAGATTCTGCAGGATGATTACTTGCTCCGGGACTACCTCCGGTCGGAGGAATTCGCCTCCGTCCGACGACGTTTCGGAGACGTCTATGCAGTCGATTTTATTTATGCGGAAGCAGAGCGTTTGAGCTGGAACAATACGTACGAAGCGCTCCTTATTGCATTTTTGGCAGTGATGGACCACAGCAAGGTTGGGGTTCGGCTTCCCGCTCTGGGTCCCATTCTCTGGTTTCCCTTGACGTCGGAATTCGGGGACGATTGTGAACAGCGCCTCCGCGGGCTCCCCAGGCGGCTGTATGCCGACACCCCCCGGGGAATTGCGGGGGACAGGGACAAATTGCAGCACTTCTTCGGGTCCGCATTCCTGACGTATCTGTTCGATTCGGCGGAAGCGGCGGATCGGGTTGGCAACAGCGTTGAGTGGTGGGAGGATCTTCTCATCGTCGGAGGCGTTTCCGATCCGAGGGACGTACGCGCGAACCGTCAGGGGCAGGAGTGGGCCCTTCGTCTCAGGGAGGATGCCGATGCCCGCCCGTCGGCGGTGTTCATGGCGCCGTTGCAAGAGCGTCGGGAGAATCAGGAGAGCATACGAGAAGGAGCAGAAGCCCCATGAAGACAATCCTTATCGTGGACGATGAACGTGCGATCCGCGACTCAATCAAGATGATCCTCGAGTACGAGAAGTTCGACGTGGCCTTTGCAGAAGACGGCATCGTGGCTCTCGAACGTCTGCGGGATCATGCAGTGGAGGCAGTCCTCCTCGATATCAAAATGCCGGGGGAGGACGGCCTGAAAGTCCTGCGCAAGATCAGGCAGGAGCGCCCGGACCTTCCGGTGATCATGATCTCGGGGCACGGGACGATCGAAACGGCGGTGGAGGCGACTCGCCTGGGAGCATACGATTTCCTTCCCAAACCGCTGGACAGCGACAAACTCGTCATCGCCGTACGGAACGCTGCGGAACAACATCGATTGCTCACAGAGTACCACCGGATGCGGGAGGCGGTGGAAGGGAAGGACGTTATCCTCGGCTGCAGTCCGAAGATGCGCGAAGTGCTCTCGATCGTCGAGCGGGTGGCGCCTACCGATGTCCGCGTCCTCATCTCGGGGGAGAACGGCTCGGGAAAAGAACTCGTGGCGAAAGCGATCCAGCGGCTCAGCAAGAGAAACGCGAGGCCTTTTGTGGAAGTGAACTGTGCCGCGATACCGAACGAACTTATCGAATCGGAACTGTTCGGCCATGAGCGGGGTGCCTTCACGGGGGCGGCGAGCCAGCGGATTGGAAAATTCGAGCTCGCTGACGGGGGGACACTGTTTCTCGATGAAATCGGGGACATGAGTCTGAACGCCCAGGCGAAAGTCCTTCGTGCTCTCGAGGAAGGGAAGATCGAACGGGTCGGGGGGAACAAGCAGATAACGGTGGATGTCCGGGTGATCGCCGCCACGAACAAGAATCTTGCGGAGGCGATCCGGCAGAATCTGTTCCGCGAGGATCTCTACCACCGCCTGAACGTCATTCCGGTGAACGTTCCTCCGTTGCGTGAACGGCGCGAGGATATTCCCCTGCTCGCCGTGGCATTTGCGGAGGACATATGCCGGAGAAACGGCATGGCGCCGAAACGGCTCTCTGAGGAGGTCTTGCGTCGATTACGGGCTATGGAGTGGACGGGAAACGTCAGGGAATTGCGGAACACTGTTGAGCGGCTCGTGATTATGACTCCGGGGGATGTCATCGAGGGAAGCCATTTGGATCCGGCGCCGGCCTCCACACACCGGAACGCTGTGGACGATCTGCTCTCGCTGGGGGGAACGTTTCAGGACTTCAAAGACAGGGCGGAGGCCGCATTCATTCTGCAACAGCTCGGGGCGAACGGGTGGAACATCAGCAAGACCGCTGAAGTCCTCGACATTCAGCGAAGCCATTTGTACAACAAGATGAAGAAATACGGGCTGGAACGGCAGGAATGACGTGCGCGGCGGTGGCGCTCACCTTCCCCCGGGATGCCGCTGACGTGCGGCCTCGAACATGGCAAGTGCTCCCGCAACGGAGGCGTTGAGGGAGTCGAGTTTTCCGTAGAGGGGAATTCGGACGAGATGGTCGCAATGCTCGCGCACCAGGCGGCGCATTCCCCTCCCCTCATTGCCGACCACGATCGCGGTCGGCGGTGTATAATCGACTGCCGTATAGTTCTTCTCTCCCTTCCCCTCGAGCCCGGCCACCCATATCCCCTTTGCCTTCAGTGCGGAGATTGTCTGTGCGATGTTGGTCACTTCGGCCATCGCCATGTGTGAGGTGGCACCGGCGGAGGCCTTCACCGCGGCGGGAGTCACCGTTGCTGCATGGTGCCGGGGGATGATGATTCCATGAAAGCCGGCGCACTCGGCGGTCCGCACCAGAGCGCCAAGATTCTGGGGGTCTTCAATCTCATCGAGAATGAGGAGAAGAGGCTGCTCCCCCCGGGCCTGCGCTGCCGCCAGCATCGTCTCGACGCTGACAAACTCCTTCCGCCCGGCCAGAAGGGCGATGACCCCCTGAGTCGGGACATCGCCGGCCGCGCTGCGAAATGCGGGTTCGTCCGCGGTCTCCACTGCGACAGCGCGTTGTGCAGCCAGCGAGCGGATCTCGTCGAGGATCCTGCCGTGGGTTCCTTCCAGCAGCAGGATCTTCTCGATTTTCATCTCCGCCCGGAGCGCTTCAACGACGGGCTTCCGTCCTGCAATGATGTTCTGCATCCTGTTCGGTTCACGTCTTGAGATCACCGTGGGGAAGCGGGGGGACATCCTTCTTGCGGCCGTGCAGCCGTTCCAGGCCCCGCCCCGCAAGAAACACGACAACACCAATGATGCCGGCGTACAACTCCACCCACAAGGTCCCCGTCATGATGCCGTGAAGAAGGCCGATCATGACGCAGGCGATGCCCGTCGCTTCAAGGAGCTTTGCGAGCGTTTTCACCGGACAGGACTCTGTGGTCGTTCCGCCGGTCGATGACCAGGATCCCCACGAGACCGGTGATGAAAAGGAGGATGGAGATCAGTTGTGCCTCGGAGAGGCCGAACGCCAGACGCGGATTGAGTCTCAGGAATTCCACGGAGAACCGGAAGACGCTGGACAGCATCAGGTACACCATGAACAACCTGCCATCAGGCCATGGTCTGGTTCTGAGCTTCCAGAGGATGGCGAATCCGACGAGACCGAGAAGAAACTCATACACGGGAGTGGGATGGCAGGGGGTGTTGTCCGGGACGATGCCTCCGGGATAGTGGCTGGTGATCTCAGGGAAGATCTTCATTGCCTGCGAGGGGGGATAGGTTCCATGCTCGTAGTTCGTTCCCCAGGGGAGAGTGGTCGGGTACCCGTAATCTCCGTCCCCCGAAAGGTGGCAGCCGATCCGTGCCACACCGTAGGCAAGAATCAGCGCAACCGCAAGCCCATCCCAGATGCGGAGGAACGGGATTTTCTTCCTCCTCACATAGAGCGACACCACGGCCATGCCGAGGACGAATCCTCCGTACCACGTCAGCCCTCCCGGCGAAAACGCTTCGCGAAGAGGGTTCTGGACGAAATCACCCCATTCTTCGATAAGGAAAAGGATCTTTGCCCCCGCGATCCCGAAGATGACCGCGAGGAGCGTGATCGTTCCTGCGACGTTGGGGTCGATGTTCTTCCGCCGCAGCTCAGCGGTGAGAATGGCGTTCCCCAGGAGGAAGCCGATCCCGAGCATCAGGCCGAAGCTGTAGATCTTGATCTGTCCGATATGAAAAAGGATGGGGATCATCGCTCGTTGGAATTCTGGTTCCGTGGTGAGGGAATGTTGACGGTGATGTGCTCGTCCGTCACCGGGCTTATGGGCGCTATCGTGCGACGGCTCACGCGAATGGTGAAGGACAAGATGTTCCCCCCCCTATGCCTCGAAGTAGGTCGCCTCTTCATGACGAAACGCCTCGAGGATCTCCTGCGGCGTCTTCAACTCGAGGAGCCGTTTCCGAAACTCTTCCTTGTTCATCAGCCGTGAAATCCGGCTGAGCAGCTTGATGTGCGGCCCTACGAGATTGTCTTTGCCCACAAGCAAGAAGACGAGGCGAACCGGCTTCTCGTCGAGCGACTGATAATCGATGGGGGATGCGGTGACGGCGAAAGCGGCGACGATGTCGGTGACCGCGTCCGTCTTGCCGTGGGGAATCGCGAAACCGTTTCCCACGCCGGTCGACATGATCTCCTCGCGCTCAAAGATCGCCTTCCGCACTTTCTCACGGTCAAGGACTTTCGGCGACGTGGCGACAAGGTCGATCATGGCGTCGATGATCTCTTTCTTGGATTCTCCGGCGAGACCTGTGGCAACCAGGTTTTCCGTCAGGATGTCGCTAATTTTCATAGACGTATGTCTCTCCTATGGTTCGTCTCTCCACGCAATCACTTTCTTCTCGAATCCTCCTGCAAGCCGATCGGCTGTTTCCTTTGATTGCGCCTCGGCGTTGATGTGGAAGAGGGGGCGCTCCTTGTCCGGGATCAGGAGGGCGGAACTGCCGTCATCGTAATAGATCTTGACGCCGTCGATGAGATCGCGGCGGCGGCGTTCCGAATCGTGCATGATCCGGCGCATGACCTTCCCCTTGTGCTCCCAGGAACAATTGACGGCCCGCTTGGACGTCGCAAGATGAGGGATTGCCCTGTCAAAATCTCCCAGCCGCTTTCCGGCGATTGCCATCATCTCCAGAATCTTTGCGACGGAATACATCGCGTCCGTTGCAAAGAAGAAATCCGTGAAGACGAAGCCCCCTCTGGTGCCGCCGATGAACTTGATCGACGGATCAGCTGCCGCTTCCATCATTGCGAGGTGGCTGTTCCTGGTCTTCACCACGCGCACGCCGTGCCCCGCCGCGACAATATCGATCTCGCCGGAAGCTGTGATCGGGACGGCGATCGCCTTCGCGCCAGGG
>Ga0182010_10002177_pt1 | contig 9962 bp, 6 predicted proteins | sample 611E1MmetaG_FD_120488 | JGI IMG/M metagenome (GOLD analysis project Ga0182010, IMG submission 120488) | Permafrost microbial communities from Stordalen Mire, Sweden - 611E1M metaG | ecosystem: Environmental > Terrestrial > Soil > Wetlands > Permafrost | place: Sweden: Stordalen | collected... | reverse complement strand
GCGGGCTACCGTCTCCATCGGTCTTCTGACGTCGCTGTCCGAGATTCAGACCTTCCGGCAAGCCACGCGGTGGCGGCTGCTGGCTACAGGCGCCGCGACCCTGCTTTCGACCGCCATCGTCGTCTTCGTTCTGTGGCGACAGCGACAGCAAGAGCGCATCTTGCGGGAGCGCTTGCAGCATGCCGAAGAGCTCAATCGCCTAGAGCACCAGTTGGTGCGCGCCGAGAAGCTTGCGACCGTCGGCATATTGACCGCTGGCCTTGCCCACGAGCTCGGAACGCCGCTTGCAATTATTCGCGGTCGTGCCGAGATTCTGGAAGAGAAGTCCCAGTGGCCGGAAACCAGAACGATTCTCGAACAGAGCGACCATATCTCGAACACCTTGCGCCAGGTATTGGACTTTTCCCGTGAGCAGCCCGTGGAACTGCGCCCAACCGACGTGCTGGCGAGCTTTCAGTCGGCCTTCGGTCTGCTCGATTTTCGCCTACGACAGAGGGGGATCCAGCACCGGTCAGAGCCATCCGAAGGCTCGTTCGTGATTGCTGCAGACCCGGATCAGTTTCAGCAAGTATTGGCCAACCTTGTGCTGAACGCGTGCGATGCCTGCGCTCCCGGCGCCACCATCGTACTGCGCGCCAGCATGGACGCGGAAGAGCCGGGGCAGGTGCGCATCGACGTCATCGACGACGGTTGCGGCATTCCCGACACAAACCTAGACGCCGTATTCGACCCCTTCTTCACAACCAAGCCCAAGGGCCAAGGCACGGGCTTGGGGTTGCCCGTTGCCGCCGGGATCGTACGCAACCACCACGGCAAGATCGGCATCGCCAGCCGCGAAGGCAACGGCACGACAGTCACCGTATGGTGGCCAACGGACCCAAACAACTGCGAGACAGCGCATGAGTAAACACCGCATTCTCATCGTCGACGATCACATCGAGATGGCTCGCACCATCGCCGACTACCTTGGCCAGCGCTCCATGGAGGCCGTCGCCGTCGCATCGGCCGAGCAGGCCCTAGCGCAACTCGGGCGGGAGAGATTCGACGCCCTTCTGACCGACCTACGTATGAAAGGCATGGATGGATTGGACCTGCTGGATGCTGCGCATCGACTGGATCCGGAGTTGCCGGTGGTCGTGATGACGGCCTTTGGGGGCATCGACAGCGCCGTTGCATCCATTCAGCGGGGCGCCTACCACTACGTCACGAAGCCCTTCAAATTGGACGTCGTTCGCGTTCTTCTCGAGCGAGCGTGTGGGGAGAGGGAGCTCCGCGATGAAAACCGCCGCCTCCGACGGGCCGTCGGCGACCGCTACGCCGACATGCTCGGCAAGAGCCAGCCTATGCAGGAGCTCTTTGACCTTCTCGATCGCGTCGCCCAAGTAACAAGTCCGGCGCTCCTACTCGGCGAGACTGGTACAGGAAAGGAGTTGGTGGCGCGTGCCCTCCACCAGATGGGACCCCGTGCTAGCGGCCCCTTCGTGGCAATCAATTGCGCGGCGCTACCCGAAGCCTTACTTGAGAGCGAGCTGTTCGGTCACACGCGAGGCGCTTTTACAGGTGCCACACAGGCTCGCCGAGGACAATTCCTGGACGCCGATGGCGGGACGCTGCTGCTCGACGAGATTGGCGAGCTCTCTCCCCCGCTACAGGCGCGACTCTTGCGCGTCCTCGAGTCCGGCGAAGTGCGTGCCCTCGGTAGCGACACAGTCCGCAAAATCGATGTACGCATTGTGGCGGCCACGCACCGACCACTGTCCGACCTCGTCCATCGAGGCGAGTTTCGCGAGGATCTCTACTTTCGCCTTAGAGTGCTGCCTATCGCCCTACCGCCCCTTCGCGAGCGCGGCGACGACATTCGGCTATTGGCAGAGCACTTCTTGATTCATGCCCGCCAGCGCCTACCCCAGGCGAAGCCACGTTCTTTCGGCTCAGATGCCATGGTATCTCTGTTGGCCCATCGCTGGCCTGGCAATGTGCGGGAGCTCCAGCACGTGGTCGAGCGACTGGCGGTGACGTCCGATCTCGAAGTCCTTGATGCCGCCGCAATCAATGGCGTTCTGGAGCTACCCAAGCCGGACAGCTCCCATCCACCTGCCGCATTCGATAAGATGCTGTCGCTGCGCGAGCTGGAGCAGCAGTACATCGACCATGTGCTGGAAAAAGCAGCGGGTAATAAGACGAAAGCCGCCGAGGTTCTTGGCATCGATCCGTCGACGCTGCACCGTCGAGAACGGTCCCGAGGTTAAGAGCCTCGGCAGTGTCCAAGAACAGTCCCCGATAGACCCACTGATACGGCACTGGACGAACCCCACAGTCGCGACACGGCGCTTACTAGTCGTTCCCAAACCGATCAATAAAAGCTCGAACTACTTGCAATTACCCCATATTCGCAGCTAGGCTGCACGCCATGCCCAACATTCCGACTGAGATCGAGAAACTGATCCGTGAATTCACCAACCGTATCGAGGCTGTGGCTCGCGCACAAAGCGCCGAACGACTGTTTTCAGTTGTAGCCGGTGCGCTCGGTACGAACGGCAAAGGCGCCCCACAGGCGTCTGCCAAGGCGACGAAAGCGGCGCCGAAGCCTGCCGTCCCAGGAAAGCGCAAGCTGAACCTCAGCGCCAAAGGCATGGCTGCGCGCAAGCTGCAAGGTCAATACCTCGGCATCCTACGCGGCCTCAAGCCCGGCGTTCGCGCTCGGGTGAAGAAGGTCGCTCACGAGAAGGGCGTCGCCGAGGCGATTAAGTTCGCCGGCTCGCTCAAGTAGCCGACCGACTCTGCCACTTTCCTGAACCACCCGATCCTCTGGCTCGGGTGGTTTTCTATTGCCTACGCGCCTTCTACGGGCAACGGCGCAGGGTGCGGCCAATGGCGGCTCGGGGAGCGAGGCCTCGTGCGATTGACGCCAGCAACGGTTCTGGGCCTCTACGTTCCCCTTGGCGAGGCAACAGTCCGATGGCAATCTCTGCGCGTGCCGTCATACTGATTGGACATCCCATGAAACGCGCTAAAACACCCGCCATCTCGCTCGTCTTCGTTCTCGCCTGGGCTTCGCATTCTAGCGGAGTGGCCTCGGCGCGCACGGCATCTTCAGAGACCCATGCCACGGACGTCAACGTTGTCCGAATCACGACCGAGTTGCTGGAACACTCGCAGTTCTCTCACCATCCACTGGACCATGAGCTCGCCAAGAAATGGCTCGATCACTACCTGGATGGTCTCGACAGCCGACACTCACTGTTCCTGCAATCGGACCTGCAGGAATTCTCTGCCTACAAGAGCGAGCTTGCAGGCGAAAGTCGGGGAGAAGCAGAAACCAGCGCCGCACAGAAGGTCTTTGCTCGCTTCCTCGATCGCCTGGAACAGCAGACGAATGCGATGACGGCGGCACTGAAAAGCGAGACCTTCGATTTCACCGATCGCGACCGTTACAGCCTGGACTGGGAGCACGCTCCTTACCCGCGCGATCTGGCGACCGCTCGTGCGCTTTGGCGCCAGCAGTTGCGGGCCGAGTACCTGCAGGAGAAGCTCGGGGACAAGAAGCCTGCCGAAATCGTCAAGTTGCTCAGCCGTCGCCATGCGCAACAGCTCAAGACAATGAAGGCCCTGAGCAGCGACGAGGTCCTTGAAGTTTACCTGAACGCGCTCGCACACGTCTACGATCCCCACTCGAACTATCTTGGCCACGAGGAGATGGAAAACATGTCCATCTCCATGAATCTGTCGCTTTTCGGCATTGGTGCCAGCCTGCAGAACGTGGACGGCTATTGCACGATTCACGAGCTCATTCCCGGTGGCCCGGGCGCACGCAGTGGGCAATTGAAGCCTGGCGATCGCATCGTCGCTGTCAAGCAAGCCAAGGGCGAGCCGGTCGACGTGGTCAATATTCCGCTCACGCGGACCGTCCAGATGATCCGCGGCCCCAAGGGCACCAAAGTGACGCTCACCGTTCTGCCCGCAGGCGGCAGCGAGGGCGCGCCGGCCAAAACAGTCCTGCTGATTCGCGATCAGATCAAGCTGGAGGACCAGGCCGCCAAGGCCGAAATCGTCGATCTGCCAAACGGAAGCGCGCCGTTGCGAATCGGCATTGTCGACTTGCCATCCTTCTACGCCAACATCAACAGCACCGGCAAAAGCACCCCTCGGAGCGCCACGGCCGACGTCGCCAAGCTGCTTGCCAAGCTCACGACCGAGCATGTCCGCGGCCTGATTCTCGACTTGCGTCACAATGGCGGCGGCTCGCTGGAGGAGTCCATCGGCTTGACCGGTCTTTTCATCCGCAAAGGCCCGGTCGTGCAAACCCGCGACCTCAGCGGCAAGGTCGACGTGGAGTCGGACGATGATCCGTCCGTCCTGTTCGATGGCCCCATGATCGTACTGACCAGCCGGTTCAGTGCCTCGGCCTCCGAGATCGTCGCCGGAGCCTTGCAGGACTACGGTCGTGCCGTCGTCGTGGGCGACACCTCGACGTTCGGAAAGGGCACGGTCCAAAGCATCGTTCCATTGGGCGCGGTCATGGACGATAACCACATGGCCCACAGTTACGACCCGGGCGCGCTGCTGGTGACTATCCGCAAGTTTTACCGGCCTGGCGGTGCGTCCACGCAACTGCGGGGTGTCGCCGCCGACATCGTCTTGCCGTCGCTGAGCGACTTATCCGATGTCAGCGAGTCATCGTTGCCGGATCCCCTGCCGTGGGACGCGGTGCCCTCTTCACGCTACTCAAACCTCAATCGCGTTCAGCCCTACCTTGCCGACTTGCGCACGAGCTCGGCGAAACGTATCCAGAGCGACAAGGGCTTCATGTTTCTTACCCAGGCCATCGCTCGCGTGAAGAAGAGTCTGGTGAATAAATCGGTCTCGCTGAACGAGAAGGAGCGCCGCGACGAGGTGGAACAGGACAAGCAGCTGGAGCGCCAGATCAAGAACGAGAGCCACAAGCTTCACGCCGCACAGCCGCAGACCTACGCGATTAGCTTGGCCAATGCCGGCCATCCAGGCCTACCAGCGCCGACCGAGGCTGCCACCGAAAAGGCGCCAGCCGCTGCCGCAAAAGCAGATCACGATAAGAGCAACGACGAAGACGCACTGGCCGCAGACGGCGAGGGCCACAATGCCGCTGACGAGATCGTCTTGGCCGAGAGCGAACGACTGCTCGCCGACTACGTGAGAGCAGCCTCGCGCTAGACACTCTCAGAAATGACAAACGACCAGTAGCCCCGAAGGTCCAACTGGTCGTTTGTCAGTCGCTGCGCGCGATTAGCAGGAGCAGGAGCCGCAACCGCGCATAGAACCTGCGCGTGCGCTTCGGAGGGCAGCCTTACCTGCCGGCTTTGCCTTCTTGGCGCCTGCCTTCTTGACTGGCTTCTTGGCAGGAGCCTTCTTCTTGGCGGGAGCCTTCTTGGCTTTGGTTGCGGACTTTGCCTTGGTGGATTTCTTTGCTTTGGTGGGCATGGCGCACATATTGCCGTTATGTGGGCTCGTGCGCAAGATTCAAAGAGGTTTGCGCTAAATCGGGCTGGGCGAGTCGACAAGCCCCAGGGGCTCGCCCAAGAGGGTATGATCGCTCTCTCCATGGCAACGAGACGAGCCCATTCAAGTCTATTGCTAGTTGTTCTGATGGCAGGCGCTGGCTGCGCGAGCACGCGGGTTGCGGAGTCGCCCTTGCCCTTGCCGGCCGACGAACCCTCTTCAAGCGTTACGCCGACGACGACCATCGGAAAAGCAAGGGATGGCGACGCCTCCAGCGTGCAGGGTGCCGATGGACTGGTGGCGCTTTGCCAATCGCTGCGCGACGAGCCCTTGAGCGCGGCCGGCGGAAATCCCGTCGAGCAGGCGCGCGCAACCGAGCTCCATGCCGAGCGGCGGCAGGCCGCGTTGGTCGGTCGTTACGTCGCGATGGTTCCCGCAACGGGATTTGCTTTCACGAGCTACGAGCTAGGCGAAAGGCGCTTGCTCCTCGATACCGAGCACGGCCTCGCTCTCGACGACGGCGCCGAGCTGGTAGTGCCGAGCAAAGAGGCGGCGCCGGGATTCGTGCTGGCGCCGGAGCTAGCCGAGCGACTCATCAGTCTGCGTGCCCAGGGCAAGCTCGCCTTGCGCCTCATCTTCAAACCCGCCGGCTCGCAGCTGCGCAAGGACGCCTGCATGTGGCTGGGGGGCGGCCGGATTGTGAAGATGGAAATCGAGATCCTGGGAAGCGCGCTGGTGGCGACCGACGGGAGCGTGCTATCGCGGGGGGATACTGGCGAGTACGCGGATGCGTCTCCGCAACTACCCGTACGCTCGCCGAGAGTCAATGTCCGCAAGGTCCGCTTCGAAGATGGCCGAGACATCCCAGCCGGCCTCGCGCCTGCATTCGACACCATGGCCGAACGAGCAACCGCCTGCTACGAGCGACGGCTTGCCGCCCGCCCCGCCCTGCGCGGTACGCTAGTCGTCGGAGTCCGCACCGGAGCCGGCGGTCGGGTTGAATCGCCTCATGTCGATATGAGCTCACTGAGCGACGAGCCGCTAGTCACCTGCGTGACCACCGCAGTCGGGAAAGCGACCATCGCCGGCGCAAGCAGCGGACAACGCTTCAGCGTTCCACTCCAGTTCGGCTCAGTAGAAGACCGCTAGGCTAGACGGCGCCCTTCCACTTGATGCTGCAGCCGATGCTCGCTTTTTGCTCGACCGAGGGTTGCTCGCCGACCAGGAGAGCTTCCACGGCGGCGCCGGCATCGCGGCCGGTGACGGGAATGTCGTTGCTCGGCCGTGCGTCGTCGAATTGTCCCCGGTACGCCAGCCGACCGTCCGCGCCGAAGATGAAAAGGTCGGGCGTGCAGCGAGCGTCGAACGCTTTCGCGACGGCTTGGCTCTCGTCGTAAAGATAGGGAAAAACGTAGTCCGCCAGCGCGGCTTCCCGCGCCATGGCCTCGGGGTCATCGTCGGGATAAGCAGTGACATCGTTCGAGCTGATAGCGATCATGGGCACGCCCCGTTCCCGACAGAAGCGGCCAAAATCGGCGAGCCCGGCACGGATGTGCTTCACGAACGGGCAGTGGTTGCAGATGAAGATGACCACGCTTGGCTTGCCGGCCAACGACGACGAATCCACCACCTTGCCGCTCACCGTATCCGGCAGCGAGAACGGCGGCATCACCGTACCTAAGGCAACCATCCGTGAAGGCGTCGGGCCATGAAGAACCCCTCTGCTAGAGCAAGAGCCGTTTGATATCGGAGAGCATCTGGCGCAGATAGGTCGTGAAGCGTGCGGCGTCGGCTCCGTCGTTCACGCGGTGGTCGTAGGAAAGCGACAGCGGCAGCATGAGTCGTGGCACGAAGGCGTTGTTTTCCCAGACTGGCTTCATGCCTGCGCGCGAGACGCCAAGAATGGCCACCTCAGGTGCATTCACAATGGGCGTGAAGGCCGTGCCGCCAATGCCGCCCAAGCTGGAGATCGTGAAGCTGGCGCCTTGCATGTCTCCGGGCATGAGCTTGTGCGCTCGCGCCTTTTCGCTGACCAAGGCCAGCTCCGCCGCCAGATCGTAGACACCTTTGCGATCCACGTCGCGAAGCACCGGCACCACCAGTCCCTCGGGGGTGTCGACCGCAACACCGATGTGGAAATAGCGTTTGAGGATGAGGTTCTCTCCCGTGGGATCCAGCGACGCATTGAAGGTCGGAAAGGCCTTCAGCGTGGCAACCACCGCTTTGATGATGAACGGAAAAATGGTCAGATGGACGTTGCGTTTCTTGGCTTGCTCGGCTTCGGACTTGCGGAAGGCCTCGAGGTCGGTGATGTCCGCCTCGTCGTGCTGAGTGACGTGCACGACACGCAACCACGCCCGATGGAGATTGGTCGCCGTCACGCGCTTGATGCGCGAAAGTGGCTGCGCCTCGATAAGACCGAAGCGAGCGAAATCGACGTAGGGTGCCTCGGGCAGAACGAAACCGTCCTTGGCTGCCACCGCCTTGCCGACGTGCTCTTTGACGTAGTTCTTGATGTCGTGTTCGAGGATGCGGCCACTGCGGCCGGTACCTTTGACCAGCGACAGGTCCACGCCAAGCTCGCGGCCCAAGCGACGGATCGCGGGACTGGCATGCGATTTCGTCTTCAGCGTGGCGAGCGGTGGCGGTGGCGTTACCGCCGACAATTCCTCGGGCGCTGGGGTCTTGTGGGACGCCGGCTTGCGCACTTGCGCCGCAAGGCCGGGCGCCTCTTCTACTATTGCGGGCATTGCGGGCTCCTCCGCAACGGAGCGCATCGCCGGGGCCGGCTTGGCAGGGGCTGGCGCGAGCTCGGCCGTTTTTTTTGCCGGGGCTGGCGCGGCTTTCGCAGCAGCAGCCGGCTTGGCCGCGCCGTTGCTCCCGTTTCCTTCAGCGACTTCCAAGCTGCCGATGCGCGAGCCTTTGGACACTTTGGTTCCGACGCTGACGAAGAGCTCTTTCAAGACGCCGGCGCTGGGGGACGGCAAATCCATGGTCGCCTTGTCGGTCTCGAACGTAAGAATGGGCTGGTCCTTGCGCAGGGTCTCGCCTGGCTTGACCGCGATCTCGATGATGGCCACGTCGTGAAAATCGCCAAGGTCGGGGACGGTCACTTCAACTGTCTTCGCCACGTTCTGTCTTCCTCCGGATGTGGGACTAGTGCGAGTCTACACGGTTACCGGGTTCGGCTTCTCAGGATCGATGCCGTACTTCTGGATGGCCTCGCGTACCTTGGCCACGTCGATAGCCCCCGTATCGGCCAATGCCTTCAAGGCAGCGACTACGACGTAGCGACGGTCGACCTCGAAGAAATGCCGCAACTTCTTGCGCGTGTCACTGCGGCCAAAGCCGTCGGTCCCAAGGACCGCGTAGTGCTTACCCGGCAAGTAGGGGCGAATCTGATCCGCGAAAAGGCGCATGGAATCGGTCGCCGCAACAATGGGTCCCGGCCGATCGGCGAAGCACGTCTCGACGTAGCTTTGGCGACGCTTCTCCAGTGGGTGAAGCATCGACCAGCGCTCGGCAGCGATGCCGTCCCGGCGCAGCTCATTGAAGCTGGTAGCGCTCCACAAATCGGCGATGACCCCGAAATCCTCGGCCAACATATCGGCCGCCGCCATCACTTCGCGCAGAATGGCACCCGACCCAACCAACTGAATGCGTGGCGCCTTCTTCTGCTTGTCCGCCTCGCGCAGCAGATAAAGGCCGCGCAGGATGCCCTCGCGAGCGCCCTCCGGCATGGCGGGATGGCTCCAGTTCTCGTTCATCATCGTGACGTAATAGAAGACGTCTTCCTGGTCGTGGTACATGCGACGGATGCCATCCTGGATGATGACGGCCATCTCGTACGCAAACGTCGGGTCGTAGGACACGCAATTGGGAATGCTCGACGCCGTGATCAGGTTGTGCCCGTCCTGGTGCTGCAGTCCTTCGCCGGACAGTGTCGTTCGCCCTGCCGTTCCTCCCATCATGAAGCCGCGCGCTCGCATATCGCCCGCCGCCCACGCGAAGTCACCGATACGCTGGAAGCCGAACATCGAATAGAAGCAATAGAAGGGAATCATGTTCACGCCGTGGTTGCTGTGCGCGGTTCCCGCAGCGATGAACGACGACATGGCGCCCGCCTCGTTGATGCCTTCTTCGAGGATCTGACCGTTCTTCATTTCCTTGTACGACATCAGTTGCTCGGCATCGACCGGCTCGTAAAGCTGGCCCACCGACGAGTAAATGCCGATTTGTCGGAACAAACCTTCCATGCCGAAGGTGCGCGCTTCATCCGGCACGATGGGAACGATGTACTTGCCGATGTTCCGGTCGCGCACCAGCTGGGTCAGGATGCGAACGAAGACCATGGTGGTCGACATTTGATGGTCGCCGCTGCTCTTGAGCTGAACCTCGAACGCATCGAGCGACGGCACAGTCAGCGGCGCGGCCGTGCGACGACGCGCCGGCAGATAGCCGCCCAGCTCTTTGCGCCGCGCGCGCAG
>Ga0182010_10002174_pt1 | contig 9976 bp, 8 predicted proteins | sample 611E1MmetaG_FD_120488 | JGI IMG/M metagenome (GOLD analysis project Ga0182010, IMG submission 120488) | Permafrost microbial communities from Stordalen Mire, Sweden - 611E1M metaG | ecosystem: Environmental > Terrestrial > Soil > Wetlands > Permafrost | place: Sweden: Stordalen | collected... | reverse complement strand
TGCATGAACAGGAACTCGTCCTGGCGCCGAAGGTCGAGTTCGTGCTCCTTCATGCGGCCATATAGACCACGGACGGCCAGAACCTGGCCGTTGATCTGGTAGCGGCGGCTGAGCTGGACGGCGTTGGCACCGAGACTCAGCGCATTGGCGATGGCGCCGGCGATCAGCATGGAGATGGCACGGCCCAGATCCGCCCCAGAGGCGCACAGACAGAGGACGATTCCCAGGAAGAGGCCGTCGGCCAGGACCAGCCACGTCAGATGGGCCTTGCGTTCGAGCGGCACGAAGATCGCAAACGCGAGGGGAATGAGTGCGACTGTGCCGAGGGCAACAGCCCCGCTTTGGGGTAGGAGCAAGATCGAGACGGCGGTCGACAGCAGCGGGACAAGCCCGACCGCCATGCCGAGCGGAATGGCGTATCGCCGGCCTCTCCTGCGGACGGCCCAGGCGGTCGCCAAAGTAGTCAAAGCCAGCGGCAGCATCAAGGCGATCAGGACGGGCGCGACGGTGGGCGCCCCAAATGCGCCTGCGATCGCGGCAGCAGCGACCGCGGCACTAACGATGAGTGCTGATTGGAAGACGCTGTTCTGGAGTTCCCGGCGGTACACCGCGCGAAGGCGACGATCCTTGAGAGCGGTGGTGGCGTCCGGTTTCTTCGTCGCCCGTGTCGACACGGCAGGCTCCGTGACAAGGTATGCCTAACCGCCCGAGGTATCGGCCGTTTGGCACGGCAACTTCAGGTTGGGGACGTGTTCGGATGCCCATTCGGCCGTGGAAAGACCCCGGCAGTCGCCTGCTCGGGTGTGCTCAACTCCGCCGGGACCGGGTGGGTGGTTCGGCGGCGAGCGGCACGCCTAACAGAACCCTCGGACGGGCTGAGGAGGTCGGTCAGGCGACTTCGACTGCGGTCGGGCCTACTGCTGAGTAGCCCGTCTCGATGTCGATAGCCACGCGTCCCGTCGACTGACGGCCGGATTCCCGGTAGAGCCGCAGCAGGCTTTCCTCTGCGGCCCGAAGCCTGGCATTCGCCTCCCACTCGGGGAGGTCCGGCTCGGCAGCCTCACGCGCTTCCATGGCTTCGACGATCGCGCGCAGCACCCCATCTATCGCGGTTGGCTCAGACACGGGACGTTCCTTCCACGGGGTAGCGGTTCATGCGAGCAGATCTCGGAAGAACACCACGATACTCCGCGCCGTGTTGCGATTCCAGTGGGGAAATGGATTGAAGTCGCAATGAAACGGTGTCTCGGGCAGGGACGATGTGCGTATTCGGGCCGTCTCCCCGAGCCGGCATCATCTCGAGCCCGAGAGTCCGTCCGCGGGGTGGCGAGTCGCGTCGGGTGGGTTTGCTGTGGAACCTGCCGCCGATACCACCTCGGTCGTCCGCTCCAGGAACCAGCGCGCCGTGCCCCTCGCCGCGATACCTAGAAATGCCCTGTCGAGCACCGCCCCGATGTCGCCTCCGGGCGGGGCGTAGAAGCCCTCGAGGCGAACCTGCGTGCGTGTCAGTACCAGATGCCCGGAGAAGACCGGAAAGAGGGGTGCAAGCGACGAGGACTGCCAGCCGATCTCGATTTCGAAGGAGTCGGCCGTCTGGTGAGCGCCGCCCAGATCGACGTACGCGGCCTTCTTGAAGACGAGGCTGGGAGCGTGCTCGCGGATCGGCAGGCTCAGGTCTGTCAAGAAGCGGTGGTAACCGGAGCGCGCTGCCGGGACCGGCGTACCCAGCCATGTAGCCGCGTGTTCCGCAATGAGCGGCACGGCCAGAACCAGGTCTATTGCTGCGGGCTGTACGAGCCGCAGTGGCGTGGCATGAGAGGGGACGCTCGTCATCGAGCGAGGTTATGCCCCGTGGATCCAAATGGATATCGGCCTTGGTCTCCTGCCGGGGTGACCAATGGCCCGACACCACCTACCCCGCCCACCTACCCCTACGGGTCGTCCGAAAGGGAGCGGCTCTGGCCTTCATCATCGACGAGTACGATCGGTCGATCCGGGCGCTCGCAAGGGTGACCGGTCGATCGGAGCTGCCGGTGCCGAGCCGCTGGTAGGCCGCTCGATCAGGCTTCGGCGCCCATACATCGATCCGCTGTCGCATATCCAGGTACGCTTCCTGGCGCGACTGCGCTCGCTGCCGGCCGATCACCCGGATCGCGAGCGCTTCCGCCGCCTCGTGCAGCTCACCGTTAACGGCGTAGCGGCCGGCCTACAGAACACCGGCTAGACCCGGCCAGGAGGAACGCGATGCCAGCGCCAAGACGGAGCGTCTCGAAACCGACCACTGCGCCCGGCTCGGCGATGGGGTCGGGCTCGGCGGCTGGGTCTAGCTCGGCGGCGTCGGCCGGGGCTTCGGCGCCCGGGCTCGTCGAGGACCCGGACCAGCTGCCGCCGCTGCCTGCCGACGACCCGGCTCTGTTCGGTCTGAGCCTCGAGGGGCTTGCGTCGCACTGGGCCCGGTCCATGTCCGCGGCCCCAATCGGGGCGGAGGCGATGACCGGCGCGGATCGCAGGGCCCAGGCGATGGGCGTGCCGAGCACTCGGCTAATGGAAAACGCGGGTTGCGCGGTCGCCGCGGCGGTGAAGGCTCTGGCGGTCAAGACGGGCCGCTGGGGCAGCGGCCCGATCCTGATCCTGAGCGGTCCGGGCAACAACGGCGGCGACGGCTTCGTGGCCGCTCGATATCTCTCGCGCCAGGGCGCTCGGGTGGTTGCGGTTCTGGCAGGGACGGAGGGGCGTCCGACGGGCAAGGACGCCGCTCGCAACTGGGATCGCCTCCAGTCGGAAGAGAACGTCGAGAGGATTCACACGCCGGTTTCGCGAGACGTTCTGATCCTGGGACAGGGCGTGGAGAAGGCAGCCGTGGTCGTGGACGCGTTGCTGGGCACGGGAGTGGAGGGTCCGCTGCGCGACCCGATCCGCAGCGCCGTGGAACTGGTCGGGCGGGCCCGTACGGCCGGCGTCCCGATCCTGGCGGTGGACACGCCAACAGCCGTTGACCTGACGAGCGGCGATCTCTCCGATCCGGTTGTCCGGGCACACGTGACCGTCACTTTCCACCGCCCCAAATCCGGGCTCCTGGCCAAGCGCGGAGCGGCCGTGGCAGGCCGCGTGCTCGTAGCGCCGATCGGCATCCCGCAGGACGCGGATCGGGGCTGAGCGGGTCGGAAGGGCGGGGCAGGCCCGGCGCGCGGTTGGTGCCGCTGTGCCGGGGCCAGGGCTGAGCGCCCGGGCCATATTCGCCGGCACGGCGCTACTGCGTTTCAAACTGCACGTGGCGGACCCGGTTCGTTTGCCCGTTCACCGCTCGGCGGCTACGCTTCGGACGTTGACCCCAGACGTCCGTAGCGCGAGGCCGCCACTCCTATGGCCGCAGGCTCCAGCCCCGACTTCGACCTGATCGTTCTTGGCGCCGGCACGGGCGGATACACCGCCGCCTTCCGGGCCGCCCAACTCGGAATGCGTGTCGCACTCGTCGATCAAGGCAAGATCGGCGGCACCTGCCTGCACGTCGGTTGCATCCCGACCAAGGCTCTTCTGGAATCGGCCGAGTTCTTCGCCCGCCTCAAGAAGGCCAAGGAGTTCGGGATCCTGCTGGAAGGGCAGCCCGGTTTCGACTTCGAGGCCATCGCCAAGCGCCGCGACCAGATCGTGAAGCGAATGTGGACGGGCCTGAAGAGCCTGGTGGACAAGAACAAGGTGACATGGATCGGCGGACGTGCTCGATTCGATGGGCCCACGACAATTCGGGTCTCCCTCAACGGAGACGATGGGACTCCCGGCGCGGGCGGTGAGCGCGCGATCACGGCAAAGGACGTGATCATTGCCACTGGTAGCCGCGTCAAGAGTCTGCCGGGTCTCGTGCCAGACGGCCGGCGGATAATCACCTCGGACGACGTGACCACGAAGGCCGACCTGCCCAAGTCCATCGCCATTATCGGTGCCGGCGCGGTCGGATCTGAGTTCGCCTCGCTATTCCACGACCTCGGTGTGGCCGTAACGCTGCTCGAGTACCTGCCGGGCATCATGCCGCTCGAGGACCGCGACGTCAGCGCGACCGTAGAGCGCAGCTTCACTCGACGCGGGATCAAGGTGGTCACGAAGGCGCGCTTCGACGCGGCCGCGGTCAAGGTGACGGACGACGCCGTCACGCTCACCGTCGGGCCGGACGGAGGCGCGGCCGAAGAACTGCGGATCGAGCAGCTGCTCGTTGCCACAGGGCGCGCGCCAAACACCGAGGACCTGGGCCTCGACAAGACGAAGGTCGAACTCGAGCGAGGGTTCGTCAAGGTGGACGGCCGGATGCACACGGCTCAGCCGCACGTCTACGCCATCGGCGATGTGATCGGCGGGCTGATGCTGGCTCACGTAGCGGCGCACGAAGGGATCGTGGCCGTCCACGAGATCGCCGGCGAGGGGCCCGATGCGATCGACTACGACCACCAGCCTCGCGCTACATACACGCATCCTCAGGTGGCCTCGATCGGCCTGACCGAGCAGCAGTGCATAGAGCGTGGCATCGCCATCAAGAAGGGCGTGTTCAACTTCGCCGCGGACGCAAAGGCCGTGATCGTCGGCGAGACCGAAGGCTTCGCCAAAGTGATCGCCGACGCGGAGACGGATGAGGTTCTGGGCGTACATCTGGTTGGACCCGGTGTAACCGACCTGATCGCCGAGGCGGCCCTAGGCATGACGCTCGAGGTCACGGCCTGGGAGATCGGCGCGGCCACGCATCCACACCCGACACTCGCAGAAGTGATAGGCGAGGCGGCGATGGCGGTGGCGGGGCGGCAGATCAACTCGTAGCCCGGAGTACGGCGCGGCCGCCAACCGCGGCAGACGGGTCTACTCTGCCGCGCTCCAGAAACGGCAGCCGTCGCGCATGTCCTCGCACATGGCCCCGACCGGCGCCCGCAGGGTGTGCCAGGCGATCGTCGCGTCGCCGAGGCAACCGGACAGGTGAATGGCGAATGGCAGCACGAGGTAGCCTCCGAAGGGAAGCATGCAGACGGGGATGCCGAGCGGGGCGATGATCGCGAGGGGCGCCAGAGCTACGAGCAGGTACTGCCCGCGGCTGAAACGATGGCCCGGGGTCGTGGTGTAGAGGCCGGCCAGGACCCCGCCGATCTTGAGGATTCCATACTCGGGTCTCGCCCCGAAAGCGCGGGCGACGATGCCGTGGACACCCTCGTGAACCACTCCGAGCGCAAGCGTGAGAATCGTGGCCAATCCCAGGTACAGCAGGAGCTCGACTGGGTGGATCGTGCCCGATGCCTGTCCGGAACCGCCGGTAGCGGCGCGGAAGTAGATGCCTGCGCCGATTGCCGTGATAGGCAAGGCGAGGATCGTCCAGACCCACACGGTCAGGCTGGAAGGCTTGTATTCGGAGATAACTCCGGCTGGCAGCGCAGACGTCTGGGGTTGCTCCGCCATGTCTCCGCCTTTTCTTTGCGCGGCTCGTCCGATGCGGCCGTCGATGGCTAGATTAGTCGACGGGTGCCGGTCCAGTTTGGTCGAGAAGGTGGGGAGGTATCCCGACGACTTCGGCCGCGCTCATCTTCGCCGGGGGTGATGCTGGTAGTCGGATACGCCTCTCGAAGGGCGAATCGCGGTTGGGGGGACGCATTCTCGGGGACCGTCCCCTCGTGGTGTGGCGGGCCGGATCGATTTCGTTGCGGCGGCCCGCCGCCTATGATCACCCCGGATGAAGATGAGCAGGCGATTGGGTCGGCGCGGCACCGGCTGTGGCTGTGGCAGTGGCTGTGGCTGTGGCGGTGGCGGCGGCGCCGCCCGCGACTCCTGCGGCCGACGGGTACGTCGTATGCGCCGATTGCATCGACGGTTGACCCCGCGGCCGCGAGATGAGCCACACTACGGGCAGCGGACGTGCCCGGGCGCCGCGGCCGAGCCGCAATCGATCAGGAGGAGCAATCAGTGGCCAAGGTGACGATGCCCCAACTCGGCGAGAGCGTAGCCGAGGGGACGATCGGGAAGTGGCTCAAGCAGCCGGGCGACGCCGTGGCGAAGGACGAGGCCCTCCTCGAGGTCATCACTGACAAGGTCAACGCCGAGGTGCCGTCGCCGTTCGAGGGGATCCTGCGCAAGATTCTGGTCGAAGAGGGGCAGACGGTTCCGTACAACGCCGAGATTGCGGAAATAGAGGAAGGGGCAAGTGCCGGGGCCGCGGCTGGGTCGGGCGCTGCGGCCAAGGCAAGCGCCGGGGCCACTCCCCGTGGAGCGGCCACTCCGCCGCTCCCCGTTGCCGAGCCCGCAATACTTCCCGTGATGGCAGTCGGCGACGCCGACGCGCGCATGACACCTGCCGTTCGCCACCTGATGCGCGAACACGGCCTGTCCCCGGAGCAGATCGCCGGGACGGGGCACGGGGGACGGATCACGCGGGAGGACGTGCTCGGGTTCGTCGAGCGGGCACGCGGCGGGGGAGTGGCCACGGGGCGTGGAGCTGCCGCTGCCGCCGCGGCTGACGTTCCGTCAGCTGGGCCCGCCCTCCTTCTGTCGGCCCAGTCGGCACCTGTGCTCGGCGTCGCGAGCCATTCGCCGGGCCTGGCACCGGCCGCCCCTTCGAGTTTGTCTCCATCCGTCGTTTGGGAACCCGGCCAGGACGAAGTCATGGTTCCGCACACCCAGATGCGCCGCGGCATCGCCGCCCAGATGACCCGCGCGGCGCAGATCCCCGTGGCACACAGCACGTTCGAAGCCGACATGACGGCCGTCGTGAAGCTCCGTAGCCAGCTGGCGGACGCCTACAAGGCCCGCGAGGGAGTCGGGTTGAGCTTCCTGCCGTTCGTCGTCAAGGCCGTTGTGGAGGCCCTCCACGGCCACCCCAACCTCAACGCTCATTACGTCGAGGAGGGTTTGCTGCGGAAGCGCCGCATCAACATCGGCATCGCCATCGCGGTTGACAACGGCTTGATCGTGCCCGTGATCCACGACGCGGATCGGCTGTCGATCAACGGCATCAATCGGGCCATCCAGGATCTTGCGGCGCGGGCCCGGACCAACAAGCTGCGTCTCGACGATCTCCAGGGTGGCACCTTCACAGTGGACAACACCGGCTGGTTCGGGTCGATCCTGACCGTGCCGATCATCAACCCGCCCGAAGTCTGCATCCTCACAACTGAGGCGGTCGTGAAGCGGCCCGTCGTTCGCGAGACGCCGGATGGCGACGTGTTGACCATCAGGTCGATGATGAATCTCGTTGCCGGGTACGATCACCGAGCTACCGACGGCGCCCAGGTGGGGCGATTCGTCCGGGACGTGATTTGCTGGCTCGAGGCGGTCGGACCCGACTCGGCGATCTACTAAGCGATCAGTCAGGCGAGGATTCGAACCCGAATGTCCGACTCTCCCGAAGCCCGCGCCGGCGCACACGCGCTTCCCCCGACGCTTACCGTGGGCGGCGGGACGTGCGAGGCGGCTGCCGACGGGTCCACGGCGTCGCGCCGCCACCCTGAGTGGATCAAGGCCCGAATCCCATCGGGCGAGACCTATCAGGAAGTGCGCCGGCTGTTCCACGGGCTGACGCTCAACACTGTTTGTGAAGAAGCGCACTGCCCGAACATGGGCGAGTGCTGGGACCAGCGGACCGCCACGATCATGATCCTCGGCGACACGTGCACGAGGGCTTGCGGCTTCTGCGCAGTGAAGACCGGCAAGCCCCCCGTCCACGATCTCGACGAGCCGCGCCGGGTCGCAGAGGGGATCCGGGGCCTGGGCCTGGAGCATGTCGTGGTTACGAGCGTGGCCCGCGACGACCTCGCCGACGGCGGAGCCGGCATCTTCGCCGAGACGATCCGCCGGCTGCGCGTCGCTTGTCCCGGAATGGGCGTCGAGGTCCTGATCCCGGACTTCGACGGTGAGGAAGGGCCGCTTCGGACGGTGATGGCTGCCGGACCCGACATCCTGAATCACAATGTCGAGACGGTCGAGCGGCTGCAGAAGCCGATCCGAAAGCGGGCTCGATACGATCGATCGCTCGAGGTTCTCCTGCGGGCGAAGGCATACGCGCTCGAATTCGGCGGGCCGGCCGGAGCGGCGGCAACCCACACCAAGTCTTCGATCATGGTAGGGCTGGGAGAGACTCGGCCGGAGCTTCACCAGACCTTCCTGGACCTGCGCGCCGTCGACTGCGACATCCTGACCCTCGGCCAATACTTGCGGCCGTCGGCGGAGCACCTGCCGGTCGAGCGCTACTACCACCCCGACGAGTTTGCCGAGATGCGTGAGGAGGCGCTCGCGCTGGGCTTCAAGCACGTCGAGTCCGGGCCGCTCGTGCGGTCCAGCTACCACGCCCGGGACCAGGTGCCTGATGCCGAGGCGCGCCGGGCGGCGCGGGCGGCCGCGGCGGATCCGGGCGCCGGGTCCACGGCTGGAGCGGGCGACGTCGACGGAGGCGCGCTCCGAGGCGGCCCTACGGTCGACTCAGACGGTCGGGTCACATACCGAGACCGCTGATCGGGCGGGGGAGGGGAGCATGTCTTCGGCGGCTCACGCCGAACCACCGGCCGATCGCTCACTCGATTCAGCCGTTCGTCAGTCGGCCGGGTGTGACTGGCTCGACCGCATGCCGAAGGGCCGCCCAGCGTAAGCCGCCGATAACGGCCAGTTGATCCTGTCGGGCCATGCTTGAGCGATGAACGATGTCGAGGTTGGGTCGGCCATTCGGGCGGTTCGGATACGTCGTGGCCTTCGACAGCGGGATGTGGCAGATACGGCTGGTGTCAGCCAGGGTTTGGTGTCGCTGATCGAGCACGGACGGCTCGAAGAGACGTCGTTGAAACTCATCAGGCGGGTGGGCGCAGCGGTGGGCGTGTCGCTGCCGGTCGCCCCTCGCTGGCGTGGCGCGGACCTGCCGAGACTCCTGGACGAGCGGCACAGGTCTATGGTCCGTGAGGTCATTGCTCGGCTCACGAAGCTTGGCTGGGTGACGGTTCCGGAGCACACGTTCAGCGTTCGGGGTGAGCGCGGTTCCATCGACGTCTTTGCGTGGCTTCCGTCCGCTCGCGCCGTGCTGGTGGTTGAAGTCAAGACGCAAGTCGTCGACCTGCAAGACCTGCTGTCCGCACACGACCGCAAGCGCAGACTCGCTTCAGCCATCGGACACGATCTCGGATGGAGTCCGTTGCACGTCGGCGCGCTTTTGGTGATGCCGGATGAGACCCAGACGCGAAACGCCGTGGCCAGACACGGTCCGGTGTTCGACGCCGCTTACCCCTCACGAGGGAAGCTGGTCAGTGTGTGGCTCAGATGCCCGGAGAGCGATATCCGCGGGATCTGGTTCCTACTCAACATCACCGCCGGTGATGCAAAGCGTCGTCCGGGCGGCGTCTTCAGGGTCCGGCCCAAGCGAGATCACGAACCTGAGCTCAAACCACGATTGGGCGAAGCTGCGAAGTCCAGTGTGGCGGTGGAGATCGGGCGCGGTGGCCAGAGCCCCTCCGCCCAGCATCACCCCAGGTGAAGATGAGGGCGGGATTGGCGATATCAGGCCCGCCGAGATCCAGACGATTCGCGCTCAGACTCAAGAGCGGCGGAGGCCGGGCATTGCCCTTGAGCGGCCGGAATGATTGGCCGTCAGCCTGGTGTCGTCACGGGCGGCAATTAGGGGAAGAATCGGGCGGTTGGTGGCGTAGCGCCGCCACGGACGGCAATGAGGGGGAATCCAGGGGCTCACCCCCGCTGCCCCGTCGCCCCGCCCCCGCCCGACATACAGGAACAGAATCGCCGGCGCGGCGTGAACCGGCCGGCGACCCGAAGCGATTCTGAGCTACAGGATCTTCGAGAGGAAGGCCTTCGTTCGGTCCTGCGTCGGAGAGCTGAACACTTGATCGGGCGTGCCCTCTTCGACAACTACGCCTTCGTCCATCATGACGACGCGGTTGGCCACTTCGCGGGCGAAGCCCATCTCGTGGCTGACCACGATCATGGTCATGCCTTCGCGGGCCAGCTCCTTCATGAC
>Ga0182010_10002173_pt1 | contig 9978 bp, 9 predicted proteins | sample 611E1MmetaG_FD_120488 | JGI IMG/M metagenome (GOLD analysis project Ga0182010, IMG submission 120488) | Permafrost microbial communities from Stordalen Mire, Sweden - 611E1M metaG | ecosystem: Environmental > Terrestrial > Soil > Wetlands > Permafrost | place: Sweden: Stordalen | collected... | reverse complement strand
TTGCTGCGTTGGTGGCGAAAGCCGAAGGCGCGGCCCGGATGGTTGCCGACCAGCGTTTCGCCCAGGCCAAGCACGACCTCGCCCACCAGATCGTCTCGGTCGCCTGTGATCGGATTCGCGGTATGAAGCACGAAAGCATAGTCCGCTGGTACGACCTCCTGGACCAGGACTGCCATCGCGACGCTTTCGTCGGCGAAGCCCATGGATCGCCGACTCAAGTGAGCGCGGTCGTTCCACTTCGAGGCCCACACCTGCTTGATGCACATCCATGCGTCGGTAAATGAAGTTGGCCACGCGAACTTTGCCTCGACCATGACCTTGCGTAACTCGGGCTCAAGGCCTGGCGGAGCCTCCAGCTGCAAGGTCAACCGGCGCAGCTCGGAAAGAATGGAGGACACCTTCTCCTTTGCGTTGCCCAGTTGTGCGACCAATTCATGGTACCGAGCGGCCCGCGACTGATTGCCAGTCTCATCGAGCACGCGTTCGCACACACCGTAGGGAAGTGCAATGCCCGCGGGGACACTGATCCAGTCCGGCAAGTGACCGCGCAGGGCCTTGAGATTGCGCGACTTGGCGCCTACGTTGTTGGTGTCGAACGCGTCTTCGGACGTTGCGTACTGGCTGGCCGTCCGTCGGGCGGTGACAGAGGACAGCACTCTGATGGGCTTCGGCGGAGGTTGCGCGGAAGCTTGCCCCTCTTCGGCCACGATGTCCCCTTCAGCCACCAGCGAAAGCCGAATCCAGCGACCCTGTGTTTCGCGCAGCCAGGCCAAGCGAGCGGCATCCCAGCCGGTGGCCAACAATACCCCGGCGTTGCGAGCTCTCACCGCAATATGCGCCATGAGATCCACCGGCGACTCTGTGAGCACTGCAACGACGCCCGCCGGTATGTCTTCTTCGCCCGAAATTCGCTCGGCGATCAGGACCGTGCTGACCCCGAACGACTTGCCTTGAATTTCCGACAACGAGCCACAGTTCTGTACCATCCCCTCGACATGGCCTGTTCCTCGACTGACCACCTGCCAATGACCAAGCTTGGCTGTCTGCCGCAGAACCTCGTCGAGCTTGCGCATCAGAGCCGAAGCAGCGAGCTCGAAACGACCTCGCAACACTTCTTCGGAAAACATTTCTATGGTCCATTTCGCGGCGCTGAATGCTGTCCCTAAATTCTCGGCGAGTGGCTGAAGCAGGTGCGCATCGCCGTCGGTGATGCGCACCAATTCGCGGCGAATACGTTCGAGCACCGCCTGTGCGTGCAAGGACCATTCATGACCGCTGCGTGGGAGCGCCAGCAGGCGCTTCAAGTGTCGCAGACACAGGGTGAATTCTTCGCTCTTCCGAATACAGACCAGGTTTCGTAGCGCGAGCGTCGTCCACTCGAGCAATTCGTCGAGGGATAGCGATTCGTGCAGGTTGCGCTCGACCAGATTGCGGAGCAGGTCTTCGAGTGCAAGGTCGAGGTACAGGAGCTCGCGGAGTCCGGCGCGCGGCTTGTCGAGTTGTGCGGCCAGGATTTCTCGTGCCTGGGTTATTGACTGAAACAGCCAACTCCGTGCCTGGCGATCGTCGCGGGCGTGCCAGATGCCATCCAGCAGTTGCCGTGTCGGACCGTCGAGGAATTCGCGCGCAGCGGCGAGCGAGGTTCCGAAGTCGCTGGCCGAGTGGACTTTGCGTAGAACGCCCAGGAACTCGCCGAAATCGTGCAGTAGGGCGTCGCGGAGGTTGGGAATGAAGTCGGGCTGGCTACGGATGGGGCGTTCAAAGCTGAGCAAGCGCTCGCGGCTCACGCCAGCCGCTTCGCACACCTTGTAAAATACCGAGGGGTCGCCGTTAGAGCGTAGAAACTCGAGGTAGGCCTCGCACACCACGACGTCGTCGGGCGTGGTGTTGTTGTGCAGCTTTTGGTGCCACTCTTCGAGAAAACGCCCCGCGACCTCTTTGATGTGGTGGCGATGCATGATCTCGAGAATGCCATCGCGCACGCGCTGTCCGTCGCCTCCGCGCCCAAGCGTGGTTGCTAGCATGCGCACGATCGGCCGTGTCTTCTCGTCGGACCGCGTGAATCGTTCGGCCAGCTTCAAGGTCAGGCGGTCCTGCGCATGCGCCAACTCGCGCGGCTGGGTATTGTAATGGCGTTGCCAGTCGAGCTGCCGGATGGCCGAGAAGCGTAGCCAAACGAAGAGTAAGGCCAGCCCGACCGCATTGTCGTTTGGTACTCGATCCAGAAGATCCCAGGCCAGATTGAATCGGTGCATGAGCGTCCACGAGCTCGGGCTGGTTTCGTGGTCGACAATCTCGTCGGCGATCGCTGCCAACGTCGGGTCGTCTAGGAGACTGCCCGTGGAGCGTGCCGCGAGAGTCACGTAGAAGTTTCGGCCGCGGTCTTTCCACCATAGGTCGGCGTCTGGCTGCCGCAGGACGAAGGTCAAAGCGGGTGACGCTTTCGCCGCTGGCATGTCGATACGAAGAGCGCGCAACTCGTGGTCATCCGTGAATGGCGTCTCCGCCGCGGTTTCCGTCGTCTGCCGCGTTTCGGGCGGCCAGAGATCTTTTGACGGCAAAAGCCACTCTCGGCGGTTGCCGGCTACGCCCCAGGACAGAAGAAGCGGTCCTTGCACATCGGTGGCAAGGGCGAGTGTCACGCCTGATTCCGACGAGCGAACCGCCACGGCGAGCTCATAACCTTCACCGAGCGGGTAGGTCGTCGCCGATACTGCTTCGCCGCCGGCGAGCGCCCGCGCTGCCATGGCCGGGGCCCGCACGAGCGGACGCGCCGGCAACACAATACGGTAGTTGCGGCCCTGATTACTGTCCCAGCGGGAAGCCTTCGGGTCGAACAATACAAAGTCCAGAAAGCCGAACCGCCATGCCGCCTGGAAACGTATTGCGATAGGCGCATCGCCAAGTGGCGTATCCACGGCTTGAGAACTGGGCGTCGAGCCGGAGGGCCAGGCGTCCTTCGGCGGTTTTTGCCATGAAGCGCCGCCCGCGTGCACCGCACCCCAGTGCAGGACGCACGCCGGACCGGCTTCCTTCTTGACTGACACTTCGACGAACTGATCCGAAGCTTGGACGCTCACTTGCAAAACGACGCCGCTTCCGGCGGCGATTCTGTCTGCTGTCGCGCTTTCAGCCATTGGGAACCATACAACCTATAATCGAGCCGCGGTAGCATGGCGTCCATCATTTCCCGCACGCCCCAGGTCTTTGGGCGTCTCCTCTTCGTCAGCCGCGCGCCTGGATGGGGGCCTTGCGGAAGCGGCCCCAGGCGACGAACACCGCCAGCGCGCCAAGGGCAAGGGTCAGGGGCGTGAATCGGGCTTCTCCACGTAGCAGATGGAACCCGGTGGCCAGAACCATGACCACGGCCAGGCCGAGCGCGGCCAGGCTGGTCAGGCCTGGCTTGATCCGGCTGAGCGACGGCAGCAACACGCCGAGTGCTCCGGCCACCTCGGAGGTCCCGATGAAGCGGATAAGGAAAGCGGAATCCTTGATCCACGCGGCATTCTTGGCGAGCTCGTCGATGGGCGTGATGAGCTTCATCGAACCAGCGAAGCCGAACACCAGGGCCAGTAGGATCTGGGCGATCCAGAGCGCGACGCCGAGGCCGCGCGACCGAACGGTTGAAGCAGCCCCGGCGAGCGGGGATGGAGGGGAAACCTCTACGGCAGTGGTCATGACAACCTCCTCATGGGCGAGAAACGATGGGTTCGCATTGCTCGTCCCATTGGATTCCGCTCGTCGGTTGAAAGATTCAAGCCAATCAGGGCAGTGGTAACTGCTCCTGAGCCCAGCCTTCTCCTCGCAGGCGAGGAGAAGGGGCCGGACGCCGTGGCGAGGTGAGCCGCCAGAAGACGAAAGCGGCGCTGAGCTTTCGACCGGCGCCGCTTGCTCCTAGCACTCGCTCAGCTTACTTGCTGCGCGGATTGTATCAACATGGACGGATGCACCGACGAGGTCGCCGCCGCCATCAAGCCGGACTTGCAGCAAGACGGCACGTACCAGCAGTGCGTCGCCCACGTCACCGACTGCTCATGGAAGACAGTGGGCCTCGGCCTCGGTAGCCGAGCCTGCCTCTCCCTGATTCTAACCGTGGAGGCGGTCCACGCCTCGCTTGCGGCCCGCTTCTCGGAGTCGTGCGAAACCCTGCGGCCGTGCTACGACAAAGTCCTGGGCAAGGTCCCCTGAGGGGCGCAGGCTCACGCCGTCTTCTTCACGGGAATGTCGACGAATCGCTCGCGCGACATCTCCGCACCGTAGGCAATGCACGCAAGGATGTCGGCGTCTTCAAGACCAGGATAGTCCACGAGGATTTGGGCCACACTCGATCCGCTGGCCAGCAGATCCAAGATCATCGACACCCAGATTCGGTGACCGCGAATGCATGGCTTCCCAAAGCAGATGTTGGGATAGCGTCATCTCGAGTCTGGCCGAGCGTCGGTTTGTTCGCGGAGGTCTGCGATGCACCCAGCGTGAAGCGACCGTCGTGGCTAGCAGCCGCTGAACTTGATCCGCTCGTCGACGCCGTCGTCTGGAACGGGGCTGCGGCTTGTCTCATCTCGGTGGCTCCACGGCGCAAAGCTTGACCTGGTCGAGAACGTAGCAGCGTCGATGCGCCTTGCACATGAAGTCGGGCTCAACCACGAGCACGCCGGTTGCCACAACCTCGATTGGCAGCAAGCGGCGCATCGGACGGCTATCACCGTTGATCGCCAAGGGCCAAGCATCCTCCGCACGTTGAATCCGAACGGAGTCGCTGCTGTCTTTCGCAGCAACTAGACGCCACGGACTGCTGCACGAGGAGTAGCCGGCCGACGACAGCTTCATGTGACATATCTCGCTGTCTAGGTCGAGGTGTGCTCTCACTGCGACATGTGCGTTCGCCATAGGGGGGCTAAGCTTCGCGATCGGGACTGAGTGTGCCTTGTCTCGCGCCGAACAGGCGGGCACAACTCGGCGGTCCTCTGGGGCGAACTCTGTCGGGCTGCGCGGGGCCGCGGCCGCCTTGAAATCTGCCGGCAATGCAAGGGATCGCTCGTTCGATTCAGCTCTCTGCCACGTCGTTCCCATCGCCAAGGGCCCGCGCTTCGACACGAGATCGTCCATCGAAACATACGGCAACAGCGCAGTGACTCTGACGTTCCGTAGGAGGGCACCGTCGCGGCGAAAGTCGATCCCGAGCGCCTCCAGTTGCGACCACGTGAACGACTGCTCGCTGGTGTACACGCGGGCGTCCGGTCCTTTGAGTTCATTGCCGAAGCTCAGCTCGAACACCCGCGACGAGATGTCGCCTGCATCCCATCTCATCATCGTGCCACCACCTTTCTCGGCAGTGGTAATCTGCGGAACGGGTGGTTGCGGAGGAATCGAAAAATCTTTCATCCCGATCTTGCCGCCACAGCGCATGGCTCGAAGGTTGGACAAGGATCCTCCGACGGCAATACAGTATTCGCCACGCAACGAAGTCAAATCCGGCAATTCACAATCGTACGATCTATCCGTCGTACAGGAGCCCAGATAGATGGCGCCGGGAGGACGGGGCGGCGGATAGAAGCCAGGTGCAAAGTAACTGAAGGTCAAAGTCTCGGCTGGCTTTAGCCCAACGGTTCCTGCAATTCTTCCTGTCTCAGGCGCCAGCGTGATCAGCGAATCTTCGGTTCTGAAATCAAGGGTCAGGTCGCGCGTCGATAGCTCGTGGGTCAGCGCGGGATCTCTGCGCGTAAGCCCGTGATATGCAGTCGCGCGTCGGCCGCTCCGTTCGAAGATCGTGACGTCATAGATCGCTGGCGCATACTCGAAGGTGAAATAGCCTGCGCGATCGCTATAGGTCTCCTCATCGCCCACGCGCAGAGTGACGTGGCTGATGGCTTCGCCCCATCGAGTGAGCACGCGGCCATGAACAGAACCAGTCTTGGGGAGGTTCGTGTCGTGGGCAGGCGCCGCGGCGGCACTTCTGGCACTTTCGAGTGCTGGCCCTTTGGCGACCCTATTCGAAGGCGGGCGTGCCGAGGCGGCTCCAACCAAGGAGAGAAAGCCGGTCGCAAAGATGATGATTCGAGTGACCATTGCCTTGGCCAACTGTTCTACAGCGAAGGCAAGACCGCAGGACAGCGGATTCACGCGGCGTGAAGGCAGCCGGCACTGCAAACGGCGGCGCTCACTATTCCCGACGGCATCGAAGAATTAGCTCAACGGACGCATGACTCGCACTTTGGTCGGCGTGGCAACCACAAAGCAGCGAGACCAAGTCGGGAAGTCCGGGCTCGACAGCCAAGCGGTGACGTAGTCGCCGATTCGCCACTGTTCGCTCTCCGGAAGACGAACAAGAAGCAGGCCGTGATGCGTGCCAGGAACGAACTTGCGGCGATCCGAGAAGTCGAGATCTTGGGTCACCAAGAATCGACCGTCAGCTTGCGCCGCAGCCCAGACATCATCGTCGTCGTGACCACGTAACCCTTCGCCGAGAACGCTATCGATCTCGTGGCCGTCGATCCTATCAGCGACAGTATGCGGAATGTTCTCGTCCAGCTTTATCTTCACGCAACCTTGACCTCATGCGGGGCGGGCGTCGGAGCCGGAAGATCCTCGCTTGCCGAGGCTGCGGCGAATGCTACCACCGCGCGCACATCATCTTCCGTCAGGCTCGGAAAATCAGCCAGTATCGTCGCTGCCGTTTCGCCATGGGCTAGGTATCCCAGTATCGTTCGCACGGTGACGCGCGTTCCACGCACGACAGGCTGACCTCCACAGATGCCCGGATCTCGAACGATTCTATCTTGGAACGTCATGACGGCTTTATTCTTTGCCTGGCCGTTGCCGCCGTCCAGGGGGAATTAGCACAAATGTGGGGAATTAGCCCAAACGGCGCCAATCCTTCGACCGGCGTCCTTCGCAACGAGGATTCCTCCCTCCAGCGTAAGCCGGTCTATCTTCGATCTGCCCGAGCCAATTCGCGTCGTACCCAATCTGCGAAGCGCAGGAAATCCGTATCCGCCGGCGCCTCGACGGCGTATGCGGCTTCGAGACTACGTTGCGCCTTGTCTGCATTCCCCTTCGCAAGAGCCATCTCTGTAGCCAGATAGCGAAGGCTGTTCGGCGAAGGATTCCGGTCAGCGTGATGGATTCGCGGGCCCCGGCGTGAGGTTGGCCTCGTCGTCTTTGCTGACCGTCGCCACGATGGTTGCCTTGCCCAATGCCAAGCACAGTCGCCGAAGCTGCGACACCCGCTTCAATCGCATGGTGACCGCTGTGGCAGACATGTCGACCTTCATGGCTTGGATCCTTCCAGTTGTTCGATGTCGTCGCGATCTTGCCCCGACCCGCGAAGGCGCTTGAGGCTGGCCAGTCCGTGCCGAGAGACTACCCACAGCTCGCCACGCTCCCAGCGAATGCGAATTCGGTCGCTCCAGACGGGCTCCGTTGCAGCGGTCACGATCAGCACATCCAGGCTGAGCGTATCGCCGGAAGCGGCGTCGATCTTCGTTGTTCGGCGGATCTCCACGGCTCCACCGGCGAACGTCATCGGATCCGCCAGAAACGTGAACCCGAGGTGGTACGGGAATCCCGTGAATGGCAGTCGCCATACCGCCGCCGATCGCATAGTCGGCGTTCGCCGCTTCCAGCGCCGCGACCAGGGCCGCAAACTCGTCGTAAAGGTCCAACATTCGCTCAGCTCATGGTGTCTCGCCGGAAAAGTTTGGTCAAAGAGAGGTCGGCTATCTGTCGGCGTGCCCGTACCTTCGCACGAGGTGAAGTCGTCCTGTGCGTACACGAACACGTGCGGGCGCGAGGTGAAGGCGACGGTCGGCGAGTTAGAGTCGCCTTGTTGCAAGTTGTGACGGTCCTTGCTCCGACTTGAGCAGCGTTGGCGGCGACGTGGACACGTGCGCCTGCAAGCTGGAGCCGGCGGGCCGCGACGTGCAGCGAGCCTTTTGCGACATGGAGGCCGGATTTCCAAAGTTGAATGCGCCGCCTCGCAACGTGAAGACGACTTTTGGGAAGTTGCAGTCGACTTTGCGCGACATGGAGACGACTTTTCGAAAGTCGAGTAAGCAAAATCAGCAGGTTACGGCCAGGCTTGACCGCATGCGAAAAGGCCGCGCCCGAGGTGGAGCGCGGCCCTGGGTCTCTGGCGGAGCCTGTGTTTTAGCTCGCCTTGCCCGAATCGTTCGCAGGGGCGGGCGCGGGCACGGGCGCCGGATTACCCGAGCTCTTCAAATGATGGAAGGTGTACTCGTGCAGTCCCACGCGCAGATCGCCGTTGCGGATCGCCTTGCGTGCCGCCGAATTCAAATCGCGCATGCACACGTACAGCTTGCCGTCGTAGATATCGATCTGCGCCGTGTCCGCCACCGTCTGACCCTTCGACGTGTGCACGGCGCCCGGCGATGTCTGCAGCGCCTGGCACAGGCCATTGACCTCGGCCAAGCGCTTGTCCGCCTGCACCTCCGCCGCCAGTCGGCCCTTCGTCTCATTCAATAGGATCGCGAGGGCGCGAATGCCCGCCTCAAGTCCCGCATCGTGGGTCGGCGTTGCCGAAGACAGAGCCGTGGCCAGCGTCTGATCCGTCCGCGCCAGCACCCCCAGCACCGAGCACACCCGGTCGGCCCACGCCCAACCGAGCGACACCTGCTTGTCGCGCGTGGTGACCGACATCTTCTTTTCCGCCACCGCCTCCGGCCGCGCCGCCCGCAGCTTCGCATGCTCGGCCATGTCCGCCGTGAATGCATCGAGTGCCGCCTGATGGTATCCATACAAAGCCAGCACAGACAAATCGCGCCGCCACCGCGCCGCCGTCTCGGTCGCCTCGAGTGCGACGTCGTCCGCATTGTAACGGCGACCAATAACCTGCAGTTGCTGCTCAGTCACAAAATAAGTCTTTGCCATTCCAGTCTCCTTGAGTGATTTCAAACAATTGCAACAAGTGCAACAGATCGACAATCAAGGCGAGCGCCAACAACAACCGAGCCGCGGCCAACAACACAAAGACCGTAACAGTCCCGCAGAGCGATTTGGCAACACGCGGAGGATCAGAGAGCGGGGAAAGCTTCGGGGAAGGGGCGGGGTAGTGTCAAGGGGGAAAGCCGCCGACTAACACGGTCTCAGCTTGCTTGCTGCGCGGGTTTGCAATCTGCGCCTGCGCTGCCGGCCCGGCACCGCGACTCGCTTGCGTAGGCGAGAAAGCCGACGAGAGCGTAGTCGAGCGAGGTTATGTCATTGCCGGTTTGCCACCACCCAGGGTAGGCTAGCTTGGAAAACAGCAGCGGAAGAGCGGCTAAGGATCTCAGCCGCACCCGCCAACGCAAGACTAACAATGTCCCCCGAAATGCCGCCCTACGAGTACGTCCCTGATCGCGGGCCACACTCCGTCAACGAGCAAGACATCGAGACGGAATTCATCGAACGGCTGCGCACGCTGAAGTACACGTACCGGGACGACATCCACGATCGGGCATCGCTGGAAAACAACTTCCGCGAGAAATTCGAATCCCTCAACCGCGTCAAGCTGACCGACGGCGAGTTTCAGCGCCTCCTCGACGAGCTGATTACCCCCGACGTCTTCACCGCCGCCCGCGTTCTGCGCGAACGCAACGACTTTACCCGCGACGATGGCACCCCGCTCGCCTATACCCTCGTCAACATCAAGGACTGGTGCAAAAACGACTTCGAGGTCATCCACCAGCTCCGCATCAACACCGACTACAGCCACCACCGCTACGACGTCATCCTCCTCATCAACGGGGTTCCCGTCGCCCAGGTCGAGCTGAAGACCCTCGGTGTCAACCCGCGCCGGGCCATGGAGCAGATCGTCGACTACAAGAACGATCCGGGTAACGGGTACAGCCGCACCCTGCTCTGCTTCGTCCAGCTCTTCATCGTCAGCAACCGCACAGACACGTGGTACTTCGCCAACAACAACGCACGGCATTTCGCCTTCGACGCGGAAGAGCGGTTCCTTCCGATCTACCAGTTCGCAGC
>Ga0182010_10002171_pt1 | contig 9980 bp, 9 predicted proteins | sample 611E1MmetaG_FD_120488 | JGI IMG/M metagenome (GOLD analysis project Ga0182010, IMG submission 120488) | Permafrost microbial communities from Stordalen Mire, Sweden - 611E1M metaG | ecosystem: Environmental > Terrestrial > Soil > Wetlands > Permafrost | place: Sweden: Stordalen | collected... | reverse complement strand
TATACTCATTCTTTGGTAGTAATGACATGAACTTTCCATGCTTTGAATATTTTTTTAGTTACTACATAAACTCGTTCCAATGTAGTTCTTTTTGAGCTTATCATCTTATTTCATAATATTTCACTCATTCTCAAAGGATGTTATTTTACGATGTTAATAAAATCCCGATACTTCATGAAAAAAACAATATACTATTTTTATGTCCACGGTGTTTTGCATGCCATAGTTCTATTTTTATAGTACAAAGGTAGCTTAAAATAGAAGTCAGTTAGAATAACGGTTATCTGGGAAGTTTCCATCCCGCAGCAAGCTGAGGGGCATTCGCCTGAAATAAACTTTTTGATCTACGAAATTTCAAACAACCAAGCAAAAGTTATAAGTAATAATTCGAGTATTAAAAGTGTTGTTGGATAAGGTTGCCTCCTCAAAAAAGCCTTTCAACACTGATATTTTCAAAAAATTAGCAAATGGGCCCGTAGCTTAGCCTGGTGGAGCGCACGGCTGATAACCGTGAGGTCCTGCGTTCAAATCGCAGCGGGCCCACCATATTTTCTTTAAATCCTCATTTTTTCTCTCACTTGTATTTTTACAATCTCAAGTTTAAACAGAAAAATTTTTCTCAGATAATATATCCATGAGGATTCAATTTACCTTTGATTTTTCCTTTATGTGATTCCTGTCCAAATATTTCTCGCTATTTCTGTATTTGACAAGATTTTTTCCTGGTTCAGTATTCTTTGATTTTAAAGATGGCTTCCGTTATCCTCAAAATACTCGTTTTATTTCCAATGTCATCAATAGATAGAGATTATAACAAAATAATACACAACATCTTCAGATTCATTCTTAAACTATTGAGGATCAATTTTAATCAATTATCAAGATAAATGTAAGTTTTAGTAATATCTATATGTGTTATTTATTATATAATTTGTATAACCATCCCCTTGGAATGAAAGTTTACAAGAAATACTGAACTCCTGTATAAAATTACCCTGGAAAATAAAAAAAGTTCATATTGGTTAAGAAAATTCCGTTTCCAAAAAATATGATAATTATGGTAAAAAAGAAAAGACAAGAGCAAACGTCGGATTGGAGGATGAACTATGGAAATCTGCAGATCTGCTAAGGAACAACATGGATGCTGCAGAATACAAGCACTTTGTCCTCGGGCTAATTTTTCTTATAATGCATTTCAGCTTCTTTTGAAGAGCTTTACAAGACACTTGAAAATGGCCCTTCGTGCGATCCCGACGCTATAGATGAGTACATAGCTGAAAACGTCTTTTGGTTCCAAAGGATGTTAGATGGAAAGTTCTAATGGCTAAATCAAAAATTGTAGATCTAAGTATCATTCTAGATAATGCTCTGGATTTAATTGAAAAAGGAAAACGTTCCGTCAATGGTTGGTGTATTGGCAAAGAACTACTGTGCCTGCAAGGATTCTCTTGACACAAAGCTTGGAGAACTTATGGATCTGATAGATAATATCAAAGTAAGGGATGCCGAGCATAAAAGTCAGGATGTGCTCGAGAGGATTTACGAATGCTTCCTTGGTAAATTCACAGATGCCGAGGGAAAATGAGGTGATCAGTTCTTTACCCAACGAAATATTTTCAGGGTTCTCGTTGAAATGATTGAGTCATATAAAGGTAAAGTCTATGACCAATGTTGTGGTTCAGGTGATATATTCGTACAAACAGAGCGCTTTATTGAGGAAGGTGGCGAAAAGAAAGAAAATGTCTTATTTTTTTGGGCAGGAATCAAATAAGACTACAAGGAAACTTTGCAAAACATCTAATATTGTTCACATTTTTTCTTACTCTTTTCCCATTGTTTACTTCTAAATCACTTTTGATGAAAATCTTTTTGTACTTGACAATGGATGCATTTTGCTCATATTATGAAGTGTCGATTTTTGCGGTGGGTACTATAAAACGCATTATTAAGGAAACTGAAGAAAGCACCATCCAGATTTTGACTTCATAAACGAAAACTTAATTGTAAATATGCGCTTCTGAAATCCTTTTGCTACTTTTATCTTACAAGCAGATCTCACAAAAGCTTCTTTTAAGAATACTTCTGAAGATTAAACACTTAAATGTTTTTTGACTTTTAAACCTTGCTTTCTGTTCGGCCTTTAATAATGTTGCCAAAGTACATACAGCCTTCCATTGAAATCTTTGGCATTTCTGGAGACTCATCTACCATGTTGACCTGAGAGCCCCTGATAAGTACACAGGGTATCCTTTCTCCAGCCTCACCCATCAGAAGTTCCGCAGCAGAAACAAGGTTATCTGCCACTGCTTTATGTGTAACAATGAGAGGTTTTCCATAGATATCACAAGTTCCCCTTGCATCCTCTACAGGTAAAAATCCTGAGACTCCAAGCGCAATTCCTGTGCATCCAAGTCTAAGGGGCTGAGTCCTGCTGTCCCCGATAATCACTCCAAGCCTACAGGAATAACGCTGTTCAAGCCGTTTTCGGATATATCCCGAACTTTTTTGTGGATCATCTGGGAGCAAGACGACACGCCCTTCAGGGGCATTGGATGCATCGATTCCTGCATTTGGGGCCAGAACACCTTTCGTAATTGTAAGTACAGCTCCAGGCACACCCCCTAAAATTTCATCACATTCCTTAATCACAAGTTCCATTTCTCTGGGATCGATTCCGTACTTTTTCCCAAGTAGTTGTGCCTTTTCTCCTGGAACAATGCTTGCAAGCTCAATAACTCTTTTTTCCGCCGTTCCAACTGCAGATTCAGCCAGTACGAAAATATCTCCTTCAACTGGAACAACGCATGCCTCCTCAAGCGAAATTTCCAAAATTCGTACGATGTCATCCCCTTCCTTGATAATGGGGGTCTGAATCCCGAACATCTGAATATAATTCTTTCCTGAATTCATATTTTGATGCCTTTGAATGATGATAATTAGCTTTAGTTTCCTAAACCAAACGAATCTATATAGGAATCAAACCTTAAAATACCGGGAGATATTGATAAATGTATCTAGAGATTCCATAAAATGAAATAAATTCCACATCCTGCAATTAAGCATAAATAGAGAAAACATTTATACGAATTTTCCATGAGACCCAATATCGTCTATTCAATATTTCATTTTCGTTTCTGTCTATAGGTCTCACAGTAAAAATCAGTACTTCAAAAACTTAGAAAAATGAATTTATCATCAAGTACATTAATCTATCAACTAATCACAACTTCAAAGTTGAAAGAAAGGAAATAAACAGGAAAAATGGGAAGAAAAGTACAATCTCCTACTACACTTTATTTCTACCGTGCTTTGCATGGTTATACAGCGCCAAGTAACTTAAGTATGAATATTTACATTTAAAATTATATTTTTTTTTAATGGAATAAATTCGTGAGTTTACTGTAGAGAATTTCTATAAGGATCTAGCCATTTAAGAATTGAGGATTTTAAATCTCTTCGAATTAATTTTTACTTATAGAACCTCTTACCGATTTCGCTCTTAAAAAAGGATACAAGCTCCTTCAGTTAGTTGAAGACAAACTTGCTGAAATAAATTCATCTACCAATGCGATCTACCCAATTGATGGGGATGTATTTCCCAAAGATCTACGGACGAAGATACTGTAATGGAGTAGTGTGTCAGGTAAGGTGAGTTAAGTAGTAGAGGTGTATTAATGATCTCGGTTTTAAGTAATGTACTTCTCTCTATACATTAGTAAAACAGGCATAACCACAATCATCTACAATAAAAGAACTCGTGAAAATAAGAGATTTATCAAATTACTCTACAAATAATTATAGGGTTTTATTGTCTAAAAGAAATTTTGTGCGATAATTCATACAAACAAAACCATATGATATCTTATTTTATAGACCAAATGGTACTGATTACATAGTTACATTTTATGGTGCAAGGGGAGCTCAAAATATAGCCCAGTTAGTTAATAAGGTTCGTGGGGAATTTCTTTCCTTGAGCAAAAACTGCAGGGTATTCGACTAAAATAAAACATTAGAGTAATTCAATAAACCTCTTATTTTTACGAGTATTTATATGTCATTTATTTGCATATGACGAAATTTAAGGATTTTTCGAAATCCTCATTATATTAAGGAATAGTAGAACAAGCAAAAGCAAAGTTAAACTTATCTAAATTAAAGAACCATGGTCAAAATAAATTATCTGATTTCTGAATTTTGACAAACTTAGTGTGCAGCCCGATGAACCCTCCATCTTTTTGGGTAGAGTGGGCAAAAGCAGCTTGATTTCTATAAAATAAATTTAGGTCGTATCCTTAAGTCATTGACCAATTCCAAAAAAACAAGTAAATCTTCCGAATTTGAGAAAATATAGAGAAAGTCCTGAGCTCAGGTTTTTTGGTAAGTTACAGAAAAAACCGAAATTTATAACAAATTTTTTCCAAAATGTATCATTCTTTGTATTGTATTCACTTAATCGGACAGCATGTCTAATTTTCTGAAAAATCACAAATTTCAATCATTTATTTAGTAGAATAAATCCATATCCTGAGAAATCAATTACACACAGTACACAAAAATTCGATTCAAAATTCACAGCAAATTCGTGATATTACACTGAATTGCAATTATAAAAAATAGAGGAGGTTCAGGAGATTCCCTGTCTTTTTGCTGCCTCAAGCTTTCTGAGGTCTTCGCATTTTTCTCCATATTTTCTTATCTTCAGTAAATTTATGATCGTTGAGACTCTATATGAGTGCTCCTGTTCTTTTTCGGCTTTTCGAGCCTGATAAACCCGAATAGATCTAAGAAGGTCGATTTTTCTGAATTCGGGCCAGAAAGGAACGCAAAAGTATGCTGCACATTCACTTCCGTTAGCCTGCCAAGAAAGAAAATTAGAAACTCTCTCATCGCCACCTGTACGGATTATCAGGTCCACATTCGGAACTGAGAATCCAGGAGAAGGATATAGGTGTTTTGAAATGAGATTTTCATTCACTTCTTCAAGAGAAAGCTTCCCACTTGAAACACAACTTGCAATATCCTGGACGGCCTGAATAATATCTTGTCGACCTCCGTAGGCAATTGCCACGTTTAGATGAAATTTATTACAATTTTCCGTAGCTTTTTCTAGCTTTTCAATTGAATTATTCAGAAACTCAGGCAATTTTGATCTATCACCTATGATACGGACCCGAATCTTTTTTTCATACGTATTTGGGTCGGCATAAAGTTTCAAAAATTTTTCGTTGATAAGATTAAATAAGCCATCCACCTCATCTTCAGGACGCTGGAAATTTTCCGTAGAGAGAGCATAAAGAGTAAGCTGTTTTACCTTTATATCATAACACCAATCGATAACCTTTTCACTAACTTTTGCCCCCATTGAGTGCCCAAAACTTCGACTTTGCCCCATATTTCCTGCATATCTGCGATTCCCATCCATAATAACGGCTATGTGATGAGGGATTTCAAAATTTTGAATATTTTTTTCGAGCCTACTTTCGTATCGTTTATAAGATGCACTAAATATACGGTTTTTCAAGAAGCGAAATCCTGGCCAGAAAGCTCCTTTAGGGTATAAATTAATTTTCGACCTTGTCACTGTGCCTCCTTCTAAATATAGGCTGAGAGTACAGTATAATTTGTATCTTTTTATGATATATCTCTTGTGTCTGCCAACTATTATTCATTGAAAGTGGATACATTTTAAATTTACTGTCATATTAAAAAAATAGATGGCATTCTTGTGTACATCTGCAGAAAGTGGGTTTAATGACATCGTAAATTGTACCATTACCAAAAGTTCATATGATCTATGCTACTCCAGAAAACCTACTGTAGGGGCTGAGATTAAATCATTTTTTGTGCCACAAGCAACGAAGGCTATAAGACCTTCACTTGCTCAATATTATTTAAATATGTCACAAGCAAGACAATTACTTTCATTCCCATGTTTCAAGATGTAAGCGGTGTTTAATATCACCTGTAGACCAAGTATTCGCTTGTATCCACGATATTTATCCTCAAACTCTTCAACTAATTTTGGGATTATTTCTAACATGAAATTGTATCCCAATCTTGCAGAGTTGATTACGTTTTTTGTCATCAAATCATTGTATATACTATTATTCCACCATGTTAGAAAACTAAATAGTGATATCTTCGTAGATATATCTTACCTATATATAATATCTATTTAGTTTACATCTCTGTATACTAATCTCTTCGGTAATAAGTTATGAATATCTATACATAAAATAGGTATCATTTTATCATTACCGATATTTTGAGTTATTGGGGGGATATTTAATTAAAGACGGACAAAATATAGGGTTGGCTATCACAAATAATGTTATAAGCCAAAATCCGACTACATACACAATAAAATTGGATGTTTACGACAGATCTGGTAAGAAATTAATAGAAGGAATTAGGCCGGTAAATTCAATCCATGGCCTGGCAATAATAACTATAACCTATAGAGATCCTTAAAAATAATACTAAAATATAAAAATAAGTAAGGATGATTTTAATCTCCATATAACTTTTTAATAAAATGTAAATGACATAAATCTAATTGAATACTTTTGTAACTTCTTAGAAATTCATGGGTAAAAATATCTAATTTTTCGATGTTACTAGGTTTTAGTTCTATGATCGTTCCGGTGGGATCAGTCTCTAATTGCAGAAAGTAGTGTAGGCAAAAAAGGTAAAAATGCAGGGGGCTGCAATAACTCCCTTTTTAATTATTGAATTCATCCAAAACTTGACTCGATATTATTTTTCCTTTATACATTAACCGGGTTTAGACAATTAAATCAAAAATGAACGATTATAGGGTTATTTAGGACATTTTCTTGAGTCGAATAGGAATCTTTGAAATAATTAATGAAATCATGCCTATGTAATGTTAATCCTAATTAGTTTAAGTGAATATTATATATTCCCCTAGATATATGTTTAATTAAATTTAATCATAAATTATATATTTACACGTATCTTCAAGTAGACCTTCGATCGAGCTGTAGGTATATCCCCCTGCAGCTCATTAGATTCATTTTTTGACATATAAGATCAGCCGGATCACCTAAACTAATAAAAAAAAGTTAAATTTGGTTTTTAAATTGGTACTATTAGTTTTTGCAATCCTGTCAAATTTGGTAGAAGCATAATTTTTGGCTAAAGATTTAATTTTAGAACCGGATTTTGATTTCATTGCCAGGAGGACTATCAGCTGCCAGGACCACTTTATTAATTTAAGAGGGCAATATTGAAGCATCTTGAGCTAAAGAGCCATGTTTTCAATTCTGGTAACTCCGGATTATCTAAATATTGTCAAAAAAAATAAAATGAGAATTTATCATCTCACTGATGACCATATTCAATTTTCTTACCAACTAATTCTCCTTGAACATTATACAAATATGCAGTATATCCAGTGTTATTTCAAATAAATGAGTACTTACCCAATATAATGTATCTGCGGTATCTATCACTCCCGCTCCTAAGAGTTACTGTGGACTTAGGTTTTAATATGTAATCCGGGAAAAAGTAGGTGTGCTTTTCACCTTCATCTTTGATCTTCCAATCTTTCATATTTACTGCTTCATTTTCATAATTTGTAATTTTAACCTATTCTTGATTTGGTATTTCATGGGGAGCTCCAACATACAATTCAGTGACCGAGATAGGATTGGCGCCAATTATATGTGCATTCTTGCCTACATAAAGAGCAATAGCTCCTGAGTCATACTCATGATCAAAATTATTATCGCAATAATATCCAAATTATTTTTAAAAACTTTAGGTATCATTTTTTCACTTCAATATTTTAAACATATAAAATATATTTTGTCATACAAAATGGATAAAATAAAACAAATAATGTTACTAAGCATTTTTGATATAAGCTCTTTTTTTGGTGAATTTTTAATTGTGACTTCGTTAGGTTCTTCTGATGTGAGATTTTAGGTGGTTAGGATAACTTGTTAGAACTTATGCAATTGATACACAAAATTAAACGTAGTAAGCTATATGGTAACTTTTTTCAAAGTTAATCTCCGGAGCTTTAAGATTTTGGCTAATGTAATCCACAAGATTATAAGAAAGAAAATTACACAAATTATACATTTCATAGGCGAAAAATTATGTTTTATTTTAAAAGAAATAAACATGCTGAGACATTAAAAAAGTGGAAATTACACAAATTACACATTTTAGAAATAACATATATTTTCCATATAGAAACTAGAATTAAGATTTTGCTTTATATGTATTAGTTTTAATTTGTGTAATTTGTGTAATTTTTTAGTTAATTTAACTCAGTAGATATTGAAAAAAAGTTAAAAGTTAGTTTTGATCAAATAGAAATTGGAATATTTTTGATATGAGTTATAACAACAAGGTTTATAGGTTTAACTCATTCAAAACAAACATACCAATATTTAGTGATGTATAACTAATTTTAGGTATAAATATTATGCAAAATTGGCCCGAAATATAGTGTGATATATAATTATATAATCCGAAATAATTGTATATATTTTTCAAATAAAATCAAAGTATTTATAATAGCTTATAAAACCAAAGGGATAGATTCATCCATATGCCAATATACAAACCTTAAAAATAAACAGATTTCCTTATAGATTGTCTTCTCTGGTAAAAGAGATACTGCTGAGCATATCCACAATATGGTCCAAAATATTCCCTTCCCCAATCCCCCATTTTGCTCAGGCTAGAGTAATTCTTAAAAAATTTGTTATATATGTGATGCTGCTGAATGATCTGCCTGATGTGAGTATCTACCGGAAAACTTTCCATTTCCTCGAAACCAAATAGAAGAACACAGTCAGCTACTTTTTCCCCTATACCTCGAAGCCTCATAAGACGATCTCTACTATACCTGTATTCTAGACGAGAAAGAGCATCTAGATCAAGCTCTCCTGAACACACTTTTCGAGCTGTATCTTTAATGCGCTCGGTTCTGAAACCCAGTTTACATTTACCAAGCACAGAAAGGTCAGCATTTGCAAGGGTTTGTGGGTCTGGAAAACTGAAATATCCTTCTTCGATTTCCTGCCCAAAGAAGTAGCTAAGTAGATTGATCCTTTTCTGGATCATAGGAATGTTTGAAGCTGTAGCAAGCATATAAGATATCAGGCATTCCCAGGGATCCTGCCTGATCAATCTCAATCCTCTGTATTTCATGATTGCCTTGTTTATCAGAAGGTCCTTGTTCATGCTTTTGTAGATTGAAAGTAGGTCGTCGTCGAGACGGAAATAATTTACAAAAAATTTAGGAGAAAGTTTTGAATCGACAATCAGTTTTCCATCGTCCTGAGAAATCCTAACAACATAATCCCCAAAAACTCCTGTCCACCAGTCTCCATCTCGTTCCCAGCGAAAAACTTGTCCGCAGTCAAGAGTATAGTTTAGGTCAAAAATTTTAGGCTTAAGCCTGTACATCCAGCTCCAGCTCCCTCAGAAAGATCCCCGCCGTGAATGTATCCCCAAGTCCTACAGTAGTTATCGGAAATTTAGAAAGCAGTGTAGGAAGTATGCAGAGAATATACTCTCCCTTAAATGCATAAGCTCCTTTGTCAAAAGCCTGTCCTTTGAAGACTTTAAGAAAAAGATCAAGTTGCTCTCTCCCAATAGTGCTTTCTCGAAGTTTTGAAGCTTCCTCGTACACAAATTTCCTTCCTTCAAGCCTTCCTGAATTTGCATATACTCCTGCACAACTTACTCCAAACATCAAGGTTTCAATTTTTTGTCTAGCCATTTTTTGTAGACTTAAACTTTCGAAATCTATCAATTTTCCTGAAACCTGAAAATTTACAGATCTTTCTGGGATAGATTTCAAATTCGGTTCAGAATTCTGTTTAAATGCGGTCAACACAAATTCTCTTGTGTGGATTATAAGTTTTTTAAGCCCGTACTGCGAAGCCAGCTCAAATGCCGCATTTCCCACAGCTTCTGCCTCCATGTGCAAAAGTTCT
>Ga0182010_10002169_pt1 | contig 9988 bp, 12 predicted proteins | sample 611E1MmetaG_FD_120488 | JGI IMG/M metagenome (GOLD analysis project Ga0182010, IMG submission 120488) | Permafrost microbial communities from Stordalen Mire, Sweden - 611E1M metaG | ecosystem: Environmental > Terrestrial > Soil > Wetlands > Permafrost | place: Sweden: Stordalen | collected... | reverse complement strand
GTATTGGAAGAGACTTCCATTTGCACCTTTTTTAATGAGATGCTAGAATGCAGACAATATGGATTACATGGAACGGGCAATTTCACTGGCCAAGCTGGCGTTGGGGCAGGTCAGTCCTAATCCGGCCGTCGGGGCTGTAATCGTCAAGGACGACGATATTATCGGGCAGGGCTATACACAGCCGCCCGGCTCGTCCCATGCCGAAATCATGGCGCTGAAAGAGGCCGGAATGCGTGCCAGCGGCGGGGTGATGTATGTTACCCTCGAACCCTGCTGCCATTTCGGGCGGACGCCGCCCTGCACTAAGGCGATAATCGCCGCCGGCATAAAAGAAGTTCACGCCGCTATTATCGACCCGAATCCCCTGGTTAGCGGCAAAGGGCTGAAAGAGCTGGAAAACGCAGGGATTAAAACAATTGTCGGAGAACATGCCGATGATGCTTCGGAAATCGTCGAGTCTTATTCAAAATTCATCACCACCGGACGGCCTTTTGTTACCATCAAATACGCAATGAGCATCGACGGTAAAATCGCGGCCCGCACGGGTGATTCCAAATGGATCAGCAGCGATGAATCCCGCCGTTACGTTCATTTCCTGCGCTATACTACCGACGCCGTAATGGCGGGGGTAAATACCGTATTAATTGACGACCCGCAGCTTACATCGCGCGCCAGTTTCCGCGGCGGCGTGACCAAGAAGCAGCCGCTCAGGGTCATTGTCGATGCAAGCGGACGCACGCCGGTGACCGCGAAAATATTCAACGCCCCCGGGCAGGTTTTAATGGTACTGGGTGAAAAAGTCAGCTTAGCTCAAAAGAAAGCTTATAAAGAACTCGGCGCTGAGATTCTGGAAATACCGGCAAAAAAAGGACTGATCGACCTTGATAAACTGATGATTGCGCTCGGTGAAAAACAGATTACCGGCGTACTGGTCGAAGGCGGCGCCGCGCTGCTGGGGTCTTTATGCGACAAAAATCTGGTGGATAAAGCGATCGTTTTCGTGGCGCCGGTTATCATCGGCGGCGAGAAAGCCCGTACGGCAATCGGTGGTAAAGGCGCCGATAAAGTAGTAAACTCATTAAAGCTGGAACGAGTCAAAACCAAACGTTCTGACAGTGACATGATGATTACCGGCTATATCGGGAGAAGATAATTGTTCACCGGCATTGTTGAAGAGCTGGGTAACGTTAGACTGATCCGCCCGGACAGACTGACGGTCAAAGCTGCCAAAGTCCTTGCAGATATTGGATTGGGCGCGAGCATCGCCGTCAACGGCACATGTCTGACGGTGACCGATTTTACCGCCGATTCCTTCTCAGTCGGCATTCAACCGGAAACTTTACGCCGCACCAACCTCGGTTTTTTAAAGGTTGATGATGAAGTCAACCTGGAACGTGCGGTAGCGCTGGGGGGGAGACTGGGAGGGCACCTGGTGCAGGGACATATCGATGATACGGGAAAAATCGTTTCTATCCGGCAGGAACAGAAATCAAAATTAATGACAGTTGCCGCTCCCCATCTTTTGATGCGGTATATGGCGGTTAAGGGATTTGTTGCCGTAGACGGACTCAGTCTGACCATTGCCGAACTAGGCGCCGATTCTTTCACCGTTTCACTGGTTGAGTTTTCCCAAAATAAAACCACTATCGGCCGGAAAAAAGTCGGCGACGTCGTTAATCTGGAAGTCGATATTATCGCGAAATACGTCGAATCGCTGGCAAAACATTCCGGTGAAGGCATAACGTTTGATTTTTTGCAGGAGCACGGTTTCGTTCAGCATTAACCCTTTGGCTCTGTATTTAATCTGGAGAAAATAATGACATTATCAACTATTCCCGAAATTATCAAAGATGTAAAAGCCGGCAAGTTTATCATTCTGGTAGACGATGAGGACCGCGAGAATGAGGGCGACCTGATTATGGCGGCGGAGAAAATCACTCCGGAAGCGGTCAACTTTATGGCCAAAAATGCCCGCGGGTTGATTTGTATGCCGATCACCGGACAACGTCTGAATGAACTGAATATTCCGATGATGGTGGGAGACAATACCGCCCGGCACGGCACCGCTTTTACAGTATCCGTCGATGCAAAAATCCGCGGTGTCACGACCGGCATCTCGGCTCACGACCGGTCAGAGACAATTAAGGCCGTCATTGACCCGGCTACCAGGCCGATTGACCTGGGCAGACCCGGACACATCTTTCCGATTCGCGCCCGTGAAGGCGGCGTATTGGTGAGGGCCGGCCACACCGAAGCCACCGTTGACCTCGCCCGTCTGGCCGGGTTGTACCCCTCAGGAGCCCTTTGTGAAATTATGAACGAAGACGGCACGATGGCCCGCCTCCCTCAACTGGAAATTATGGCGGAGAAGCTCAATCTGAAAATTGCCAGCATCGCCGACCTGATCGAGTACCGCCGGCACCACGATAAATTAGTCCAGAAGGTAGCTGAAGCTGTACTGCCGACCAAATACGGCGAATTTAAAATGTTTGCCTACAAGAGTGAAGTTGATACCGACGAGCACGTGGCGCTGGTGATGGGCGATATTTCCGGGGAAATGCCGGTGTTGGTGCGCGTGCACAGCGAATGCCTTACGGGAGATGCGTTCGGCAGCCTGCGCTGCGACTGCGGGGAGCAATTGAGCAAAGCAATGCAAATGATTGCCGCCGAAGGCCGGGGGGTTTTGCTTTATATGCGACAGGAAGGGCGCGGCATCGGCTTGCATAACAAAATCCGCGCTTACGCCCTGCAGGATAAAGGCATGGATACGGTAGAAGCTAATATTTCTTTAGGATTTCCGGCTGATATGCGTGATTACGGTATCGGTGTGCAAATACTGGCAGACCTCGGTTTGCATAAAGTCCGTTTACTGAGCAATAACCCTAAAAAAGTCCTCGGCTTGAAGAGCTACGGACTCGAAGTAACTGAAACTGTGCCGATTATCTGCGAGCCAAACCGGTATAATCTTCATTATCTGGAAACCAAAGAGAATAAAATGGGCCATACCCTGGGCATCGCGCATAATCACCCCGAAACCAAGAAAGATAAGAAATAGGGTTAAGCCATTCCGAAGCTACGCGGTAACTGAAGAATCTCCATCGCTACTCATTAGGCTGGGAGATCCTTCGCTTCTCTCAGGATGGCGCGCAGCGCCACTTGACATATCATTATGGAAACTTGATACTTATATATAAGCAGGAGGGATAAAATGAGCAAAATTTATGAAGGGATGTTACAGGGCAAAGGACTGAAATTCGCGATTGTCATCGCCCGTTTTAACGAGTTTATCACCGGTAAATTACTGGATGGCGCACAGGATGCCATGAAACGACACGGCGTGAATGATATTGATGTAGACGTCGCCTGGGCACCCGGCTCGTTCGAGATTCCTCTAGTGGCTAAAAAACTGGCAGAAACTAAAAAATACGATGCTATCATCTGCCTCGGGGCAGTAATCCGCGGCGCAACGCCGCATTTTGAATATGTCGCCAGCGAAGTTTCCAAGGGTATTGCCAAAGTCGGGCTGGATTCAGGTATACCCATCGCTTACGGCATTATCACCGCCGACAACCTGGAACAAGCTATCGAACGCGCCGGTACAAAAGCCGGCAACCGCGGTTTCGATGCTGCGACCAATGCCATCGAAATGGCTAACCTGCTGAAAAACATTAAATAACAGATTAAGCAGTTACAATAAAAACAATGTCGCCTTTTCTGGCGCGGTCCGGTAATTTGATACCCACCGCAACGCCGGCGTTAGCTTCGGTAACGTTTAAATTGTCTATTTGCATCGAGTCTACTGTCATCATGATATCGGTGGTATGCCCCTTGACATGAATCGTATCCCCCACTTTCAAAGGGGCTGACAGTTCGATGCCGGCGACCATCGGCCGGGCAAAGAAATCACTGACGGTGCCAATCTCTATTTCAGCCATCGGAACACCTCCCGTCTCTTTGTCCCACAAGTATAGGTCAACTTTTTTTGCGAATCAAGAACACTCTCTTTTATCGTTATGTTGTGTCAAATTTCGCAGTGCTTTATAATAGGCTATTCACTCATATCAGGGAAAACAAAAGGAAAGACCGATGACAAACGCAATTACCGAACTGAAATCCAAAGGCAAAGCAGCCAAAGAAGCCAGCCGCCCTTTGGCATATCTTTCCACCGATATCAAAAACAATGCCCTGCGCAATATTGCCGAAGACCTGCGCGGTAAAACCAAAGAAATCATCGCCGCCAATAAACTCGACCTGAAACAGGCCTCGGCCAACGGCATCAACGAAACCATGCAGGACCGGTTGCTGTTGAATGCAGCCCGCCTCGAAGGTATGGCCAAAGATGTGCTGGTGGTGGCCGGACTGCCCGACCCCGTCGGTGAGGTCTTTGACATGCGCACCATGCCCAATGACCTGCTTATCGGCAAGAAACGGGTACCGCTCGGAGTCATCGGCGCAATCTATGAGAGCCGCCCCAACGTTACCGTCGATATTTCGGCGCTTTGCCTGAAATCCGGCAATGCCGTGATTCTGCGCGGCGGCAAAGAAGCAATCAATTCCAACCTGGCGCTGGTCAAACTGGTGCAGCAGGCAATATCCCGAGCGGGTGTGCCCGAAGGCGCCGTACAGTTCGTGGAAAATACCGACCGGGCTTTGGTCGGAGAAATGCTGAAGCTCAATCAATATATCGACCTGATGATACCCCGCGGCACCGCGCCTTTCGTGAAATATGTCATCGAGAACGCGGCAATGCCCGTCGTGGCGGGCGGCATCGGCGTCTGCCACACCTTCGTCGACAGTTCCGCAGATATGGAAAAAGCCGTAGCCATTGTCTATAATGCCAAAGTCCAAAAACCCTCCGTCTGCAATGCTCTGGATACGGTTCTGGTGCATCAGGTGGTAGCCGAGGAATATCTGCCCGACGTTGCCAAAGAACTGGCTAAAGCCGGGGTGGAACTGCATTGCGACAAGGCCGCGATGAAAATCTTGAAGTCCGAATCCGGCTTAAAACTGAAAGGCGCCGTACAGGAAGACTGGGGCAAAGAATTCCTCTCGCTAACCGCCGCAATTAAAATCGTGGATTCTCTGGATGACGCGCTGGCCCACATTGCGAAATACGGCTCCGGCCATTCCGAAGCCATAATCACCGAAGACTATTCATCCGGTATGCGCTTCCTCAACGAGGTAGACGCCGCCTGTGTTTATATTAATGCCAGTACCCGCTTCACTGACGGCAGTCAGTTCGGGCTGGGGGCGGAAGTGGGCATCAGCACCCAAAAATTCCATGCCCGCGGCCCTCTCGGTTTGAAAGAACTGACCAGCTACAAATGGATTATCTTCGGCAGCGGCCAGGTCCGGCCGTAGAATAATCGTCAGCTTGCAGAAAAATAAAAAGCCCCTTCGTAGAGAAGGGGCTTTTTCATTGTCCGTTTTAGATGAAAGCTATTTTCTGCGTGCGGCGTCAATCACCGCCTGCTGCACCGCGAATAATTCTTTGATGCCCTTCCCGGCCAGTTCCAACAGGAAATCGACGCTTTCTTTGTTGTACGGTTTTTTCTCGGCCGTCCCCTGTATTTCCACGAACTCGCCTTTGCCGGTCATCACCACATTAAAATCCGCGTCGGCACTCGAGTCTTCGTCGTAGCACAGGTCAAGCAGCCTTGTGCCGTGCACGATGCCGACACTGGTGGCCGCGACCGGAGAGTTTAGAGGTATTGAGGAAATTACGCCCATATTGGCCAGTTTGTCCATCGCCAGGTAGAGCGCCACGTACGCGCCAGTAATCGCTGCGGTCCGTGTGCCTCCATCGGCCTGCAAGACATCACAATCGATAGCGAAAGTCCGCTCCCCCAGTGAGGTCATATCGGTTACGGCCCGTAGTGAGCGCCCGATTAAACGTTGTATTTCTTGGCTGCGGCCGGATACTTTCCCTTTGGAAGAATCACGGTCGGACCGGGTTAACGTGGCCCGGGGCAGCATCGCATATTCGGCCGTCACCCAGCCGGTGCCGCTCTTTCTCAAGTGCGGCGGCACTTTGTCTTCCACCGAAACCGAGCACACCACGCGGGTGCGCCCCAGTTCGATCAACACGGAACCTTCCGCATAACTCTGAAAGCCGGGGGTAATTTTTACCGCCCGTAACTGGTCGTAAGTCCTGCCATCGCTTCTTTTCAAAAACATCTTCCTTTTATTATTTCGAGTCAATAGTACTGAAGAACAAGTTTGAATACCTTAACAGTATATCATTAACGTATTGGGTTTGCCTGTTATCAATATCTCCCGATTTCCCTCAATCTGGCATCGCTGATGCCGAAATGGTGGGCAATCTCATGCCTTACTACTTTCCCAACCTCAGCCAGAATTTCTTCATCGCTACGGCATATGGCTTCAATCGTTTGCTGAAAAATAGTGATTTTATCGGGTAACACCATGCCGTAATTACTGCCGCGCCGCGTTTGCGGTACGCCTTCGTAAAGTCCGAGAAGCGTCTGGTTGGGTTTCAAACGTGATTTACTTAACTGATTTGGTGACGGCCGGTCGTCTACCAGCACTTCGACATTATCCAGGTGGTCAAGGAATTCCTCCGGCAGGCTTTTCACCGCTTTATCCACTAATTCTTCAAATTTTTCGCGATCCATCAAATACCCTCGCTATCTTCCGCATCCATTTTTCGTTATATAAGCAGGACCTAACAGTTTCATTATACTATTTACGGCATTTACGAACATATGATATATTGCACTTGTAACAAAGTCGCGGGAGGGATGCAAATGTTGAAACGGTTATCATTGCTGTTGATTTTTCTGATGTTACTATCGGCAATCGTGGGATGCTCCCCAAAAACGACAACGGCGTCTCAAACAACCACAACAACCACCGCGACTACAACGCAAAGCGCTCAACCGGCGTTCCTGAATGTTCCGTTTACGCTGGCGCCGGGACAAACCGTTCGTATCCAGAGCGAATCCATGGATATCAGATTTGTCGGTGTCACCGGGGATAGTCGCTGTCCCCAGGGCGTGGAATGTATCTGGGCCGGCCAGGTGAGTTGCGCCGTGGAAATTACAAAATATGATATCGTAAACCAGCTAACTCTGTCGGATTCTGCCGGGTCCGGGGCTTCCACCGGTCAGGATTTTCAAAATTATCAAATCCTTTTCAGTGTAACACCATCGCCGACGGCAGGTAAAACAATCGCCGGGGATGATTACCGCTTAACGTTGACCGTAAGCCAATTACGCTATTGATTTGTCCCCCGGGAGATAACTTCCCTCACCCGGCGTTCAAAGACCGGACGCGGGAGCATGATATGCCTTTTGCAGCCCTGGCACATAATCCCAATGTCCGCGCCGATTCTGACCACCTGCCATTCGTAACTGCCGCAGGGGTGCTGCTTTTTCAGCCGGACCACATCCCCGAGATTTATTTCCAACACTTGTCATTTCCCCATTTGTCATTCCTGCGAATGGTTGAGACCGAAGTCGAAATACTGAACGATGTGAAATTACAGGAATCCATATTATTCGGCTGGATACCGACTTTCGTTGGTATGGAGTGATTATTTATATTTTGTTTATTTCTTTATTCCCTCGATAACTTTGTTGATATCGTCCCGGAGGGTCTGCGCCGCATGTCTGGCGGCATTGGCAAAATCGACGCCATTGCCGGCGTAAAGAATCCCCCGGGAGGAATTTATCATGATGCCCCGGTTATGCGCGTCGATACCGTTGCGAACTGATAATTCCAGGTCGCCGCCCTGCGCGCCGACGCCCGGAATCAGTATCGGCATATCGGGATGGGCCAGCCGGATATTCTTCAATTCATCGGGGTAAGTCGCGCCGATCACCAGGCCGATGTTTTTGTTGGTATTCCAGCGGCTGGCTTTCAGCGCCACGACTTCGTAAAGCGGCATCGTTTTCCCTTCAAACTGACAGGGCAGCGATTGAAAATCCGCAGCGCCTTTGTTGGAAGTGCGGCAAATGATAATCACGCCCTTCTCTTTATATTTCAAAAACGGTTCCAGCGAATCAAAGCCGAGGTACGGACTGATCGTAACCGCGTCACAAACCATATATTCGAACAAGGCTTTGGCATAAGCCTGGGCCGTATTGCCAATATCTCCCCGCTTGGCATCGATGATAACCGGGATGTCTTTCGGGATGTGGGCTATTGTTTTATGTAAAGTATCCAGCCCTTTTTCGCCCTGAGCTTCGTAAAAAGCGATGTTCGGTTTGTAGGCGCAGACCAAATCCGCCGTGGCATCAATAATTGCCCGGTTAAAATCCAGCACACTCATGCCTGCAGGAATTATCTCCGGGTCGGTATCCAGTCCCACGCAAACCAGACTCCGGTTCTTCTCCGCTGCGGCATTCAATTTATCGATAAAAATCATTTAATCCTCCGGTTTGTATTGTATTCAAATATTACCACAATTATGAATTGACTTCACTACTTGGCTGCACTAATATTGAATTATAATTCATGGATGAATTTATTAGCGAGGCGCAACGATATTGTCCATGCTTAAAAGGTTACCCTTATTCCCTATCAATTCATCTGTTAATGACCGCGGGCATCTGGTTGTCGGCGGCTGCGACGTGGCGGCGCTGGCGGCTGAATTCGGCACGCCGCTTTATCTCTACGACGAAACCACGTTGCGCGCCAAATGCCGTGAATTCAGGACGGAATTCGAAAAACGCTATCCGTCCGTTCAAATAATTTATGCGAGCAAAGCCTATTCCAACGTTGTGCTGCTGCACATGGTCGATGCAGAAGGGCTGGGATTGGATGTTGTTTCCGAAGGTGAATTGGGCATTGCAAAAAAAGCCAAATTCCCCATGCAAAAAGTCTATTTCCACGGCAATAATAAATCGGCACGGGAACTGGAAATGGCGCTGCGCCTGCACGTGGGGCATATTGTAGTGGATAATTTTCACGAGCTCGAACTGCTCGATAAACTGACGCGGGGACTCGGCGTCAAACAGGATGTCCTGCTGCGGATGACACCCGGTGTCGACCCGCATACCCACCGTTATACCTCCACCGGTTCCCTCGATAGCAAATTCGGCTTTCCCCTGCCGCTAAAAGAACAGGCGGTTGCCGCAGCGCTGAAAATTAAAGGGCTGAATGTAACCGGATTGCATTTCCACATCGGTTCGCTGATTTTCGAGCCGGAACCTTATGTGGAATCGGTTAAGTCAGTTTTGAAATTTGCGGCCGAAATGCGTAAGAAATACGGCCTCGAATTGCATGAATTCGATACCGGCGGCGGTTTCGCGGTGCAGTACACCCTGGACAAACCGGCGCCGGCCACAGCCATATTTGCAGAACAGATTACCTCAACTATCAAAAATGAATGCGGGAAACTCGGTTTGAAACTGCCGAAGCTCATTGTCGAGCCCGGACGGGAAATTGTTGCTCAGGCGGGCGTTGCTGTTTATACTGTCGGCGTTATCAAGGAAATCCCGAAAGTGCGCACCTATGTCTCGGTGGACGGCGGCATGGGGGACAATGTCTGTCCAGCCCTTTACGGTGAGCAGATGGAGGCCGTCCTGGCGAATAGAATGAGAGCGAGGCTGGCCGGTAAAGTAACCGTTTCCGGGAAATTCTGCGAGTCCGGCGATATATTAATCCGCGATATTGAAATGCCGAAAATAGTCAGCGGCGATATCCTGGCCATCGCGGCTGCCGGGGCTTACAGCATCCCTGAATCGATGAATTATAACGCTTTCTTCAAACCTCCGGTGGCGCTGCTAAGCAAAGGCAAGGCAAAACTCATCCGGCGGCGGGAGACACTGGCAGATATTATCAGGTGCGATATCACGTAATAAATCCGAAATACCCGCAGGTATCGAAATCCTAAACAAACTAGAATATTTTAAAATAAAAGTTTGATAACAATTTAGCATACTGATAATAAATGGTAAGCTATAGATAGGAAGATATACTTGATATAAACCAGCAGTTATAGTTCTAAACTCAATTCGAATTG
>Ga0182010_10002168_pt1 | contig 9990 bp, 7 predicted proteins | sample 611E1MmetaG_FD_120488 | JGI IMG/M metagenome (GOLD analysis project Ga0182010, IMG submission 120488) | Permafrost microbial communities from Stordalen Mire, Sweden - 611E1M metaG | ecosystem: Environmental > Terrestrial > Soil > Wetlands > Permafrost | place: Sweden: Stordalen | collected... | reverse complement strand
TGTCCGGCTTGAGTTTTTGGTTCGTGTCCCGTTTCATTCAGCAAACCTCTTCATTTTTACCTGTTCAAATCATCGCAATGAAAGTTTCATATCTGGGTATTTCGGCAGTACCGCTGGCTTGGTTTGCCTTTATCATACGTTATACCAACACGAATCGAATTATCACCCGTGCTACAGAGCTTGTAACGATAGCATTTCTGGCAATTTTACCACTGGCAACCCAGGTAATAATCTGGACAAATGACCACAATCATTTTATGTGGAAGAACTTCGGGTGGGATTACGGTGTCTTTCCTCCGTTACTACACGCCGATTTCAACTTCTGGTACTGGATATACATCACCTATCTTTATGCAGTGTTTTGCGCAGGAGTTATTTTCCTGTTCTTCTACCTTATTCAATTAAAAGGAGAGTACCGGAAACAGGCGCGCGCCGTGCTGCTGATCGGCGCCCTGAGCTGGGCATGCAACATTCTGCATGTCGTTCAGATCGGACCTTTTAAAATACTCGACCTGATGCCCCTGGCTTATTCTGTCCCCGCCTTTTACTTCTTTTTTGTTTTAGACCGCATCAAACTGCTGGACGTTGTGCCGATCGCCCACGATACTATTTTCAATAATATCGGCGATGGCGTTATTGTCTTGGATAAACTGGATAACGTCGTTGACCTCAATTCCGCGTCGGAAAGTATTTTCAAACTCAAAAAAAGGGATATCATGGGACAACCTTACACCTCGGTTTTCGGAGAATATACCGGGCTGCCGCCGCTTAAACCGGATCTGCAGGAAGCTCGCGCTGCAATTATTCTGGGAAAAGAAGCTCAACGACATTACGAAGTCCGCCTTTCTCCAATCGTCCTCCATCAGCATTTTGGCGGTCATTTATTGCTCCTGCATGATGATACCGAGAGAATAAAACTGGAGGCGGAATCAAAAGAGAGGGTGCGGCTGGAAACAGAGTTATTCGAGCGGGAGCGCGCCAACCAGCAGCTGGAAATGAAAGTGACCGAACGCACAGAACAACTCGAAGAAGCGGTCGCCATTGCCAAAGCATCAAATCAGGTAAAAGCCCGGTTTTTAACGAATATGTCACATGAATTAAGGACTCCGCTGATCTCGATCATCGGTTTTTCGCAAATGCTGCAGGACGATAATCTGGGCGGATTAAATGCCAAGCAAGCAGATTATATTAACGACATCGCTGACAGCGGCCAGCATCTGCTCTCGCTGATCAACGATATCCTGGATTTATCGCGCGCCCAGGCTGGCAAAATGGAACTGGATAAAGATGCTGTAAATATCAAAAACCTCCTGCAAAACAGCCAATCCATCATGAAAGACAGAGCCCAGGCGCAGAACATCAGGATGGAGGTTCAGGTATCAAAAGAAATCGAAGATCTGGAAATCATGGTAGATGAAAGAAGAGTAAAACAGGTGATGCTCAATCTGCTCTCGAACGCGGTCAAGTTTTCTCCTGACGGCGGAACCATCACGATCCAGGTAAGCAGGGCAGTGAATGAAATAATTATCAGTGTAGCTGATTCCGGTATTGGTATCAACCCGGAGGAACAAAAGAAGATCTTCCAGGAGTTTTACCAGGTCAATAACGATATTAAAAACAATACTCCGGGCACCGGACTCGGCTTAACCATCTGCAAAAACATCGTGGAACAACATGGGGGGAAAATCTGGGTTGAAAGCGAAGGATTAAAAAAGGGAAGCCGTTTCATCTTTTCGTTACCGGTGCAATTACCGGCAATAGACGATTAAAGGATAGCGTAAAAGAGGCTTTTATATGGCTAAAATTGTGTTAATTGTAGAAGACGATCCCAAAATCGGGAAACTGATCAAAGAAATGCTGGAAAGAGAAAGCTATACCGCGATCAACGCCATCGACGGCAGACAGGGAGTAGAATTCGCTAAAACGATCAAACCTGACCTGATCTTGATGGACATCATGATGCCCGTTAAAGACGGTTACACGGCCTGCACAGAAATCAAAGAAGACACCGAGATCGGCGATACTCCGGTAATCATGCTTTCTGCCCTAGGTTACAAGATGAATAAAAAACTGGCGACCAGGCTGGGAGCGGAGGGATTTCTGACCAAACCCTTTACCCGCCAGGAACTGGTCATCGCCATCGAACCGTTTCTCCTCTTCTCCAAACGCGATGTGAACCGGTAGACTCTCTGCTGAAAACACAATATTGATCCCGCTGTAAATGTGCGTGTATATTGAGCCTGTCAGTTTCGGCTAAAATTGACAATCAGTGTTATTTTTTATATGATTGAGACTGACACATGATTGAGAATGTACACAATTAAGAATAGATATCACATACGAATTCTCATAGCATTATAGTCCACATTTCTACCACATTCTGCAAAAAGGAGACATGATACATGGAACGAACCATCAAAGTGCTCGATCCCACCGCCAAAGCCAAAATTAAAGAAACCAAAATCAGCGCCGCGACCCATGACCTGAACGGAAAAGTTATCGGTTTTATGTGGAACCATAAACCGAACGGCGATATTCTACTGAATGAAATCAAAGATCAACTCTCCCGCAGATTCGCCCTGAAAGGAACTGTCTGGAAACACTGGGAAGGAGGGGGCTCCGGCCCGGAAGCTTCGATACTGGAAGAAATGGCCTCTGCTGCCGATATGGTGGTAGTGGCCATGGGTGATTGAGGGGGCTGCACGACGTGGTGTATCCACGCCTCAGTCAACTTCCAGAAAAAAGGGAAACAAACCGTTACTGTTGTCAGCGACCGCTTTGAGTTTCTCGCCAAATTTACCAGCAAAGGCCTGGGCATGCCCGACCTGCCTCTGGCGGTTGTCCCGCATCCGATCGGCGGTATTAGCTCGGAGGAAGTAAAAGCCAAAGCTGATAAAATCATTGACGATATCATCAACAAGCTGTAATTTGGCCAGTGATTCGACAGTAATGGAGAAGGGAAATTATGAGTAAAAGATTGACCTCCGAAGAAATAGTGGTTGCCGATTCCGCTGAAGCCGTGACCAGTCTGTACTTTTCCAAAGGCTGGACAGACGGCCTGCCGATCATTCCTCCCACCGAAGAAGCCGTAGAAAGGATGTTAACCGGCACAAAGCGGTCTCCGTCTGAGGTGATCGCTGCCGTTCCTCCCAGTTGGGGAGAGGCGACAGTAGAGAAGATTGCAATTAATGCCGTAATGGCGGGTTGTCTGCCGGAATATATGCCGGTATTGATCGCCGCCGTTGCCGCAATGTGTGAGAAGCCCGTTGATATGATGGGCATGCAGCCGACTACGCATCCGGTTGCTCCTTTGATGATTGTCAACGGACCAATCGCCAAAAAATTGGATATCAACAGCAAATCCGGGGCTTTCGGACCGGGGTGGCGCAGTAATGCTACCCTCGGTAGAGCCGTCAGACTGATGTTGATGAATCTCGGCGGGGCTTTCCCGGGCAAGACGGATATGTCCTGTCAGGGTCAGCCGAGCAAGTATGTCTATTGCATCGCCGAAAATGAAGAAGACAGCCCCTGGGAACCGCTTAGTGTCGGAAGAGGGTTCGCGCCCGGTGTGAGTACTGTCAGCATCGTCGGACTGGAAAACCCGCATAATATTAACGACCATGACGCCCTGAGCGCGGAAGAAGTATTATCGACGATCGTCGGCAGTATGGCGACATTGGGCAGCAACAATGTCCGCGGCACACTCGGCGGTGAAGGTGATGCCATGCTGGCCTTAGGCCCCGAACATGCTGCAACCATCGCCAAAGCCGGTTACACCAAGAAGAGCCTGCGGGATTACCTCTGGGACACCTCCCGCATCCCGCGCAAGGCATTTTACGAGAGAGCCAGGATGAAACATTTTGGCGATTGGCCGGAGGATTCTTCCGTTCCTCCCACGATGGTGAGGGAGGACCTGCATATTATCGTCGTCGGTGGCCCCGGCAAGCATTCGGCTTATCTCCCCGGCTGGTCGTCACACCTGGTGACCAAAGCCATCGAAGAATAGAAAGCTGTTTTAAGAGGAAATCAAAAGAGGCTGGGAAATCCCAGCCTCTTTTTTATACGCCATATTTTTTGACCTGGCATGACATCGATAACCAAAACTTAAAATCTCTCTATCCGCGAACAGGAATGGATACTGGATTTTCATCAATTTAGCATTTCGATATTCGGATTTGCTTGATTATTGATTATTGCCGAAGGTTGATTATTTAAATTCAATATCCCATTTCCTTCTTCAATTCCTTATCGATCCAGAATCTGGCTGGATAGAAGAAAAGCAATTGGGGGCTGCCTGCCGCCGAGCACACTGCCCCGAACTGGCCGTGGAAACCTTTTAGCCACGGTTGATAAACGCTGTAAGACCCCGGCGAAAGTAGCGATATCGCAAAATGCTGCCGTGCCACATGCGCATTCGCGTCTTTTAGTACTTGCTTGCGCGCCTCTTCCGTTGGTGCGGCAACCGCCTGCGCTTGGAAAGCATCAAAAACGACATCGTTCACCATCAGGTAATTGGACGGATAACCAGTATGCAAACGGCTCAATTGCCGGATCGGGTCAAAGCGGTGGCCGTAAGGCGATATCGTACGCTGCGCCAGCTGGTCGTGCTTATGTCCGTTCAGCACATACTGGATCCATTCTGTAGATTCCATTTCCCGGATCTCCATGTCGATGCCGATGTCTTTAAACCAGGCTTTAACCACTATTAACAGTTCCATATCGCCGGTAGTATCAGTGATAATATTAGTCTTAAAGCCGTGGGGATAACCGGCCTCCGCTAGTAATTTCCGGGCCAGATCCGGGTTATAGCCGTATTCGTCTTTCAGATCCTGCGGCCATTCTTCATAAGGAAAACCCCAGCCCTTCAAATCACGGGCGGTCAAAGTGGAAGGAACAGCCTCCACGCTGCCTTTGTAATAGTCCTGCGCCAGTCCATTCAGGTCGATTGCCAGCTGCATCGCCTTGCGCACACGCAGGTCATTGAACGGCGGCCGGTCGTTGCGCGGGTCGATCGTCGCCGCGGTATTGGCCGGATGGTATACCTGCAATATTTCCGGGTTGGTTTTCTTCAATTCCTGGGCCAGCACCGGGGAGATCTGGTCGGCGACGTCAATTCTGCCGGCGCGCATTTCGGCCAGCGTCTCTTCTTGATCCGGTATAATGAAAAGCTGCAATCCGTCCAGATACGGAATTTTATTCTCAGGGTACCTTTCATCATGTCCCCAGTAGTTGGGATTCTTCAGCAGTACCGCCGAAACATCAGGCACAAATTCCTTTAAAATAAACGGGCCGGTGCCCACGGCATGATGCCAGTCGCGCACGTCGCCCCATTTTTTAACCGCTTCCGGATTTTCGATGCACAGCGAAGTGCCAATCTCCATCAGGGCATCGGTGATCAACTCCTTATTGGCGGTTTTCCACTTGAATACTACCGTATATTTATCCGTAGCAGTGACCGATATCAATTCCTTGAAGGCGATGATTTCCGCACGGGAGGGGGCAACTTGGGTATAACCGCTGCCCAGTCCGTACATGCGGTGGAAATGAAACGCGATGTCATCCGCCACAAATTCACGGCCGTTCGCCGGCGGGCTGTTCTGCCAGTGGATACCTTTGCGTACATGGACGACAAAGGTGTAGGGGTCGGCAAATTCCCAGCTTGAAATCAGGTGGCCTTTAATACTGTCATTGGGGCGTTGCCCGACCCGGTAATCATAAACGGCCGGGTCCATCGTCCAGTCGTCCACGAACATTTTTTCCATCCAGGCCGTATGTATCTGCGTCAGGTGCACCCCGTAATAAGGGTCGAAATTCACAATTTTCCGGTTGAGACGGATTTTCAGTTCGCCGCCGTATTGCGGTTTGCCGAGTTTATCCCACCAGTGGCCGGTATTCTTTTCCAATAGCGTTATCCTTTTTTCAGTAATGACAACAATCATAAAGCCGCCGCAGCTGTTCGTCAAGCAAAACTCCCATCGCGGGTACTATAAGGAAGAGGCGGTCTCACGGTGATGTTGAGAAATAGATGTCAGTAAATACGTTTCGCATATTTAACTCAGAACTCACAACTGCTACCCCTTGACACTGACGTATCGTCATAGTTTATGATTTAGACAAGATGGTTTATAAGATCAAGAAATTAGCTGAGCTGGCCGGTACCAGCGTGCGCACACTGCATTACTATGATGAGATCGGCCTGCTCAAACCGGAATCCCGCGGCGCCAACGGCTACCGGCAGTACGGCGGACAAGCGATCGTCCAGTTGCAGCAGATCATGTTCTTCCGGGAGCTGGATTTTAGACTGGAGGAGATAAAGACGATCATCTCCAGCCCCGACTTCGATTTGCTGGAAGCGCTGCAATCGCACAAAGTTCTGCTGGAGCAACGCAAAAAACGTATCGACGAGTTGCTGGCCACAGTCGGAAAAACCATCAAAAATTTAAAAGGAGAATCAACAATGGAGATAAAGGAATATTACAAAGGCTTCAGTGACGAACAGATCGAAAAATATCGCGAAGAAGTGAAGCAGAAATGGGGAGAAAAAACCCTGCAGGATAGTGAAGCTCGCGTAAAGAAGATGGGGAAAATGAAATTCAATGAACTGCAGGCGGAAAGCGATCGGATCTTCCGCACCATTGCCGAAAATATGGCCAAAGGCGCGGACAGCAAGGTCGTGCAGGCCGAAGTGGCAAAGTGGCGGCTGTGGCTGGAGAACTTCAGCCGTTATTCGGACGAAGCCCTGCTGGGACTGGGACGGGCCTATAGCCAGGACCCGAGATTCGCTAAAAACTTAGAAAAATATCATAAAGATTTGCCCGGCTTCATCACCAAAGCGATCGAATACTACTGCGCCCACAGGAAATAGAGCGACCCGCTGATTTAAATAGATGGGAGGTTACTCCCCTATTTTTTTTGCTCATAAAACGTCTTAATTATTCCCGCGTAAAGGTTTATAATACAGCCACCGGCAGGGTTAATTTATAATAAGGAGTTGTACGATGAACCGGATTAAAATTGATCTCGACCGCGTCCTGAGCGACATCGATCGTAATATCTTCGGCGGCTACATGGAACTGGGATACCTGGATACCAGATTTGATTACCTGGATGTGGGGGATGCTCCCAATGCGGATAAAAACAACCTGCGCAGCGATGTCCGTGCAGCTCTGGAAAAAATGAATTTCCCCAATGTCCGCTTCCCCGGGGGCAATTTCGCCTCCGGCTACCGCTGGCAGGACGGCGTGGGGCCGCTGCAGCAACGTCCGGCACGTCACGATCTGGCCTGGCGGTGTCTCGTCGAAAACCAGTACGGCACCAACGAATTCATCCGGTTTTGCCGCGCTTTTAATATCGAGCCTTATTTGTGTGTGAACTGCGGTGACGGCGATATGCGCGAAGCCGTCGATTGGGTGGAATACTGCAACGGCACACGTGATACCACGCTGGTCAAACTGCGCCGCCAGCACGGATTTGAACAACCGCACAAGGTCAAATACTGGGGTATCGGCAACGAGGTGGACAGCGCCGGACAGATCGGTTATAAAACACCTCAGGAATATGCCCGCGCGTTAACTGAATATAGCAAGGTAATGAAACGGACCGATCCTGATATTAAACTGATCGCTTCCGCTGTCTGCAGCTGGGAAGATTTCCCGCTCAGTCCGCCGGACCTGAATCAGAAAACCGAGTGGGTGGAACGCACACACCTGATGCTGGAGCAGGCCGGTGACCAGATTGATTACCTGGCTGTGCACCGTTACGCCCATCCCACACCGGACGACCCATATGAAAACCTGCTGGCTTTTGCTGAGGACTTTAATGAACGTCTGAGCGCCTACGCAGGTTTGGTAAACGCCGTCGCCCTGGAACGCGGCATCAAGCATAACATCGGCATCGCGGTGGACGAGTGGGGCGTGATGCGGATTCCGGCCGGGTTGCGCGGAGATACTACCGTCAAACTTGCCAGGGACGAATGGGGAAACATGCGTCCTGTCGAAGAGCTGGAAGACCGCCGTCACGACCACAAGATGAAAAACAATCTGGCAGACGCGCTGGTGACCGCAATGTATCTGAATGCCTTTATCCGCCATGCCGGTTCGGTACGCATGGCCAATTTTACCCCGATGCCGACTTTTATGGGCATGATCAACCCTGACCACCCCGAAGACCCGGTTTTATTACCCTCGATCTTCTATCCGTTCGAAGTGTATAATCGCACCTGCGGACAATTGGCGCTGGACGTTTTCTGGTCCGGCGATACTTTCTCCGGTACCTATAAGCAGCGTTCCTATTCCGGCATCCGCACGCTCGATGTCGCCGCCACGCTGGACAAAGCCCGCAAGCAATTGGTGGTCTACGTGGTAAATCAGAGTAAAAATGACGCATTGGAAGCAACTGTCACGCTAGCCGACGGGCAGTTTACCGGAGATGTGCTGTCATCGGTAATCAACGGCCCGGACATTCAAACAGAAAACACCGTGGACAAACCGCATCAGATCGCCGAGAAGAAGACAACCATAAAAGCCGCGGGTAAATCTCTGACTGCAGCGTTCGAACCCCACTCCGTCACCACCCTGGTCTGCCCCGTGGGCTGAGAGAAATCTGTGAATAAAAAATGTTCTCAATTGTTTGTTCTTAATTACTTAGCAAGGAAGTTGGCTGGGCATAAGTAGGAACTCCAGAAGAGGGAGTGCGAATGCACTCCCTCTCGTTTTTCTCCTTCTCCTTTAATGGGAGACGGTTGGATGAGGGTCGTAGTGCAAGGATTGGATAGTTCTCAGCCGGATAGGGGAACTGCGCTTTCAACTACCGCGCCATTTAACAATTTCCAATAAATCAGCGATAGTGAAGCAAAAAAAATGTTATAATTTTAGATATCATCGATAAATCTATCATCCAAGAGGACGAAAAATGGATAAAAAATTGAAAGTCGGCGTCATAGGCGCCACCGGCATGATCGGGCAAATTTATTTAAGGCTCCTCAGCAACCACCCATGGTTCGAGGTAGCTTATCTCGCCGCATCTCCCAATTCCGCGGGTAAAAAATACAGCGACGCGGTAGAGGGACGGTGGCACATGAAAACCGACCTCCCCGCCAAATATAAAGATATCATTGTAGAAGACGCCGGGCAGGTAACTAAAGCCGCGGGCAAGTGTTCCGTCATTTTCTCCGCTGTGGAAATGGATAAACAGGCCATTCTATCCACCGAAGCCGAATACGCTAAGCAGGGCTTCGCGGTCGTTTCCAATAATAGCGCCCACCGGAGCACGGAAGATGTGCCGGTGCTGATTCCGGAAATCAACGCCGACCATCTGGACATCATTCCTTTACAGCAGAAGAAGCACGGTTGGAACAAGGGTTTTATCGTTGTTAAGCCGAATTGCAGCATACAGAGCTACATGATACCGCTTTATGCTCTGATGAAAGCCGGCTATAAAATTGATAAGATGATTGTTGCCACTCTACAGGCGGTATCGGGTGCCGGCTATCCGGGACTGGCCTCGATTGACTTAATAGATAATGTTCTCCCTACTCTTTCCGGAGAAGAGGAAAAGTCAGAGGTGGAGCCGCGCAAGATTTTCGGTAAAATTCAGAACGGAATAATCATGCCGGATGAGGTTCTTAAGATTTCCGCCCACTGTAGTCGTGTCGCGGTGACTGACGGACATATCGCCTGTTGCAGTATCCAGTTTGCGGGTAAGAAACCGGATATAAATGAAATCATTAATATCTGGCGGAATTTCAGCGCGCTTCCGCAGGAATTGAAATTACCCTCAGCACCAAATCCGGTGATGATTTACCGTGATGAAGTAGACCGTCCACAGCCGCAAAAGGACAGGGATGCCGGTGAAGGTATGGCGATAACCGTGGGCAGACTGAGAAAATGCAACGTGTTCGACTACCGCTTCGTCGGACTGCACCATAATACGGTGCGCGGCGCGGCCGGCGGCGCAATCCTGACTGCCGAGCTCCTCAAGGCAAAGGGCTAC
>Ga0182010_10002167_pt1 | contig 9993 bp, 10 predicted proteins | sample 611E1MmetaG_FD_120488 | JGI IMG/M metagenome (GOLD analysis project Ga0182010, IMG submission 120488) | Permafrost microbial communities from Stordalen Mire, Sweden - 611E1M metaG | ecosystem: Environmental > Terrestrial > Soil > Wetlands > Permafrost | place: Sweden: Stordalen | collected... | reverse complement strand
CGGGAAGCCAAGGCTGCGTCCTCTTTGAACCACCCGAACATCTGCACCATCTACGAAATCGACGAGTCCGATGGGCGAACCTTCATCGCCATGGAGTTGCTCGAAGGGCAGACGCTCAGGCACCGGATCAATGGCAAACCGCTGGAGATCGAGGCGGTGCTCGATCTGGGCATCCAGATCGCCGATGCACTGGATGCGGCACATTCGAAGGGTATCGTGCATCGGGACATCAAGCCCGCGAACATCTTCGTCACGAACAGAGGTCAGGCGAAGATTCTGGATTTCGGGCTGGCGAAGGTCACCCTCAAGCCGCAGAGCATTGCCATGAGTGCCCCGACCGTCGAGTCCGAGGAACATCTGACCAGTCCCGGCAGTGCGCTGGGCACAGTCGCGTACATGTCGCCGGAGCAAGCCAAGGGGAAGGAACTGGATGCGCGTACTGACCTGTTTTCCTTCGGCGCGGTGCTCTACGAGATGGCAACGGGGATGCTGCCCTTTCACGGCGAAACTTCTGCGTTGATCTTCGACGCCATACTGCATTCTGATCCGCCTCCGGCGATTCGCTTCAATCGCAATCTACCGCCCAAGTTGGAAGACATTATCAATCGGGCGCTGGAGAAAGACCGAGAACTGCGTTACCAGAGCGCCAAGGAGATGCGAGCCGAACTGCAACGGGTGAAACGGGACACGGAGAGCGGCAAGGCTGCTGCTGCGGCCGCAGAATCCCGACCTCGGAAGCGCGCCGTCCGGCTCCTGTGGAGCTTGCCGGTGATAGCTGTGCTCGCCGCTGCCGGGTTCTTGGCTTGGCGCTACCTGCGTCCCCATGCGTCAGGTGTGGCAAACATTCAGTCCATCGCTGTCCTCCCTTTCGCCAACGCTAGCAAAGATCCCGAGATGGACTACCTCGGCGAAGGTCTGTCCGAGGAGATCACGAACTCCCTTTCCCGAGTTTCCGATCTTCAGGTCATGGCTCACAGCACGGTGTCGCGCTACAACACGCGGCAAGACGATCCGCAAGGGGTGGGGCGCGAATTGCGCGTCGATGCCGTGCTGACGGGGCGGGTGGCCGAGCACGGCAACGAACTCGACGTGGAAACGGAACTGGTCAATGTCGCGACGGGGGCACAACTCTGGGGAGAACGGTACAGGCGCACCATGAACGACGCCGCGCTGTTGCAAGGGGCAATCACGACCGAGGTTGCAAGCCAGCTACGGCTACGGCTCAGCGGGACGGAACGGGAAAGCCTCGCGAAAGTCGGGACCCATGACCCCGAGGCTTATCAGCTTTACCTCAAGGGCATCTACTTCGTGGACAAGTTTGCACAGGCGGATTATAGGGTAACAATCCAATACTTCCGTCAGGCTATTGAGCGAGACCCGAACTACGCGGCAGCCTACGCTGGGCTATCCCTCGCATATCTTTGTGCAGAGATTCTCGGCTTGTTATCTCCTGAAGAATCGATGCCCAAGGCGAAGGAGGCGGCGAGGAAGGCTTTGGAATTGGACGACTCGCTCGCCGATGCCCATGTCGCTATGGCTTATATCGATTGGGACTACGACTACGATTGGAGCAGTGCCGACAAGGAATTCAGGCGAGGCATCGAACTGGCACCACGCAGCGGGGTTGTTTTCTACAATACCGATGTTTTCACGAACTACTGTCAGGACTTGACCACATCGGGACATTTGGAGGAAGGCATAGAGGAGTGCCGACGTGGGTTGGAGCGTGAGCCGCTTTCTTTTTATGCCAATGAGGTCTTGGGCAGGAGTCTCTATTACGCACGCAGATACGGTGAGGCGGCTAAGCAACTCCGCGCAGCGGTTGAAATGGAACCGAACTACTGGTTGTCACATATGGTGTTGGGGATATCCTACAAACAGCAGGGCAACCCCTCCGGTGCTTTGGAAGAGCTTCAAAAAGCGGTCAAGCTGGAAAGCGAAATGCCTTGGGCTCTAGCCGAGCTAGGCTACTTCTACGCCCAGTCAGGGCGCGAAAGCGAGGCTGAGCAAGTCCTGAAAGAACTCAGCCAGCTATCGAAACGGCGCTACGTGTCCCCCTATTTCCCAGCGATGGTCTATGTTGGTCTGGGCAGGAAAGAGCAAGCCCTCAGGTCCTTGGAGAAAGGATACGCGGATCACAGTATGTTCATGACCCTCATGAAGGTTGATCCCGAGTTCGATCCCCTGCGCTCCGAACCGCGTTTCGTCGCTCTGCTGCGCCGGATGGGACTGGAGCAGTAAGATGCACGGTTGGCTAGTCCGCACATCCGGCTGGAAGCCGTGGTAATGACGACGCTCTCAGAACTCGTCGGACAGACAATTTCGCACTACCGTGTCCTCGAAAGGCTCGGGGGCGGGGGCATGGGCGTCGTCTACAAGGCTGAGGACACCGAGCTTGGGCGCTTCGTCGCCCTGAAGTTCCTGCCCGAAGACCTAGCCCAAGACCCGCAGGCGCTCGAACGTTTCCGTCGCGAAGCCCGTGCTGCATCCGCTTTGAACCATCCGAACATCTGCACCATCCACGAAATCGGCAAGCACGGCAATCAGTCCTTCATCGCCATGGAGTTTCTGGAAGGCGTGACGCTGAAGCACCGGATCGCTGGGAAACCCGTTGAGACGGATGTCCTGCTCTCTTTGGCGATAGAGATCGCGGATGCACTCGACGCCGCCCACTCCAAGGGGATCGTTCATCGCGACATCAAACCCGCCAACATCTTTGTTACCGACCGAGGGCACGCCAAGATTCTCGACTTCGGGCTGGCGAAAGTGACGCCTGCGCTCGCCAATGTCGGAGCAGATGCGGTGATGGCACAATCCACTGTGTCGCTGGAAGAGCACCTAACCAGTCCGGGAACCACGCTGGGGACGGTCGCTTACATGTCTCCCGAGCAGGTCCGTGCCAAGGAATTAGACGCCCGAACGGATTTGTTCTCCTTTGGCGCCGTGCTGTACGAGGCGGCTACAGGTATGCTGCCCTTCCGTGGGGAAAGCTCAGGAGTCATCTTCAAAGCCATTCTGGACGCGGCTCCCACGCCTGCCGTGCGGCTGAATCCCGACGTGCCGCCCAAGCTGGAAGAGATCATCAACAAGGCGTTGGAGAAAGACCGCAACCTTCGCTATCAGCACGCTGCCGACATGCGAACGGATTTGCAACGGCTGAAGCGGGACTCCGAGAGCGTCAAGACTTTTGCTACGGCAGCAGAATCTGGAACTCAGAAACGCTCGCGTCGGACGCTCTGGGGCTTAATGACGGCAGTCGTAATTGTGGCGGTAGTGGCTGCGGGCTATTTCTTTTTCCGCCGTTCAGCCAAGCTGACGGACAAAGACACGATTGTCCTTGCCGATTTTTCCAACACCACGGGTGATCCTGTGTTCGACGGTACGCTTCGGCAGGGACTCTCAGTACAACTGGAGCAATCGCCGTTTCTGAGTCTGCTCTCCGACGAGCGGATCGCGGAGTCACTGTCTTTAATGGCGAAGCCAAAAGACATGCGACTAACGAGTGAGTTGGCTCGTGAGGTTTGCCAGCGAACAGCGAGCACTACGGTTCTCAAGGGTTCGATTGCACAGGTTGGCACTCAGTACCTCCTAACCCTCAGAGCGATCAACTGTTCAAATGGCGAGTCCCTTGCGAGCACCGAGGCTCAGGCAGTGGACAAGAATCATGTGCTGGACGCCTTGGGAAAAGTCGCCTCAGAGATGCGAAACAAGTTGGGCGAATCTCTAGCCTCCGTGCAGAAGTACAACGCCCCGTTGGAGCAAGTGACTACGCCATCGCTTCAGGCGTTGCAGGCATATAGTGAGGGGATAAAGCTTTTTGAAGAGCAAGGAGGTTCTGCACCTATCCCACCACTGAAGCGTGCAATAGAGCTAGACCCGACTTTTGCTATGGCCTATGGGGTGCTTGGAGTTACATACGGCAATCTGGGTGAAGACGGCATATGTAGCGACAACCTGCGCAAAGCATTTGAATTGCGAGAGCGAGTAAGTGAAAGGGAGAAATACGCCATTTCCGCTATCTACTACAACTGGGGAACCGGCGAAATCGACAAGTCGAATCAGGTTTATGAAGAATGGGCGCGGACTTATCCAAGGGAGTTTGTTCCTCCAGTAAATGTGGGAGCGAATTACAAATGGCTCGGACAATACGAGAACGCATTGCCGCGAATTGTCGAATCCATACGTCTGAATCCTGACTCCGGTGTGAGCTATGGGTTTCTCGCAAGCGTCTATACAGCCTTGGGCCGTCTGGACGAAGCGAAAGCAGTGTACGACCGCGCAGTAGCACGCAAACTGGAACATCCTTATATCCATGCAACCCGCTACGAGGTAGCGTTCCTTGAGGGAGACTCAGCAGGAATGCAGCGGCAGGTGGATTGGGCGATAGGCAAACCGAGCGTGGAGGATGAACTGCTGTCCCTATATTCTGACACCGAAGCCAATGCCGGACACTTTGAAAAGGCAAAGGTGCTTTCGCAACGTGCGGTGGACTCGGCTCAGCGTAATGACCTAAGAGAGGCAGCAGCGGCTTGGATGCTAAACGCGGCTTTGCGGGAAGCTGAGGTTGGATACTTGGAACTGGCGCGAGAGCATGTGAATGCTGCGCTGGCCATAGCGTCAAGCCGCGATCTGGAAACAACTGCGGCCTTGGCTTTAGCGCAGGCGGGAGACACGGCTCGGGCCCAAACTATGGCAACCGACCTTCGCGGGCGCTCGCCATTGAATACTGTGCTCAACGGCTACTGGCTTCCGGCGATTGAGGCCGCCGTCGAACTCAGGCGCGGACGTGGCGACAACGCTGTGAAGTTACTAGAGCCAGCATCCCCCTATGAGTTGAGTGGGGCTGGGCCCCTTTATCCCGCCTACATTCGGGGTGAAGCCTACATCAAACTCGGTGACGCGCAGCACGCCCTAGCCGAGTTCCAGAAATTGTTGGATCATAGAGGCATCGTGCTGAACTTTGTGACGGGATCACTGGCTCATCTCCAAATCGGTAGAGCCTATGCCATGCACGGCGACACTGCCAAAGCCCGTGCCGCCTACAAGGATTTCCTCACCCTCTGGAAAGACGCCGACCCCGACATCCCCATCCTGAAGCAAACCAAAGCCGAGTACGCGAAGGTGCAATGAAACTCGCCCAGACTTTGTTATTGCGGTTGCGATCCTGCGCGTTCCAGAAGGTATACCCGTGGGCCAGCACCAGACCTCGGCGAAACAGGGGGCGAAAGGCCGCCAAAAGGCGAGTCGAAATTCGACCCCTTGCAGACCACCGGGGGCGGAAGCCCAAAAACCAGTTCCGCCTTCGTAATCCACCGTTCTGTCGGCAAAGCCCTACTGCCGAGGCTGCCGTGATCGACCCGCGTAGTTAGTGAAATCGCGATTTATCGTCAGAATGACGGGCTAACTGCTGACAAGCGGGACTGCCAACGTTAGTTTTGGCTTGGTTTTGCATTTTTCGATCTATGGTGGTTCTCTTAAATGATCCGGCAGTACAGGTGGTGATCGCGATAGCGGGGCTCGCTTGCGGCATCATTGTCGCTAGGAAGTTTTTGCGATCAAAGAAAGTACACCAGCCGACATCATCCTCGGGGTCACCCCCTAGCACTCCCGCTGAGTGAAATTGCGATTTTTCGCCAATCATCAAGCCGTCACCCTGCGGGTGCCGAGAATACGACTTTTACAAGGGTGTTGCCTTTGAAAAAAACATCGAAGTATTCAGGCAGTTCACACTCGCAGATGGTTTCGTATCGCCAGTCATTCGCAGCGATTCTCTTCTTTGGCTCACCTAAGTTTTTCAAAACCTCGTCTCTTGAGGAGCCGAGGTGCAACGCATGCCAATTCCCAAACCCATCGGCTGGCTTGAACCATTTGCTTTCCGCTTGTTTTAGTTCACTGGCGCGTATGGCGGGATCGACTCCCGCTCGCAACGTAACCTCACCAACAATGGAGTCGGTGTACGAAACAACATGCAGCGTCGCAGTGTGTCCCTCATCGACGAAGTAACGTCCGCCCGTATCGCCTTCGTTCTCACGGGCAATGCCTTTGCCGAGGAGCCGCTCTACTTCGGGATCAGATGTCACGCCTAGCGTGACGCCGGAGAAGTTCAGTGGCCAGCAAACCGTTCCGTGCTTGAGCTTCAACTCCTGAGAACGAGCCGCTGACACCATGCCAACTACCACCAGTGCGCAACCCACGATAAGTTGTCGATTCATACCAACATGATAACTGTCGAGAACAGGCTATAGCACTCTTTGACCCCTGTCACCGGGGTTTTGAGTGCTATCGGGATATTTCGCCAGCTGACACGGTTGTCCAACCGGTTGCGAGTTTACCGAACGCGTCTTGGAGAAGTTAAGGTGCAATCTTAAAGACTTGAGCCAAATGTAGCCTTTACACGCTTTGATTGTGCGAAGTACGACCACCAGATGGCTACGGCGATCAACGTTTGAAGTCCGGTAGCTACGGGATTCTTCGAAGGGGATTGTTGTACGATCTCCTTAATATTTGTCGACAGCCTCAAGATCATCAAACAATCCACTGCAAGCCATACGATGAAGTAAACTTTGATGAGCTTCAGAGCGTTTGGCCGAGCACGCCATGTGGCAAGGCCGGTGTAGATTGAAAATGCAGCTAGCCCCAAATCAAACACTACAACAAACGTGTCGTGCGGATTCTGTAGGATTTCTGCTGCGCAGCCAAGCGGTTGAAATATGGTAATACCGACACAGAAGAACAGGAGGAAGCCACCTACTCCCCGGAATGGATCAGTGTCCTGCTGAGTGGCTAGGGGCTGTGGTGCGTTCCTTGTCTGTTCATTACTCACCGGGTCTCCCCGTTTGGTGAAAGTTTAGTCCTAGATTCACGGCTTTGGAAGAGTTATCGCTCTTTTGGCAGCCCCTGTTACGAAACGGGCCGCCTCCGACCCGCGTGGAGTCGGTGCCTTTCTCTTGCTTTACGCGGAGGTGGCTCCGAGGTAACTCCTGTTAACAGGCGTTCTCACAACTTTGCACCGTCTGTTCGCCCCCTCCGCGAGTTGGAAGGGGGATTTTGAGTGAAATTGGGATGTTGCAACAATTGAGGTGTGGCGTGGCTTTGCGCCGTGGCTTTTGGTGATCACCGCACATCAAGACGTGACCATTTTCACTGACAAGACGCGCTCATTGGTGTGAAGTACATATGTCTGGACTCCCCCCAAAGAGCGGTCCCCCCGAGTCCGGCGAGGTGGGTTGTGAGGTTGAGATTTCGGATTTGCTACCTGTTGTCCAGCCTGAGAATACACAACCCAGCTTGTGAACACTGTAATGATCGCGCAACGTGCGGCGAAGAGATGCGACAGCGGTTAGAAGAGTTGAACTGGCGGACGCAGCCACGTTCGCTCAACAATGGGGGCTCTGGAGTGCCGGTGGAGGCCTCCGATTCTAAACCGCCGAAGGTGTAGCAAGTCCTCCGGGGACAGCCATGGAAAGAGGTTTTCTTCTTTCCGCGTGATTATCGCAAAAAGGCGGCTGCGCCCACGACCGAGTTGTTGGTGATATTTCGCCAAACTGTGAGCGGTTGTACCGACTATTTGCGCCAGCGTCTCGGCTCATTTGTGGAATCGCGGTTTCAGTAGCGTCGAGCAAGTGTGCACTTGTGACCACTTTGCCGGACAGGTGTTAATTAACATAAGTTCTACGCTGGCCGCGCCCTTTACCAAAGTGACCGCCCACGGTAACCTGAGCGGGCCTTTTCAACAACCGATGGCTGGCAATACCATGCAGGATTTGACCCGTAACGACTGGACTCTGATTGAGTCTAAGGCCAAGCGAATCCGCGTTCAAATGGGTCAGGAAATCATCAAGGAAGGCACTCGGATCGACCACCTTTACGTTCTCCGTAGCGGCTCGGCCTCGGTGGAGCTAGAAGGAACGATTTCTCGGGCTGTGATTGCAACGCTTAGCGCGGGCGATGTCTTTGGCGAAATGGCGTTCTTAGGAGACAGTACGGCGACCGCAGCAGTTGTTGCCAAGGACGACGTTGATGTTGACGCGATCTGGGCAAACGACCTACGTGATCTGGTGACTATGTTTCCGGGGTTTGGCGCGAGGTTCTACCGCTCCCTCGCCGTCATACTTGCTCAACGATTGCGCGAGACATCGAGGGAACTGCTGAGAGAGATGACCAAGAAGCGATAGCGCCCGACGTTATGTTCTATTCGGTCCGTGCTTTTCGCCGCCAACGCTCCCACCACATCGAGAAAGAAAAAGCAGGATGCGAATCGATGACAGGAGCAGACTGTTGGGGTGTGGCTTTCACTTTGACGCTGAAGCTACCAATTTGCCCGTCAAGTTGGATGCGCTGATCATCCTGCGGAGTCTGTGGAGAGTTGACGCCGCTGAACTGGTTTTTCCTGATCACCGATTTCGACATTGATGTTACCGCCTCAAGCAGCTAGCGCGTATCGGCTGTTGGCATACTCCAGTAGGGCCATCATTTCTTCGAGCGAGGGAATGTAGAATTCTGCGATCCGCGAACTGTGCTGTAGTCTGCGCTGGACGGACTTGGAGGGATCGAACAGCAGGAACCGGATGTCGTGTTCTCGCGCCCATCGTCGCAGAAACACGAGGATGCCAAAACCGACGCCTCCCATGGCACGCACCTCCGAGAGGTCGAGGATGACAATCCGGGCGTCTGTTTGCGAGGTCACGGCTTTCCGCAACTCATGTGCGGATTCGCTCTGCACAAGTCTGCCCTCGCACTCAACGACGGCCAATTCACCTATGTTCTCAACGGACACATTTAGCATGACTTCCTTTTCTAGCGTGGTTCGATCCAGCACTGTTCCGTCTACGCTAGAGCACGGGCAGTACCATTCCTTTATTTTGTACAACATGAGTCACTGCTTTCTGGGAGGCGCTGGGATTCCTACGAAGAAACGAGCACATTTGTCCTTAGGAAAAGCAAAATCTCCACTACACCGGCGATCCCGCCCGTCCAAAGTGGGATTGCTCTTTTGCGCTGGCGTTTTATCCGCTAATTCTGATGGTGCGGCAAGACCTCGTGCTTTGCTGATCTGGTCGGCGAGCGCGAAGGCGATGTTCAACTAAGATGCTCGGACGTTCCGCGTAGAAAGTAACGTGGACCAAGGTCGCTTTCGGAGCATACTATTTTCATCAACGGAGAGACTGATGGCGGTGCAGAGATGCCGAACAACCGTTCTCGCAGTTGCGGTCATGCTGCTATCCGTCGTCGCTCCTTGCCAAAAAGGGCAAATCGAAAAGGACCCACACCGTCCGATCTGCGCCGACACTCGATGCAGACAGATCAGGTCTTTCTTGAAAGCCAACTACTGCGGTGAATCGCCGTTCGGAAACGGTCCAGATGACGGCTGCGATACTCGTCAGGCAAAGAAAACGGGACGCGGCACTAAGCTGATCGCAGACTTTGTTTGTAAATGGAACGACACGGACGGGACCTCAAAGTGCGAACAACGAGGCCAGCCGCCCCCAAAGCTCCGCACCATTCTAATCCGTGAGATGCGACGGGTAGGCTTACCTGCACGAGCAGATAAAGAGGTTAACTTCACCGTTTTGGAGGCCAAGTCTCGGGGCTGGTCTTTGGTAGCGGCGAATTACGATCACATAAGTGGAGACTATTTGACACTCTGTCAAGTGATTGTTGTCATTGACCAAAGTGGACAGCCGCACGTGCTGCGGACGGTACGGCTCCAAAAGACAAGTGCCTACGAGAGTGATGTCACGACTTGGGCCCCGGTGGATATAGCAGATGTGGAGGGGGACGGGCGTGTCGAGTTTGTTTTGGAAGGAGACTCCCTAGAGGATCACTGGTTTGAAGTTGTCAGCCCACACGGCGATTCCTTCGAGACAATCTTTGTTCAATAGCAAGGTCTCGGCATGTGCGACGGATGACTAGGTGCAATGACGCTGAGTCAGCGAACTCGAAGCCGTAGCGAAAGGCGTTCCTTTGCCGAACCATCGCAAGAATCGTCACAGG
>Ga0182010_10002165_pt1 | contig 10002 bp, 6 predicted proteins | sample 611E1MmetaG_FD_120488 | JGI IMG/M metagenome (GOLD analysis project Ga0182010, IMG submission 120488) | Permafrost microbial communities from Stordalen Mire, Sweden - 611E1M metaG | ecosystem: Environmental > Terrestrial > Soil > Wetlands > Permafrost | place: Sweden: Stordalen | collected... | reverse complement strand
CGTTGTAGTTCCAGATCTCTTCCATGGGTGAATTCTTCTCGGTGAAGATCGTCCACTCGCCCGTGACGGTGTTGTAACGGCTTGCGCCCGCGGTTGTCGCTGCCCACACGTATTCATCCTGCACTGCCACGCCGTAAACGACGTCATTGACGAGGCCGCTGTTCAACTGGTGCCAGTGGTCAAAGCGTCCGCCGCTGAACCGCGCGAGTCCTCCTCCGAACAAACCAAGCCAGACATCACCGGTTTTCTTGTCCACATCAATGGCCGTGATCACACGCCAGGGGAGGCCATCCTTCTCCGTCCAGCTCTTGATTTTGCCCGTGCGCTTGTCGATCATCGCGAGGCCATCCTGGGTGCCGACCCAGACGCGAGGGCCATCGACCTTTACGGCGAAAATGTGATCGTTCGGCAAACCATCTTCGACGGTAAAGTGCTTCCACTTCGTGTACACGTAGGGCAACTTCGGAGGCTCGGCAGCAAAAGTAATCGCGGCCAGCGCCAGCATCAGAATTGCCGTTGTAAGAGTCCTCATCTTCTCGCCTCGCAGCCTTAAAGCGTTTTCAGGTACTCGATTAGATCGTTGAGCTGATCTTTCGTCATGTCGTTGGTGACCCCATGTTTGTCCTCGGGGTTGTAGACAGTCCAAATCTGTTCCAGCGTCGCGGCCATGCCGTTGTGCAGATACGGGGACGAATCGTAGATGTTGTTCAAGTGCGGCACATCGAGGTTGCCGGTACGATCAAACGGCATCTTGGTTCCCACGTCATGCCGCTTCCGATCGGTGTAGTACGGAGGAAAGTGGCAGGTGATGCAGCGATTATTGATTGCGATAAGGCGGCCGTCGTTGGTCATGGTTCGTTCAAAGAACTGTCTCCCACGGCGCTGCGCCGGTGTGAGCGTGGCCCCCAACGGACGATACCAGTTCGGCGGCCGCGGAATCGTTGTGACGTAATAGTCCACCGCCGCCAGTTGCTCCGGCGTAAAAGGCGCCAGACGTGTAAAGAAAACCGCCAAGCGGGCCCCGCATTGCCGCGAGAGGCTCGGATTAGTGCCTTCCCACTTAAAGGGAGCGGTGTCCAGAATGCCCCGAAGAGTACGATTGTCGACCGGCATAATGCCGATGCCGTCGGCCTCGATGTCGTATGTCATCCCGTCCACATGGCCATCGGGATGGCAAGAGTTGCAGGAGTATTGCCTGTGAAAAGTCACAAATGCGTTGTGAAACAACTGCTCGCCCCAGCGCTGTTTGGTTATGGTTTTGGGGCCGCCCAGATCGATTGTTCCCACAGGCTTCATCGTCGCGAGGGCGATGACCCCAATTGTGTCATCGAGCGCATTGGCCACGAAGGCGTACCGGTTGTCCGGAGTCGCGGCGATGCCGCGGGGACTCTTCCCGGTGGGGATGTAGTTGACGATGAACTCACTGGGAAGTCCAAGATGGTTCGGAAGGACGTGCTCCCGCTCGTACTTTGACGAACGGCGAACCAGGGAGAGCAGTTTTGCCACATCCACGACTGCGATGCGGTCCGTGCCCGAACTCGTAACTAGAGCGTACCGGCCGTCAGGTGTGCAGACGACATCGGTGGCGTCGGCAAAGCCCATATCCGATTCATCGAGCAAAACCTCATCCACCGTACCGTCACGCCAGATGACGCCCAGACCGTTGGTGATGGTCCACCCCTGAAGCAGGCGCGTCATGGGAATTGTGCCCTTGGTGCGGTTCAATGTGGCCAAAGCAAATTTGCCGCTGGGATGCCATGCGACACCCATCATCAGGTTCGCGTCCGGAACAACCAGCCGGTCCTCGACGGTGCCCCGGTTCGTCTCGATGGCCGTCACTTCCGACACGAATGGCTGGCGCAGAGGAGCAAACCGGGACTTCATGTTCGTGATCAATATGTGGCCGCCGTCGGGCGACATCGCAAGCGACCAAGGGCCATTGCCCGCGCTCAAGTTCTTGACCCATTTCAGGGTTGCGACATCAATGACGGAAATGTCATTTGACGAAGTATTAAGGACGTAGAGTAGTTTTCCGGCGGGATCGGTGAGCACACCGTGCGGCTCATTCCCAACCTTGATGGCCGCAAGTACCTTGCGCGCCGTTGTATCTATTACTGAAACTGTGTCGTCGAGGCGGTTGGTGACGAACGCACGCCGTCCGTCCGGAGTAAACCCAATTCCCGTGGGATTGCCTCCGACAGGAATTTCGGCGACTTTTTCGCGAGTGGCCGTGTTTACAACAATCACCGTGTCGGACGCCTCGCAGGTGACGTAGAGTTCGTTGCTCTTCGGACGCAGCGCCAGACGCAGCGGAGTCTTGTATCGCGGATCGTGCGCCATTGTCCCGGGCTTCGTCGGATGGGCAATCTTCTTGACGGCTTCGTCGAAATCGAAGCTCTTTCCGTGCGCCTGCTCATGGCAACGCATACAGGTCTCACGAGTGACCGTCTTCAACCCGGCAGCCATGGCGGCTGGCTTGTCGCGCATGACAGCTTCCGCCATGTAATCACTGCCCGCACCGTGACAGCCCTCGCAACCTATGCCTTCATCGGACCTGAATCCAGCCATGCGCGCGCTGCTCGTCGTGGTCGTATGGCACTTCAGGCATTCAGGACTGCTCTGGGGATTATTGATGCCCTTCTCGCGCGCCATCTCTCTTGCTTTGGGAGTACCCAGCACCGCCCAGGCATCGGCATGTGGATCCATCCGCCAAACGCTCCACTGATTGCCCATCTTCGGCCCACGATGACACGTGCCACACGCCATGGCCCCGGCAAATTTCGGGCCCTGTGATTTCCCATCAGCAGGAGTAACTTCTGCGGCAGGGCCGGGCACCGGGTTGCCGGCCAGGGGATGGAGCACGCTTTCCCAGCCCATCTTTATATCAACCGGTGGACGCTTCAGCACTGCGACGTGAGAACCCTTCTCGATGTGACAATTGAGGCAGAAGTCGCGGTCGGGCATCTGGAGGCCAGCCTTCATCGCGGCCTGGCGGTCTTTCATCACCTCAGCGGAGGCATACTCACTTCCCGGTCCATGGCACCCTTCGCACTGAACACCCTCTTCCATATGGAAGGTTTCGTCCTTTTGCCAATCCTCGGTGTCCCATGCGGTACCATGACAGCCGAGACAGATCGCAGAGTCCTGTGGCAGGGTCCGCAATCCGCTCAACTTGGCGATCTCAAGCGAGTCTGGCCGCGCAAGCACGGCATACGCCTGACTGTGCTTGGAATGGAGCCACTTGCTGTACTGATCGCCTATGCTCTGGGCGGAGTGGCATCCCGCGCACACATGCACGCCGACGTACACCGGCTTCTTGGGCGCAGCTTGCACCCCCCTCCACCCAAATGCCAGCAAGAAGATGGCCGCCCCAACAAACAGAAGAATCTGCGTGTGTTTCATCGCTTGACTCCACTCGCGCTGGTCTTATGCACGAGCTTCAGAAACTGGTTTGCTTTAACTTTCTCCATCTTCTCGACTGTTCCATCCGGCCAGCGGATCTCCACCGAATCGGCAGCCTGCGCCTTTCCCAAGCCAAAGTGGAGCCGCGGGTCGCCTTGCGACATGTAGCCGCGGGACGGAATGAGATCCTCGACTTGTTTCAGCGATCCAGTCGTCACGGTCACGCGCGCGCCGATTGCGTCCCGCGTGCCGGTTGGAAATTGAAGCTTCGCATCCACGGTAAGCCAGTTGTTCAACTTGTCGCCGCCATCGTTACGAAGCAGAATGGGCCGGTCGTTTAGGTTGGAAATGACGAGATCGACGTTGCCATCGTTGTCAAAATCACCCCACGCGGCGCCGCGGCCAACGTATTTTTCCTTGAAATGCTGACCCGAGCGGTCGGATACATCCTCGAACGTGCCGTCGCCCTTGTTGCGCATCAATGTGTTTTCCTGAACGTATTCATGATGCGCGTCGCCGTGAGTGGTAAAAATATCCAGCCAACCGTCGTTGTCGTAATCGAACATCACCGCGCCCCACCCAGCGTACTGGCCCAATGCTTGCGACAAGCCTGTCACCGCCGTGCGGTCGGAAAAATTGAGCTGCCCATTCAGCCTGTCCTGCACAAAGAGGATGCAGTAGTTCAAGTTCGGAATGAATATGTCGAGCAGTCCGTCGCGATTCACGTCTCCGACCACTGGCCCCATGGACGAGACACCCTGGCCGTTCTCTCCGTATGCGATGCCATACTCGGGGGCCTTCTCAATGAACGTCCCCTTGCCAGTGTTCTCGAAGTAGTTGTTCTCCATCGCATCATTGGTCTCGAAGATGTCAAGCAGCCCAACATTGCGGAAGTCTGAGACGGTTGCGCTCATCGCGCGGCCTGGCTTGAAGACCCCCGCCTCCTTGGTCACTTCGGTAAATGTGCCGTCCCCGTTGTTGCGATAAAGTGCGCTGGGCTCAGGGCTGTAGCTCAGAGGGCCGGGATATCCAGCCGCCGGATAGAAATCGCGGAATTTGCCATCGTCGTATTGCAGGTAATTGGAGACGAAAACGTCAAGATAACCATCATTGTTGTAGTCGAACCAAGTCGCAGACAAACTCCAGCGCGGGTCGTCGAGACCGGACTTCTTTGAAACGTCAGTAAAGGTACCGTCACCGTTGTTGTGGTAAAGAATGTTCCGGCCGTAGGTGAGGACGTAAAGATCGATGTGGCCGTCGTTGTCATAGTCGGCAGCCGAGCAGCCAGAGCTGAAGACGCCGTTCCCGCCGACGCCTGCCTTTTCCGTAACATCTGTGAACGTGCCATTGCCGTTGTTGTGGTATAGCTTGTTCGACAACTTGCCTCGGAGGTCGCGGCCTTCATTGCTGGAGACGTTTTGCGTCCAAGTCCCAGTAACAAAGTAGATGTCCATCAGTCCGTCACCGTCGTAGTCGAAGACGCATACGCCGCCGCCGGTCCCCTCGACGATATTGTCAAGGTGATGGTCGCCGTAGCTGTGCTTAAACGTGATGCCAGCTTCCTTGGTAATGTCGGTAAAAGTTGGGAGCTTCTGCGGTGGGCCGCCAGAAGCGAAGGCCACACCGATTACCGATCCGATAAGCAGAATTACAACCCAGGTTTTCATTGCCGCCCTCCCGATGCCGTCACCGACTCGCTGACATGGTGTGAAGGCAACAGATTGAACTGTGCCCCGAGGTCGATCCACTCGACGATCGTTCGCTTCTCTTCTTCCGTCAGCGGCTGAGATCCCGCTGGCGGCATGGACTTGACGGGCTCGGCTGCGACATGATCCCAGGGCCGTGAGGTATTCCGTCCGATAATGGCCCAGACCAACCGACTGGTGCGGGCACGACCCGGATTGACATACTTGCCGTGGCCGCTCGATGCTTCGGCCCAAGCCAGAAGCCGCTCATAAGCCGTCGTGAATCCGCTGGAAGTCGCCTCGCTGCTGAGTTTAGGTTCCACGGCGCCGCCGTGACACATGCTGTTCGCACACTTTGTGGCCAAGATGGGCATCACATCACGACGGAAGACCACAGTGCGACGGCGCTCAGGAGGTAGTGTAAGCTGCGAGGCTTGGTGGCTGAGCGCCTTGGCGAACACGTTTTCCGGCGTGAGTTCGTTGTCCTCGTGGCAGCCGATGCAACCCCGATTTTCCTTGTTCTTCGTCCATATCCATGCGCTCGTGCGAAGCGCCGTCCCGTTGTCATCGACGATCTGCACCTGGACGGGCACGTTGGGGGGGACGAGCAGGTGGAAAGAGCCGTCCTCGTCCAACTCCACGTCCCCTAACAAACGCTTCTGAATCATTCCCGAAAGGCTGTCGCCGGTCGCTCCTGGCACTGCCCGACCCGAACCCAAAACACGGCTGACGTAATCGCGGGAATCCGTCCCCATGCGCGGCAGCCCTTCAATCACGCGCACCCGTTTCGCGGTTCCCGGAGGCATCCATTCCGGTTTGAGGTCGTTTTCGTGGACTGTGAGGCAGTAGAGCTTCGACCAGTTCTGATCATCCTCTACCACTGAAGAGTGGCCGTCCGGCTCGGGCCGGGGGGCAAGCACCACCGACTGAATGTTATGGAACGCCGGATCGGCGTACACGAGCGTGCGGCGGCCAGTGTTCAAGTCGAGCCGGTAGATCGCATGCGTGTCATTTCCGCCAACGGACCTCCTCGAAACGAGAATGGAACCATCCGGCAGCGCAGATGGCGAGTGGAACAAACCGTCGGACGGCGTCGTGAGTGCCTTATAAGAATGCAGGTTCCGCCGCAGACTTAGGATCGCGAGATTACCCGAGCCATCCCACGGCACTCTGTCGGACTCGACAAACACCACCATGCGCTTTGGCGTCGTACAGGCCATATGCTTAATCCGTCGGCCTTGAATTCCGGAAAACGCAGCGTAGTCGGTACCGTCCAGGTTGATGCCGAAAAGATCGATGCGGCCTTGATTCCCGCGCTCCATATGACTACGTTGCCAGTTGGAAAAGACAATGCGACCGTCTTGCATCTGGTAAGGTGCGTAGCTGCTTGACACGGCGTATGTAAGCCGTCGGAGGCCGGAACCGTCGAACCTTACCGAATAGAGGTTGCTTGCCGGAAGCGGGCCATACTCGTTCGCCTCTCCCGATGCATCGCTCACGAATGTGACCTGATACGAAGGCTCCGAGTCATTGAGGTAGAAAAGCGCGGACTGATACATCGGGGTGCGGCAGTTAGCTATTTCACGGGTGATTTGGCGCAAACCCGACCCATCCGTATTCATCTCGTAAATGTTCCAGCTATCCGTCGCCGATTTCTTCCCAGCGAAAAGAATTCGTTTGCCATCAAACGAGATCGCGGGATCGGCTGCGCTGTCGAAGCCAGAGGTCAGTACTCGTATGTTTCCCGCCTTGGGCAAAAGAACCAACCGTCCGCCCTCACCGAACTGGGCAGGAAGCATGCCCCCAGCAAGTGGCTTAGCGTCCCTGACGCGTGCCGCCGGAATCTGTGTAAAGACAATTCCTTCATACCCGGGTGCATATGCCGAGATGTCATAGTTGATAGTTGCCCGTTCCGCCGCATGTACATGGGCCGGAGTGCGGGTGGGCCCCTGCAGCCCAAAGCTGGCTACAAAGACTGCTGTGACCGCGATGGGAACCACCGACCGCCACCGGCTCACGGACAACATCCGCATAGACCACAGCCTCCTACAGACACCACTAGTTACCTGCTCTTATATGTAAATTGCATTTATAACAGATCATCTGTCAAGCCAGAAATACGTGCACGCCCTGAGACCAGCCAGCATACTCAGCCGGAGATTTCAAAACGGTGACCGAGATCATGGGACACTGTGATATCCGAGGTGGATTCGGCAGAGCAGGGCGTGGAGCCTGGGGAAAGTCGCGCCGCCGATAATACAAATCTACTAGAGTATCCGTGGGCCGTGCGGGATGAGTGTCCAGTTCGGCGGGCGGCCCGGGAGAAGATTCCTGCACAAATGCTCAGCGGGAGTTTGCCCTTCGGCGGCGATGCCCGGCTTCGACCGTGGCTGGTTCCCTTCTTCCATTGGATGGTTTCCCGTTTATCCGATTGACCCTTCGCACAAATCGCCCCATCGATTTTGACAGGTTACCGAGCACCTGGCCCCATTCTTGAAGGTGCTGCTCTCCGTCTTTGGTCAACAGATAGAGCCGCTTCGCAGGTCCGGCACCGTGAGTGTCCCACTGCGAACTCACATAGCCATGGTCTTCCAGACGCCGGAGTGTCCGGTAAAGTGCCGCAACCTCAATTTCTGCGTCGGTCAGTGCGTTCTCTGCAAGGTCGGCTGCCAAGCTGTAGCCGTAAGACTGGCCTTTCTCTTTGAGCAGGAAGAGCACTACCGGCTCCACAAATCGGTAAATGTTCCCCATCGCACAAGTGCAAGGGTGGTCTTTGCCATGACGTGGGCAGGTCTCGCGTCGCATGATTGTCCTCCGAAAGCGGTCAACCCCGATCAGGGGTTAGCATAGCACTTTGTTATAAACGTTAATTACACTTACATGTGAATAGCATAAATATACTAGATACTCGAACACGAGTTTGGTCTATCGTGCGGCAAAGGCAGGCCCCAAATGGGGCGAGGTCGCAATGCTGGTACGGATGGCAGAGCACCGGGAGTGCTCCGGTGAAAAACCGTTTCACAATGTAGCGACCAGGCGAAATGAGCGCACAACGGTGCCGTTTTCGAGGTCAAGAAGGAAATTCCGGTTTAGATCGGCTAGGTTCCGGGTGCCGTCGCGGGATTGAAGTCGTGGGACTGAATTGCGACATAGCGGAGGGAGGAACTTGAAAAATCGTAACGGCTTTGTTCGAGCAGGCCTGATCATGGTCAGTGCATTTCTTTTGATGGGGCTCTCGGCTTGTAACCGCAACAGCAGCAGCGGCGACGTCATGGCATCGGTCAATCGGCGGAAGATTTATCGCAGCGAAGTCGACAAGTATTACGCCAACCACACGGCGGGTTCAGATCAGCAACCGGCGGGCGAGCAGGCGGTGAGCCTCCGGCTGAGCATTCTGAATGAGCTGGTCGAGATGGAAATCCTGATGCAGCGCGCGGAGAAACTCGGGCTGCTGGCGACGGACGAAGAAGTGGACCGCAAGCTGAACGAAATCAAGTCGCCCTACACCGCTGAAGAGTTTAACAAGCGCCTGCAGGACAAAAAGATAACAGTGGATGACTTCAAGCGCGATCTGCGGCGCTCGCTGACCCGCGAAAAGGTATTGAACAAAGAAATCACCTCGCACATTAACATCACCGACCAGGACGTTTCCGGCTACTACAACGAGCACAAGACCGAGTTCAACCTGATCGAAGCGCAGTATCATTTGGCCAAGATCGTGGTTTCTGGAGCGGGCAACGCCCAGGTGCACAACCTGCAGAACAGCAAGGCGCAGAACGATGCCGATGCGCGCAAGAAAATCGAGATGATCGCCAACCGGCTCGATAGTGGTGACGACTTCGCTACGCTGGCCATGAATTATTCCGAGGACCCGGATACCAGCAATAACGGCGGCGATTTGGGAATGGCGCCAGAATCCCAGCTCACGAAGAACCCCGATCCGACGACTCGCGAAGTGGCCGCGGCGGTGATGAAGCTCAAACCGGGCCAATATTCGCCCGTGATCCCGCTGCTCAACCCGACCAATCATCAGCCCTTCGCTTACATCATCCTGGAACTGATTTCGAAGGAACCGGCGGGCCAGAGGGACTTGAACGATCCGCGGGTGCAGCAGGCGATTCGCCAGCAATTGCGCGATCGCCGCGAGCAGTTGTTGAAAGCAGCGTATTACGAGAGCCTCCGCGACGACGCCAAAGTCACGAATTATTATGCGGAGGAAGTGCTGAAGAATCTGGGAACAACGAAGTAGCGCGGCCCTCGGCGGCTAAGGCCATTCCTTCCTCCTGCAGAAACGGGGCTTGCCCCGTCTCCTCCGCCGTCCATAGATGTGCGGCGAGCCGCGTCTCTGCAGGAAAATACATCATTACCCTTCCGGCTTCTTTGTCGAAACTTTGTTCACCAACTGGGGGATTGGCTATGAAATGAACCGTTCTTCCCTGCCTCGACGGTCGTCCCCACTGTGGGCAACTGTTCTTATCTCACCGGGTGCACAGGCACTCCATCGCCATCGCGTCTTCTCAATTAGTTTGGAGCTCTGCTTCCAACACTAATCGTGCCACTCATGGTGGTGGCCATGATGCCAGTGGCCACCATGCTGATGATGACCATCGTGACAGCAACACCTCTGAGAGCCTCCGCACCTGGACAGTTCCAGTGCGTGATCTCCTTCGCGGATGCTTTGCGCTACCAGCAGTAAGTTCCTTGCCCGGACTGCGTCGTCAGACCTTCTACATCGATCCTATCGCTGATCCCACGTTCTTTACCAACAGGCACATATTCCCGGTTCCGAGTACATCGGCCCTGCTTCCAGCGAGAGGGCCGGCCAGATAATTAGAGACGTAGCTACCATTGCTCCGGAGGCCCACAGGTGGCCGACTGCCAGCCCCCGGTGAAGGCGTGACCTCCGGGCATTGCG
>Ga0182010_10002163_pt1 | contig 10006 bp, 4 predicted proteins | sample 611E1MmetaG_FD_120488 | JGI IMG/M metagenome (GOLD analysis project Ga0182010, IMG submission 120488) | Permafrost microbial communities from Stordalen Mire, Sweden - 611E1M metaG | ecosystem: Environmental > Terrestrial > Soil > Wetlands > Permafrost | place: Sweden: Stordalen | collected... | reverse complement strand
TGCAGTATTGCGTTCATCGCGTCAAATGCGATCAGGAACGCATCGTGACCGAAGGGCGAAGCGAGTTCGACGTATGAGCTGCGTGGAATCAAACGCGCGATCTCCTTCTGTTCATCCGCCGGGTACAGAACATCGGAGGAAATGCCGATGGAAAGTGAAAGTGCGCTGATGGAGCCGAGGACCTCTTTGAGCGTTCCGCGTCCCGCACCCAGGTCGTGAAGGTCCATCACGCGCGTGAGAAGGATGTACGTGTTGGCGTCAAACCGATCGACCAGCTTCTGTCCCTGGTACCGGAGGTACGACTCGACGGAAAAAGCTTCCGGCTGCTCCGCAAAAAGACGGTTCCGTTCATGCCCGTCTCCATCCCGGATCTCCGAGCGGCCAAACCGTTCCTCGAACGATACGCGGCTCCTGTACCAAATCATTGCAATGCTGCGGGCTATCGCAAGACCGCGCGCGGGCTGCTCGGCGTACTCGCCTCCGAGCCATGCCGGATCGCTCACGATCGCCAGGCGTTGCGTTTCGCTGATGCCGATGCACCAGGCCGAATGCCGTGCCGATGTTGCAATCGGGACGATCGATTGCACAAAATCCGGATACATCACCCCCCACTCCAATACCTGCATCCCGCCGAGCGAACCGCCGATCACCGTGACAAGCCGGCAGACGCCGAGATGCTCTAAGAGAAGCTTCTGCGCACGAACCATGTCGCGCACGGTGACCTGCGGGAAACGGCTTTGGTACCGCCGCCCCGTTGCCGGATCGATGCTCGTCGGCCCGGTCGAACCATAGCAGCTTCCCAGGACATTCGAACAGATCACGAAGTATTTGTCGGTATCGAGCGCCTTTCCCCTGCCGATGACGCCGTTGAACCAGCCATGCATCGTCTCGCCATTCGAAAGTATCGCATTGGCGGCGTGCGCATTTCCCGTCAGGGCATGGCAGACGAGGATGGCGTTGCTCCCGTCGCGGTTAAGCTCCCCATGGGTGGTGTACGCAATGTCCACCGAGGAGAGAGAGAGCCCCGAGTCAAGAAGAAAAGGACCCTGAGGCGAATACACGGCGCCAAACCGCTGAACGTTCTCTGCAAGAAATTCTTTGCTTTCTCCCATCGATCTTCTCTCTTCCCACCGTGCTGGCGGGCAAGCGAACCCCGGTCAACAACCTTGGCCGTGCGACTGTGTCTCGAGCGCAGCATGGACGACATCAGCAAAGACTCCCCGCGCCGTCACTTCCTTCTCTTCGAGAAGGCGGAGGAGGGCGCTGCCGACGATGCCCGTTGGGCCTGCGACGACAAGTGCGACGCGTCGCAAGCCCGTGCGGGAATCCATCATCGCCAGAGGTCCCCGGGCACGCCATGGGCGCTGCCCGGGGGGTAGGAGCTCCTCAACGATCGGAGCCAGCGCAGGAAGCGGAGAATGTCCCGATTCGAAGCGGGTCATCGTCTCAGACCTTGATCCCGGCGGCGGTGTGCGCTGCTGCCGTCAATGCGATGTCAAAGTCCTCAATGATGTCGTCGATGTGCTCGATTCCGACCGACACCCGCACGAGTCCGGGCGTCACGCCCGTATCTTCCTGCTCCTGCGTTCCAAGCTGCTGGTGGGTCGTGGAAGCGGGATGGATGACCAGAGTCTTCGCATCGCCTACGTTGGCGAGGTGACTTGCCAGATGAACATTCTCAATGAGCGCGCGTCCCGCATCGACTCCCCCCTTCACCTCAAACACGACGATGCTTCCAAAGAATCCCGGACGGAGGTATTTCTTTGCAAGGGCGTGGTGCGGATTGTCTTCAAATCCGGGATAGATCACCCACGCGACGCGCGGATCTTTCTTCAACCAGCGGGCGAGTGCAAACGCGTTTTCGTTGTGCCGGGTGATGCGCAGCGAGAGCGTTTCAAGACCCTGGATCAGCAAGAAGGAGTTGAACGGACTCTGGCATGGACCGAGGTCACGAAGTCCTTCCACACGGGCCCGGATAATGAATGCGATATTTCCCAGCGGGCTCGCCGCACCGAAGGTTTCCCAGAATTTCAGACCGTGATATCCCGGACTTGGTTCGGTGAACACGGGGAAGTTCCCGTTTCCCCAATTGAACTTTCCCGCGTCGACGATGACCCCGCCGATGGTGGTCCCATGCCCGCCGATCCATTTCGTGGCGGAATGGACCACAATGTCGGCGCCGAAGTCGATCGGCCGGGCGAGATAGCCGCCTGCGCCAAACGTGTTATCCACGATCAGCGGGATGCCGTGCTCATGGGCGACACGGGCGATCCCTTCGATGTCGGCGATGTTCAAACGCGGGTTACCGATGGTCTCGATGTAGAGCGCCTTGGTCTTCTTATCGATCAGAGCGGCGAAATCGGAAGGCGCATCCCCGGTCACGAATTTCACGTCGATCCCCAGCCGGGGAAGCGTGACCTTGAACTGATTGTACGTGCCGCCGTACAGGAAGCTCGTGGAGACGATGTTCTCGCCTGCCTGCGCGATGGTGGCGATCGTGAGGAACTGGGCGGCTTGGCCGGACGATGTTGCCAGTGCGGCGACGCCCCCCTCCAATGCCGCAATCCGCTCTTCAAACACGGCTGTTGTCGGGTTCATGATGCGGGTGTAAATGTTCCCAAACTCACGCAGGCCGAAGAGATCGGCGGCATGCGTCGTATTGGTGAACTGATACGACGTCGTTTGATAGATCGGCACTGCCCGCGCGCCGGTGGTGGGATCCGGCTGCTGCCCCGCGTGAAGCTGGAGCGTTTCAAACCGGTAATTTCGTTTCTTGCCGTTGGTGCCCATAACTCCTCCCTCCAAATGATGATGTGTGTGAATTCTTCACTGTTCTGTGCGCCTGCAGAAACGAAAAAAGCCTGACGCTAAATCGGTTGCGACAGGCTCAACCTTTTTAGCAGTTTTTATAGTGGCTGCAATATGGCGCAAACCCCACTCTTCTCCCTCCCTGTGGGAGGAAGGACGATAAACGCGGAACCCCCGCCATTGGCGAGGGTTCTCTGGTGCGAACTCTTCTCATCCGGCGCTTTAGCAGATTATTTTCTGTCGCTGCAAGTTGCCCTTAACGTGCGACAGCTCTTTAGCATTTGTTTAGGGTCGCTGCAAGTTTGCGTAAATCACGACCATGAATTAATATACATCGCCCAAGAGGGCTTGTCAAGGAAAAAAGAAGTTTGCGAAGCGAATTCTTCAACCCCTTGAGCCGCAATAGGTTTCTGAGTATCTTCAGAGAGCATTCTCCGAAGCATACCTTCGAAACACCGGGGAGACCCCATGCCCACGCGGCGTGAAATCCTCCAACGTGCCGGTATGGTTGTCGCCGGTCTTGCAGTTTCAGGAAAGTTCCCCGCCTTTGCCGGCGGTACAGAACAGCGAACCTCCATGCGCCCTCCTGCGGGGAAAAGAAAATTCGTCAGCGAAGCAGTCGAAGAGACGATTGCCGGCGTGTCGGAACAAATCGCCGACATTGAGCTGGCGTGGCTCTTCGCCAATTGCTTTCCCAACACGCTCGACACGACCGTCAGTTTTCGGACGATCAACGGGAATGCCGACACCTTCGTCATCACCGGCGATATCGAGGCAATGTGGCTGAGGGATTCCTCCGCGCAGGTCTGGCCCTACCTTCCCCTTGCGAGAAAAGAGAAGAAATTGCAGCAGCTTCTCGCCGGAGTGATCCACCGGCACAACGCCTGCATTCTGATCGACCCGTATGCCAATGCGTTTAACGACGGGCCGAAGGGGAGTACGTGGAAAAACGACATCACCGACATGAAACCGGAACTCCATGAGCGAAAATGGGAGATCGATTCCCTGTGCTACCCGATCCGCCTCGCACACGGATACTGGTCGATGACGGGGGATGCATCCGTGTTCGACGACACGTGGTTCCAGGCGATGTCCCTGGTCGTCGAGACATTCCGCGTCCAGCAGAGGAAGAAAGAAAAGGGATCGTACCATTTCCAGCGGCGCACGGATGTCCCTGCCGATACGCTTCCCCTCGGAGGGTACGGAAATCCAACCAGGCCCAACGGCCTGATCCATTCGGGGTTCCGGCCTTCAGACGACGCCTGTCTCTATCCGATGCTCATTCCCTCGAACCTGTTTGCCGTGACCTCCCTCCGCCAGCTTGCGGAGATTGTGGAGGCGGAGCGGAAAGAGAAGGATTTCGCGGCGGATTGTCGGGGCCTGGCGGATGAAGTGGAGAGCGCCATCCGCGCACACGCACAGACCGATCACCTGACGTACGGTTCCATCTCTGCCTATGAGATTGACGGACTGGGAAATTATCTCTTTATGGACGACGCGAATGTTCCCAGCCTGCTCGGACTTCCGTATCTCGGATGCTGCGGGATCTCCGATCCCTGGTACCAAAGGACGCGGAAGTTCGTCCTCAGTCCCGATAATCCTTACTTTTTTAATGGGAAAGAGGGGGAAGGGATCGGCGGTCCGCACGCCGGACTTGACATGATCTGGCCGATCGCGATCACCATGCGCGCCATGACGAGCACGGACGAGGCGGAGATCCTCGCGTGTCTAAAAACTCTCGTGAGGACGCACGCCGGAACCGGCTTCATGCATGAATCCTTCCACAAGGATGATGCATCGCATTACACGCGCTCATGGTTCGCCTGGGCGAACACGCTGTTCGGTGAACTTATCGTGAAGCTCCACACAGAACGCCCCGCATTGCTGCAGAAGCACCTGTAAGACTGCGGCGCGCGGGACCGCCTTCATTGGTGCACTCTTCAATTCCTGGCATTGGGGGATTCCCATGAAACACCTCCTCGTGGCCGCTGTCCTCTCCTTGCTCTTCGTTCTTGTCACCTGCTTTGCTGCAACCGGAGGGGATCTCGTGGGTCGTATCGATCCTTTTATCGGCACGGGTGGACACGGTCACACCTACCCCGGAGCAACCGTTCCTTTTGGAATGGTGCAGCTCAGTCCCGACAACGGCCGTGAAGGGTGGGACTGGTGCTCCGGATACAATTATTCGGATAGCATGATCGTCGGGTTCAGCCACACACATCTCAGCGGGACAGGATGCGCCGACCTGGGGGATATCTCCCTGATGCCGGCCCTCTCCGCGAAGGTCGCGGAAGATTCCTTCCGGTCCCGGTTCTCTCACGCGCAGGAGTTTGCAGAGCCCGGGTACTACCGCGTGCACCTGTCCGACGACAAGATCGTCGTCGAGTTGACGGCCACGACAAGAGCGGGTTTCCACCGGTATACGTTTCCCGTGACGGACTCCGCCCGGGTCCTTATCAACCTTCAACGAGGACAGGAGGACACTCCCGTCGATACCTACGTGAAGGTGGTCAATGCGACCCTTGTCACGGGGTACCGCTTCTCCAGGGGATGGGCTGCGGACCAGAGGGTTTTCTTTGCGGCACGCCTTTCCAGGCCCATGGAGTCATTTCTCCTCTATAAAGGAGAACGTCCGGTGGCGGGAGCCCCCGAAGCACGCGGGAAAGATGTGAAGGCAATACTTCTCTACAATCATGCCGACCCCGCCCATCCCCTTCTCGTCAAGGTCGGGATCTCTTCCGTGTCGGCGGAGAATGCGTTGAAGAATCTGGACACCGAGATTGCGGGATGGGACTTTCATGCCGTGCGCAACGCCGCTCACCGCGCATGGGAACACGCGCTTGATCGTGTCCGCATCAGATGTGCTGATGACAGCGTGAAGCAAGTTTTTGCCACGGCGCTCTATCATGCCTTTCTTGCGCCGACGGTCTTCAGCGACGTTGACGGCAGGTATCGGGGTGCTGATGGGAGAATTCATGTTGCGGAAGGGCACCCGTACTATTCTACGTACTCGCTCTGGGATACTTACCGTGCGGCGCATCCGCTCTACACTCTGGTGGCGCCCGATCGCGTCGACGGCTTTATCACCTCCATGCTCGCTTTTCAGCACGAGAGCGGATATCTCCCCGTGTGGCAACTGGCCGCCAATGAGACCAATACCATGGTGGGATATCACGCGGTCCCCGTCATCGCCGATGCCTATCTCAAGGGATTCAGGGGGTTTGACGCGAAGGATGCCCTTGCCGCAATGAAGAAAAGCGCGCTCCGTGATCACCGCGGGCTGAAATACTATTCAACGGCCATCCCGGCCCTTTACGCGAATCCCCTGCGTGAACTTGAACGCACCGCTTTCGACCGGAAAGGCATCGTGAGGTCCCGGGTGCTTGCCGGATACACCCGGTCGCTGGCCGGAGATACGATCGACTACCATTCGTCACGACCAGGTGTTTCTCAGGCGCTTATTACTCGTACCGCACTTGGGAAAAATAAGATTGCGTGGGAGACTGATCCTGTCCCATCTCCGATTCCTGACGATGGAGTGTCGTTTGTCTGGCTTGCGGGTATCTCTGCGGAAAGGGGGGGACACCGGTTCACGCTGCTGATCGACGGCGATTCCGTGGCGACTTTCGCCGCGGCCAAGGATACGACGGAGTCGGAGAAAACCTGGTCGGTGGAAGGAATAAAAGGTGTCCGACTGACATTCTGTACGGGGTCCATCGACCTATTCGGTGATCACTTTGGAAACATGATTCTCACTGTTCCGGCGACGATGTGCAAGGCCGGTTCCCCGCTTGTCGTGGGCATACGGGGCGAAGGGACCAACAGTCCGGATTGGGCGATGACGTTTCTCTGTCGCCTGACCGATCAGTGCAAGCTGCTGAACGAGTTCGGCATGGCGCACGAGACCGGAGGCGACGTCCAGTTCGTGCGGGTTGATATTGACCATGTGGGCCCGCCGGTGCGCATGTCGTTTACTCTCGACGGCGGTGAAAAGAACAGCGTGACGATCGTTCCGGGATACACGCCGGTCTATCTTCCCCTCCCCGCGGTCAAAATGCCGCACACCGCTTCCGTGACGGCCGAACGCGAGGGAAAGAGCTTCTGGTCGGACACGCTGACCGTCATGCCGGTGCGGCTCTACGGTTATGTCCCCGCCGACAAGGAACGGGAGTCCGTGTCAAAGACGTTGGAGTATGCCATCGACGATTTCTGTATCGGTCAGATGGCGCAGGCGATGGGGGAAAATGAAGACGCGGCTCTATTTGCGAAGAGGGGAATGTACTACCTAAACCTCTTCGATTCCACGTCGGGTTTCTTCCGCGGAAAGAAAACTGATGGATCGTGGGTGTCGCCGTTCAATCCACGTTTCTCCACGGAGAAACAGCCGGAGTATACGGAAGGAAATGCATGGCAGTATCTCTGGCTTGTCCCGCACGACGTTGCGGGGCTGACGGCGCTTCTTGGCGGACGCGACAAATTTGATTTGCGGCTTGATTCCCTCTTCTCGCAGAGTTCCGATATCACCGATACAGGCGCTCCGCCGGATGAATCCGGATTGATCGGGCTCTACGCGCACGGGAACGAACCGAGCCATCACATTGGTTACCTCTATGATTACGACGGCAAGCCGTGGAAGACGCAGGCACTTGTCCACAGGATAATGACGGACTTCTACAAGACCGGACCGGAAGGGTTGTGCGGCAACGAGGACTGTGGTCAAATGTCGGCATGGTACGTCTTCAGTGCAATGGGATTCTACCCGGTGACACCCGCAGGCGGTGTGTACGCGCTCGGCAGTCCGATGCTCGAGGAAGTGCAAATCGATGTGAGGGCGGGGAAGACATTCACCATGCAAGCCCGCGGCCTGTCATCGACGAACATGTTTATTCAGAGCGGAACATTCAACGGCAAGCCGCTCAAGGGGCCGTGGATCACGCACGATGAGATAATGAAGGGTGGAACGCTTGAACTCACGATGGGTGCAGCGCCACATCGTGCCTGGGGAAGCGATCCGTCGGCGGTTCCACCGGCTATGCCTCCAAAGTGAAATCAGCGGAGCGGTGAAAGCGTTCTTCTCCGTTCCTACTTGAATACAGTGATCTCTCTCTGACCGATAACGGTCTGGACTCGCTTCTTGTCCTTTACGGCGACGACGAGGAGATACCTTCCCGGCGAGACATCGGCGAAGTTTAAGATGCCGAATTCCGTCCATCGGACCTCATCACTTTCTCTTGTCTTCTCAAGAAGCAGAATAGCATTCGCGCCGGGATCGTCCGTGTCGACCCGTGGCATCGGTTTCCCTTCGGGGGCCGGCCTCAGGTAGTAGCGGACATTCACGGATGTTTTGCCCAGGGCGTCCCGGACCAGATTGTACACGTGGCAATACACGTAGAGCGGGGTATCCTTACTGTATTCTGTGAACGGACTGGGGAGCACTTTGACGCCGTCGATTTCCAGCGTGGTCTTCACGTTCGAGGCGAGGAGAAATTGAATATCGCTGAGTGAAAGATCCGCGCCCGGCATAGAGATCTTCTTCACCAACTTCCAATTCCCGAGCGAATTCCCTTCAAGCGGCTTCACGTGCATGGCAATGGTGTACGTGTCCGGCAGAACGCGATACCGGTACATGTTCATATAGACGGCTTTGTCCCCCTGCCCGCGGGGAATATCCACGGTATCAACTCTTGTCCGGGCGGCCTGTCCCCCCTCGCTCCTGATCGAAAGAGCAATTTCCGAGCGGATGGGCCCCTCTGACTTTCTGCTCCCCGCGGCCAGCGAGGAGATCGGTATTGCGTAGCTGATATCCATCAGCATCTTTGGCCCATCGGTCTGGAAGGCATCGACGGAAAAGGGAAAATGAAACGCGGTCATGTCTTTGGTCCACGTGTGCTCATCGCTGGCGAGCGCATCATGAACGGTCACGCGCGACTCGTCAATGATCCGGTCTCTCATCTGTGCCTGGGATGACGGGTCCCCGTCGCGGAGCAGGTCGGCATATTTCACATCCCAACTCACCAGAGACTGCAGCAGCGCAATATCCTCCGGATAGGGAACAAGGCGCCAATTGTTGCCTGCAGCATTGAGCCGCTCGAAGTGGAACATGCGCCGGGGTGCATCGGCTGTTGCCTCGTACAGCCACGACTCTCCGGGATCCGTCGGCTGCGCCGCCCTCAGGACGTTGTCGGGTGTTCCGTGACGGACGAAGATCAGTCCCTTGTCGTTGAATTCCTGGTTGAGATAGTATGTGCGGGGGAAACGGAGCTGCCGGTATTGGTCGGGGTTGTTGAAGCTGCTGCGGAAACCGGTGTATTCGTACGTGTCCTCTGCCTCCACGAGACGACGGAAATGCTCTCCGATGCGGATATTCGCGTCCCCCACCACGGAGGGGTTCCGTGCGTCCCAAAACGCGTGAAAGAACATTGCTTTGCGTGCCGCTGTGGACAACTCCTTGTAACGGGCCCATTCATCGTCAGTGGCCAGATATTTCACATCTTCAAAGACAATGTCCGCGCCCGCGAGCGTATTGATCTCTGCGACTGCAGTCCAGAAGAGACTCTCTGCCGCAGCCAACTCTCCCCGCTCTGCTGCGATGCGGGCGAGCGAAAGGTATATCGACTGTGGCTGCGGCATCGTGCGGGAGCGCAGCAGGTCCTCGAGGACAGCCGCTGCGCTGTCCAGCATCTTGTCACGTCGATAGGCCTCGGCAAGGTACAGGCGCGGGAGAGGACCCCGCTGCTGCTGGAACCACGCTATGGCAGCGCTCCTGTCGTCGGCGACGAAAGAGCGGTACAAGCGATAGAGACCGATGCGCCCCTCCGGGTTCTCCGGACGCAGCCGGACCTGCGCATGCCCCGCAGCGATGGCGTCCGGGTACTCGTTGCGATACGCCAGAAGGCGGGCGTATTCATAGAGGACATCTTCGTACGTGGAATCATGGCGCATGACCCACTCAAACTGGTCGCGTGATTTTCCCCAATCGATTTTCCGCAGGATCCATGCCTTAGTCTTCCCTGCTTCGCGATATGCAATTCCCGCGTAGAAATGTGCTTCCGTATCCGCCGAATCCTTGTCGAGGATTGTATTGAAGCAGTCTTCGGCTGCTCCCCACTGTTCTTGATCCAACAGGGCTTTTCCTTTGCCGAGAAGAGCCGGACGGGAGGCCGGGTACAAATCAAGCGCTTCACTGTAGTATCCCTGA
>Ga0182010_10002154_pt1 | contig 10031 bp, 7 predicted proteins | sample 611E1MmetaG_FD_120488 | JGI IMG/M metagenome (GOLD analysis project Ga0182010, IMG submission 120488) | Permafrost microbial communities from Stordalen Mire, Sweden - 611E1M metaG | ecosystem: Environmental > Terrestrial > Soil > Wetlands > Permafrost | place: Sweden: Stordalen | collected... | reverse complement strand
GGAAAGCGTCCTCGACGTGGCGGTCTCGGTGCCGGGGCCGGTCTACGTGCGCATGCTGCGCGGGGAAGTTCCGCGGCTTTTCCCTGCCGCGGAACCACTTCGGCTTGACCAGCCCCGTGTGCTTTCGCGCGGCCGTGACCTGACCGTCCTGTCGAGCGGGCTATGTACCGAAGAGGCTCTGCGAGCTGTCGCCCTGCTAAAGGCCAGAGGAGTGGCGGTGGAGCACCTGCACCTTTCCACGCTCAAACCCTGCAATCACCCGGCAATCTTGCAAGCCCTGGCCCAGCCCAAGTATGGGGTCCTGACCCTGGAAAATCATTTGGTAACCGGCGGGCTCGGATCGATCGCGGCCGAGAAGATCGCCGAGAACGGCCTGGGCGTAAAACTGTACCGTCTGGGACTTCAGGACACATTCGCCCACGGCGCGTCCAAAGGCTACCTGATGCGTGAATACGGGCTGGACGCTTTCGCCCTGGTGCGGGCCGCGGAGCGGGCACTGGGATCCGATCTCGCCATCCGCCCCGAGGATCTTGCCCAGGTGCGAGTCGAGACCGTGCCCAGCGAAGCCAAGGCCGAGGATCTCTGATGGAAGATCGGAAACCCTGTCCGGAAACTTCTTGCCACGACTGCGACCGTTTCGCGGCCTGGTACTACCTCACCGGAGACGCAGCCGAGGCCCGGGCAAAGGCCGAGGACCTTTGCCTGGAGCAAACCGTCGAGTGCCCCGAAGAGATTCTCCCCAAGGGGTTCATCCAGGACCAGGTGGTAGGACGCCTGGAGGCACTTGAGAGAACAGACGGCGGCACGCACCGGGCGCTGGTCTCGTTTCTCGACGACGTCACGGGCGGTGAACTGACCCAGCTCCTCAACGTGCTATACGGCAACATCAGCCTCAAGAGGGGTTTTCGCCTCGATCGGCTGAGAAATTGCTTCCCCTTCTGGAGACGTTTCAAGGGCCCGCGTTTCGGACGCGATGGTCTTCGCGCCCTACTGGGCGTGCCCCAGCGACCGCTGCTTTCCACTGCCATCAAACCCATGGGGCTGCCACCCGAGCAACTGGCGCTGTTGGCCGGACGGTTCGCCGCAGGCGGAATCGATTTGATCAAAGACGACCACGGCTTGGCCAACCAACCCTTCGCGGCCTTTGCCGAGCGCGCAGGGCGCTGCGCCGAAGCTGTACGCAAGGGTTCTGCGCGAACCGGCCACAAGGCCATCTATGCCCCCAACGTGACGGCGCCGGCGGACGAGGTGAGCCGGCGCGCTCGTTTCGCCAAACAACTCGGGGCGGGTGCCTTGTTGGTGTGTCCGGGCCTCACCGGGTTCGATGCCATGCGGACCTTGGCCGACGACGACACCCTGCAATTGCCCATCCTGGCCCACCCGGCTTTGTTGGGAAGCTTCGTGACCAGCCCAGACAACGGCATCTCACACCACGCTTTGTTCGGCCAGATCATGCGCATCGCGGGCGCCGACGCCGTCATCTTTCCACATGCGGGCGGACGGTTCGGATTTTCGCCGCAGGACTGTCGCGAAGTGGCGGACGGAACCCAGGCGCCGCTCGGAGGACTGCGAAGCATCTTCCCTGCGCCCGGCGGCGGCATGAGCCTGCAGCGCATCCCTGAACTGCTGGAGTTCTACGGCAATGAAGTCATCTTCCTGGTGGGTGGGGATCTTCTGCGCAACCACGCGGAGATCGAGAAGAACTGCGAGCGATATCGGAAGATGGTGGACAACCGGTGACCGGGCGCGCGGCGAAGGTTGCGTTTGCCTGCGCAATCCATAAGATGGGGTCCTGCGATGAAGCAGATCGCGCCCATCTTTAGAAAAGGAAGAACAATGAACCGATTCCATAGAGCATGGCTGGTTGTCTCCATACTCGTTTGCGGCTTCAGGCCGGCATCCGCGGCAGCGAAGCCGGCGCCACCGGCGGCGAAAAAGCCGGAGGCAGCGGCGGCGCCCGGACGACTGGAAATCTTGCGCTGGTCGTATTCGAAATGGATTCCTGGGATGTTTTGCACCAAGGTCGACGAGCCGACTGACCCGCACGGATGGGACGACAACTTCCTCTGTGCAAGCCACGATCTCGGCCTGAAGTGGTCGAGTCTGGGGCCCATCGCCGGAATGGTTTGTACCCGGTTCGAAGAGAAGTCCGATCCCGACGGATGGAGCGACAACTATCTTTGCGCCCCACGCGACTATGGTTTCCGGTGGTCGTACTGGAACGCCATCGAGGGTATGCAGTGCCTACAGATCACCGAGCCCTCAGACCCGCATACCTGGAACGACAACTTTCTATGCTGGCCCCCCGCGGGCAAGGGCCCGCTCAATGCCGTCAGCTATCCGAAGAACCGAACCGATTTCATCAACCTCATCAGGGCAAGACGCGGCTATCAGTCCTACTTGGAGATCGGCCAGGGCGCACGCGAGGGGAATTTCGATGCGATCGACAGCAAGATCAAGATCGGGGTTGATCCGGATCGCAAGTCGAACGCCGCTTTCCAGATGACCCCCGATGAGTTCTTCGCACAGAACAAGCAGACCTTTGATCTCATCTTCATCAACGGCCTGCGCGATGCCGCTCAGGTGGAAAAGACGCTCGCCAGCTCGCTCAAGGTCCTCAGTAAGAACGGAACCATCATCGTGCGCGACAGCAATCCGACGTCGGCAGCAGGCGACCTGTGGAAGGCATGGCTAAAGCTGAGGGCTACCCGCGATGACCTGAAGATGACCGTGGTCAACCTCGACGCTGGCTGCGGAGTGATCACCCGGGGCAAGCAGAGCAAACTGAAACTGCCGGCTGAGCTAACCTACCCAGCTCTGGATGCGCACCGAAAGGAATGGCTGAACTTGGTCGAAGTCGATGCCTTCCTGAAGGACCTCGTGAGCCAGTAGATTAGCTCCCGACCAGTTCGTTGACCAGCCACGCCAGTCGCTCGCCCCGCTCGACAAAGGCCCCGGTCGCGCGCGCCAAAGCCCGTTCGGGCATACCCGCCACAACCGCGCTTTCCGGATCTTCCACCACCGCCGTGCCACCAGCGGCATGGATTGCGCCCAGGCCATCGGCCCCGTCGCTGCCCATGCCCGACAAGACGATGCCCAGTGCGCGCCGGCCAAAGCCCGCGGCCAGCGACGACAGCAAGACCGTGCCCGATGGCCGAAAGCCGTCGACCGCATCGCCTGAGTGCAGCCGCACCCGCCCATCGATGGTCATCTCCACATGCGCGTCCTCGCCCGCCACTACCACTTCGCCGGGCGCTGCGCTGTCTCCGTCGCGTGCCAGCTTCACCGACAGCTTGCTGGCCGCAGCCAACCACGATACCAACGCGCTTGCGAATCCCCGTTCAGTGTGTTGCACGACCACCATCGGCGCAGAAAAATTGGCCGGCAGGCCAGCCAGCAGATCACGTAGCACGCGGGGCGCGCCGGTCGAGCCAACCACACCCACCACCGCAACCTCGCTGGGCCGCAGGGGCAGCGATCGACGAATCACCGGCTGAGCCAGGGCACGCGCGCGCGCCACTTGCACCATGCGGCGGATGGTCGCCAGCAGTTGCTGCAGGCTCTTGTCGTCGAACCCCGCGCTGGGTTTGTGAAAAACCTCCAACGCTCCATTCGTCAGCGCCTCTTGTGCCAACGGTTCGGTGGAACCGGGCGCGCTCGCCACCACCAGGATCGGACACGGGCACTCGCGCATGATGCGCAGGCTGGCGTCTGCCCCGCCCATGATCGGCATCAGCAGATCCATGGTGACCAGATCCGGTCGCAGGTCGGTTGCCAAACCGACCGCTTGCGCTCCATCGCCTGCCTCGCCCACCACCTCGATGTCGGGCTCACGGGAAAGCCATTTGCGCAATACCTCACGCGCCAGCGGCGAATCGTCGACAATCAGCACGCGCATGCGCCCGGGCTGGCCGGCCGCGATCGCCCCGACTCCCCTCCCCTCTCCCTGCACGCGAGTGCGAGCCTGCGCGCGCGCCACCCGGCGCACGGTCGCGGCTAGTGCTGCAGCCGCCGTGGCATCGAAACCTGTGGCCGGCTTGGGGAACACTTCGAGGGCGCCGCGAGCCAATGCCTCCATCGCCAGCATGCGCACATCCCCACCGTCGCGCGCCACCACGACGATTGCGGTGGGGCAGTCACGCATGATTCTTTCTGCCGCTTCTAGCCCGTCCATCACCGGCATGAGCACGTCCATGGTGATGACGTCGGGCCGCAGCTGGGCAGCCAACTCAACCGCGGCTCTGCCATCGCCCGCCTCGCCCACGATTTCGATATCTGAGGCAGCCGCGAAGGTCTGGCAGAGCACCGCCCGGATGAGCGGAGAATCGTCGACCACCAACACCCGCGTCTTCACGTCTGCACCACGAAGGGACTCACGGTCCGCCAGAGCAGGGCTTGGGTAAAGTCGCTCTTGTCAATATAAGCCTGCACCCCCGCCTCCAATGCAAGTCTCTTCTCACTCTCGTTGCCACGCATGGAGATGGCCACCACCGGAATGTCGCTGCCCTTGCCACGGCTGCGAATGGCACGCAGCAAGCCCAGCCCGTCGAGCCGCGGCATATCCATGTCGGTCAGCACGATGTCTACCTCAGGCGTGGCCGCCAACACTGCCAATGCCTCCTCGCCATCGTTGGCGACCAGCACCTGCATGCCATAGCCGCGCAGCGCCTCGGCGATGATATCGCGCACGATCGGTGAATCGTCCACCACCAGCGCCAAACCACCACACCCGCCCAGTGCTGCTGGAGCCGCACAACTTGCTGCGCGCGCCTTGGCTTGCTGGCTGCGCGCCAACAACACCAGCTCGGTGGCCTTTAGCACCACCGCAAGCGTCCCGTCTTCCAAGGTCACCGCGGAGGTGACCAGGGGTTGGCGTTCGAAAAATTTCACCATGGGCCGCAACACCACCTCGCGCTCCAGGTGGTCGCTGCTGCCATGCAGGGCCACCACATCGGTCCCACTTTGCGCGATGATGATGCGCGTGTTGGCGCCGGTGCCCCGGGTTTCCTCCAGCGCCTTGCCCAGGTCAAGCAGGGGCAGCAGTGAATCGTTGTAGCGTATGGCCGGTCCGTCGGGGCCGTCCACCGTCTGCACCGAGCGCGCCTCCGCCAACGCACGCACCGAGGTTACGGGCAGTCCGTAGCTGCCCATTCCCACCCGGAACAGAACCACGCGTGAGATGGCCACGGTGATGGGCACGCAGATATCGAAAGTCGTTCCCTGACCAACCTCGCTGGTCACCTCCACTGTCCCGCCCAGACCCTCCACCACGTCGAGCACAACGTTGAGCCCGATGCCGCGGCCTGATAGCTCAGTGACTTGGCGGCGGGTGGTGAAACCAGTGGCAAAGATGGTGCGGATGATCTGCGCGTCCGGCGCCGAGCCCGCCTCCGCCGCAGCTAGCAGGTTCATCTCAATCGCGCGCTGCCGCACCGTCGACAGGTCGATCCCTGCTCCGTCGTCGGACACTCGCAAGTGCAGGCGCTGGCCCGCGACGCTTGCAGCAACTCGCACCGTGGCCTCCGCTGGCTTGCCCAGCCGCTTGCGCGCCTCGGCGTCCTCGATCCCGTGATCCACGGCATTGCGCAGAAGGTGCAGAAGTGGCTCTTCCAACATCTCGAGCAGCGTCTTGTCCACCTCGACCTGTTCGCCCTCGATGTCCAGGCGCACCTCGCGCGCAAGCGAGCGCGCCAGCGCGCGCAGGGGCACGGGAAACCGATCCAGCAGCGTCCACAGCGGCGTCATGCGCAGCGCGCGTGTGGCGTTGTCGAGTTCCGCCACCACCCGCGACAGCCCGTGCGCCTCCTCGCGCAGTCGGGACTCGATCCCGGCCAGGCTATCCACCACACACCCGCACTTGCGCGCCCGCTCTTTGTCCTCGAACAAGCGAAAGCCATCCTGCGTGTCGGCTGCGCTCTCGCGAACTTGATGCAACTCGCGCGCGAGTTGGCGGCAACGCACATGCGACAGCAACATGTCCGAGACCACGCCGCGCAGCCGATCGATCTTCTCCGAAGCGACCCGCACCGATGCCTCGCGCCGCGATGGCGCTGCTCGGATGGAAGCCACGGGCGGAGCGGCCGTTACCGGCAGATCGGGGATCGCGTTCGCGTCGGCTTCCGCCTGAGACAATAATGCATGTACCTCGCTGGCAAATGCCTCAGCCTCGGAAGACCAGGCGCCGGGCTCGCTTTGCACCAGCTCGGAAACCAGATCCAACCCGCGCAGGATCAGATCACCGGCGTGCTGGTCGGGGCGACCATGCTGATCACGCACCAGCTTCACGAAACCCTCGATGATATGCACCAGACGCGACACCTCAACGAACCCGGTGAGGCTCGCCTCGCCCTTCAAGGTGTGGCCTTCGCGCAAGAACCCAGCCGGGTCTACCCCCTTGGTTTCAAAATCGATCCACGCCAGGTTGAGGCGACCGATTCGTTCCCCCGCCACCTGGCGGAACATGTCCAGTTGCTTCTGCCGCCGAGCTTCCTCGATGATTTCCACGAACTCACCGGTTGCTTCCCCCGGCCACTGCGCTGGCCGGCAGCCGCGATTGTTCGACGAGCGCAACCGGTGGAGGGGTCGACCGACCACTGTCCACCAAGGTGCCGAGCTGGAGCGCCGCCGCAGCCAATTCCGCCGCGTTGGCAGTAGTCTTGCGCGTTCTCGCCATGGCGTCGGTCACGGTCGCCGCCATGTCGTCCATGCTCTGCCCCACCTGCTCGGTCGCCTTGCGCTGCTGCTGGGTGACCTGGGCTATGTCACGCGCCGAACGGGTGGTCTCCTCGGAAAGAGCTATCCCTTCCTGACCGGCCTGCACCGCGACCTGCGAGGCGGCCCGCATGTCATTCATCAGGCGCCGGATGCCGGTGACCGACTCCATCACGCTTTCGGCCAGCCGGCGCATTTCCGCTGCCACCAGGGTAAAACCGCGGCCTGCCTCGCCTGCCTTGGTACCCTCCAGCGCCGCATTGAGGGCCAGCAGGTCGGTGCGGTCCGCCACCTGCATGATGGCGGCCAGGATCTCGCCGGCCTTTTCTGCGTGGCTGTCGAGTTCCTTGATCCGTAACGCCACGTCGCGGTTTCCCGCCACCGTCCGCTCGGCGTTGCCCAACACCACGCTGGAGTTCTCGGCAATCTGCTGTGCCGAGGCCAGCACCAGATCCATGGTGCGCCGGGTTTGCTCGATACCCGAGGCCTGCTGTACGCCCGCGCTTTCCTGGCCGCGCGCCGAGTCCACCAAGTCCTGCGCCAGCCGGGTTAACCGCGTGGCCACCGCGCGAATTGGACGTGCGATATTGCCCGACATGAACCAGGCCACGCCCACGCCGATGAGCAGGATGACCAATGCCCCGGCCAGCAGGGCCAGCTGGCTGGACCGGATGGCATCGTCGATGGACTGACGGGAAAAACCTGCCACCAGGGTGCCTAGCTGGTTGCCCTTGCTGACAATGGGCACCAGCACATGCAGCAAGCCCCCGTGGGTTTGCACCACCCGTTCCTGTCGGCTGTTGTCGTGCAGCTCATCGCCGGGCGCCAGGCTGCCCACGCTCTGCCGATCGTAGACCTCGCCGCTGGCCTTCATCACCACCACGTAGCGCAGGTCCGCGTGGCCGTAGACCGCGGCCAAAGAGTTGCTCACCTCATGCCGGTTGTCAGTCTCCACCGCCGGAGCCACCAACCTGGCCAATACACCGGTGATCCCAGTGGCGCGCGTGACCAGGGCAGCACTCGCCATCCGTTCCTGTTGAACCAGCAGGTACCCGGCGAAGCAGAGGGTGACAACCACGATCACCAGGGTGAACGCCAGAATCAGTTTTGCGCGCAAGACCAGCGTCCTCATGGATGGCCGCCCTTGTGCATTCGTCCCGCCACTAGGCGCCCCCTTGGCTCGACCCGGCCGCGGCGGCAAGCTGGGCCACGTCCAACACGCCCACCAGCTTGCCCTGCCACTCAAACTCCTGCCGCAAGAAAGAGGGCCGTTCCGCGCCGCTGGCTTGGGCCGCATCTGCCGCCGGAGGGTCAGCGATGATGCCGCGGATCTCATCAACCACCAGAGCGAGCTCGCAGTCACCGGCGCGCACCACCACTAGGCGAGGCAGAGTTGTGGCCAGCTCCGTGGTTGCGGCCCCCGCGATCCCGATCATCTGCTGCAAGCTGATGACTGGCACCACGCCGCCGCGCAAGCCAGCCACGCCCAGCACGTGGCGTGCGGCGGTGGGTACCCGCGTGACCGCTCCCTTGACCGCCACCTCCTCGATCATGCGCGCGTCGATGGCAAACCACCGCCCGCCCACGCGCACGAGCATGAGCGCCACCGTTTCGCCCGGGTTTGCCGGTGGAGAGGACGCCTCTGGCAGCGATTCGGGCAAAGGTACACCGCTGTGGCTCATTCCTGGAAACCCTGAAAAAACGCGGCCACACGGCTCACCACCGCGTCGGCGCCTGCCAACTTGGATACGAACGCCTCGGGCCGAATGACGTCCAGGCGGTCACGCAATTCGGCCTCAGAACGTCCGGAGATCAGCAGGATTGCCGTGCGCTGCCCGCGCATCACCTCACGAAAACGCTGGCATAGCTCGACCACATCCAGATTCGGCATCTGCACGTCCGCCACCAGAACCGCCGGGCAAAACGACGCGCACATCGTCATGACAGCGCCCAGCGAAGTGGCACTGCGTACCTCGAAGCCCCGCACCTCCAGGACATCGGCCAGGGCCTGTGCTGCCACCGGGCTGTCGTCCACCACCAGAACGCGGCGACCGCCACCCGCCGCACGCCGCGCCTCGGTGGGCACCGGGGTGGGTCGCTTGGCGGAAAGCTCTTGCAGCAGATAGCTCAGCTTGCGCAGCAGGCGGCCACAGGTGACCCGCGCCTGCCGATCCGATGCGCTACCGAGAAGGTGCGCCGCCTCTTCGCCCTCGCGGGCCGCCTGAGCCACTTCAGGCAGGTTGACCATGGCGGCCTCTCCGCCCAACCTGTGCAAGTCGCCAGCCAGGTCCCAAGATTCATCCTGCCTGCCAAGCAGCCCCAGGTCACGCGAGACCAGTTCCTTCGCGGTGGATAGAAAACGCTCCTGGAGCGTGGAACCGGGGATCACAGCCATGGCCGTTAGGTCAACATCGGCTCTCTGGACGAAGAACCTTAGAAGGCTTCGTCCGACCGCGCCGATGACACCTCAGCGACGCGAACCCGCACTTTCGTGCCGGAGCGCGATTTTTGGACACCGACGAAGATGCGCCGACTGCTTCCAGCGACGGCGAAGAGCGACGAGCGCTAGCAGGCCCATGAGTGTGAAAGCAGCTCTGCTGTCCGAGCTAGAAGTACCGCCATTCAAATTGCACGAGCAGCCAGAGGACCCCGATGAACTCGTGCCGCCACCGCTGCCCGCCGCGCCGCCAGCTCCACTCATGCCTCCGCTCCCATGCGTACCGCCGGTTCCGCTCATGCCTCCGCTCCCAGGCGCACCACCAGAGCCGGTCGCACCGCCGCCGCCGATCGCGCCGCCGGTTCCGCTCATGCCTCCGCTCCCAGGCGCGCCACCAGAGCCGGTCGCACCGCCGCCGCCGATCGCGCCGCCAGTTCCGCTCATGCCTCCGCTCCCAGGCGCACCACCAGAGCCGGTCGCACCACCGGAGCCGGTATTTCCTCCAAAGCCGCGGTCGGCGCCTGCGTCGGTAGCCGGCACCTGCGATTCGAGATAATTGCCGCTGACCAGAGTTGTGATCGAACTCGGAGGCAGCGTGATGCTGCCCGCAGTGACGGTGCCCAGATCGACTGCGTTCTCGCTTGCCGAAGTGCGAATCGCCTTGTACGACGACGGCAAATTGTTACCCGCCAGGGTCAGCGGCGTCGCCGCAGTGCCCGTGTTGATGGCGACAACGGTGAAAGCCCCCATCTGCGTGTTGTCAAAGGCCACGGCCAGGACTTTGGAGTCGCTGCTCTTGACGTCGACCATCTGTGCGCCCGGGCGGATGTAGCGATAATATTGCTTTGAAACATAGTAGTTCTTCCCGGGGTTGTCGGGACCT
>Ga0182010_10002152_pt1 | contig 10037 bp, 12 predicted proteins | sample 611E1MmetaG_FD_120488 | JGI IMG/M metagenome (GOLD analysis project Ga0182010, IMG submission 120488) | Permafrost microbial communities from Stordalen Mire, Sweden - 611E1M metaG | ecosystem: Environmental > Terrestrial > Soil > Wetlands > Permafrost | place: Sweden: Stordalen | collected... | reverse complement strand
ACCTGCACCTTCTCGCCTCCGCGATCCTGCAACGTCACCAGGTGTGGACCGCCGACCTTCGTTTCGCGGCAGTGGCGTCCGAACTGGGCATTGCGCACAGGATCGGTGATTCATAGAGATCGACAGAGGAGATCATCCGGATTCTGCGCGAAGGACGAGAGGCGGCTAGTTCGACACGCGTTTGCCCACGGCGATCCGGGTGCGGATCCATTGGTAGGTTCCGGTCGAGTCGGCGATGAACGTGAGCGGAATCGGCGCGCCTTGCACCGTCACGATGAAGTTGTCCATCGACGTCGGCTGCAACGCTTGGTCGTACGGCGTGTTCGCGGCGTCGAAGCTCGGAACGTCGATCGAAAGGGTCGTCGCATTTGCGGTGATCGTGACCGGGCCGATCCCGTGCGGGTCGTCGTAGGTCCCGGCGTAGCTTGGAAAGAGGCTGGTGTCGACCGCCAGACCTGGCGAGGGCGTCGTGGTGGGATTGGTCAATCCGGCAAAGCTCTGCAGCGCGAGAACCAACGATGTGACGAATTCCACATGGTCGGCGTTTGCAAACCACACAATTCCACACCCGGTCGACGGCAATAGAAAGAAGGAGCTGGTGAAGCCAGGAATGGCGCCGTCGTGCCAGACGAGCTTCGTGGCGTAGAAGCTCTTGTTGATTTGGAACTCCCGATCGGCGACGAGGCCGAAACCATAACTTTCGATGTCAGCCTCGACCCCGCCCGGGTCGAGCATGTTCACTTGCGCGGACTGCATCGCCTCGCGCTGCGGATCTGCTAGCACCGACGCGTTTCCGGCGTAGAGGAACTGCACGAACTTGGCGTGGTCCACCACGCTCGAGAAGGCAAATCCTGCCGGTCGGGCCCAGGCGTTGTCGTACGAGTCGGGCCTCACGTCCCAGAGGGTACCATCCGCCGCGGTCGACTTTCCGTTGCTGAAGTCGCCATCGGCTATCACGTCGGCAGGCAGGAAAAACGTGCGCGTCATCCCCAACGGCGAAAGCACACGCTCGGCAACAGCCTGCCGATAGGGGACGCCGCCCGCGCGCTCAAGTACGAGCCCGGCCAGGTAATAGTCCGGGTTCGAGTAGTTGTAAAACGTGCCGGGCGGGTCCATGAAATACTCGTTCGCGGCGTAGTCGGGACTCGTGAGAAACTGCGAAAGGGCCGTGTCGTCCGTCGGTCCATTCACGGCAAGGTAATCGTAGAGCCCCGACTGGTGCGTGAGCAGTTGGCGGATGGTCAACGCGGCGAGATTGCTGGCGTCGTTGATGGCGACATCGGGAGCGATGCTGGTCAAGGTCGCGTCGAGGCTGACCGCTCCCGACTGCACCAGGCCAAGCAACGCCGTCGCCGTAAGAGCCTTGGTCATCGAGCCGATACGAAAGAGCGTGTCGGCGTCCACAGGTTCCTGGCTGTTCGGCCCCTTGGTCCCGAAACCGTGAGCGAACGTAACCTGGCCGTTCTCGATAAGCGCGACCGATGCGCCGGGCACGCCGAGCTGCTGTCTTTCCTGGTCGAACACCGCAGCGAACGCCTGATACTTCGCCGGGATCGTGGCGTCCCCCGAGCCGCCACTTCCCGTCGATCCTGAACAGCCTGGCGCGACCGCAGCGATTGCCAAGAGGGAAATCCAAGGATCCAAGTGAATACGCGTTTTGGTGAAAGTCATCATGGCAGGCTCCACGCAGCAATCGCGATGCCAGCACCATGACCAAGAATTGCCGCGAACTTCGTCAAGTAGCGCATGACCTGTGCATCCTACGCCACAGTCGCGACGGTCGCACGCAGCCGCCACTGTGGCGTTGGTGACTCACTTAACTAATAGGGATAGTTTGAACGTGTAGGTGAATGTGGTTCGCGTAAATTGGGAGCCGTTTGCGGGAGTCGAGCGCGGGAGAACTCCAGGAGGACACTGGCACCATCATCGCGCGGTCGGACAGGACGGTTGCGACATCCATATTAGTATGGCAGTCTGATATGGATGAAGAAGACGCTGAATATCGATGAGCGACTTCTCGCTGAGGCGAAAGTCGCATCTGGCGCGATCACGGATACCGACACGATCCGCCTTGGGTTGGAGGCCGTGGTCCGCCACGCGGCCTACCAGCGCCTGCGGGCGCTGCGGGGCACCGAGCCTCACGCCTTGGATGTCCCTCGGCGGCGTGAAGGGCCGAAGTCGAAGGCCTCGGCAAGCCGCAAGGTTGCGTGATGGTCCTGGCTGACACCTCGGTTTGGATACGGTTTCTTGGCAACCACCAGCCCTGCGGCAAGGAACTCGATCGGCTTCTCGGCCTTGACGAGGTGGTCGGGCACGCCATGGTCTTTGGCGAGCTTCTTGTTGGTGACCTCGGCGGTCGCAGCGGACTTCTCGCGGCTTACCAGCAGATGCACCAGGCGGACACAGTCACCCATTCTGAGGTCGTCACCTTTGTGCGTTCGCGACGCCTCTTTGGCCGAGGTCTCGGCTGGGTCGACGTGCACCTTCTCGCCTCCGCGATCCTGCAACGTCACCAGGTCTGGACCGCCGACCTTCGTTTCGCGGCGGTGGCGTCCGAACTGGGCATTGCGCACAGGATCGGTGATTCATAGAAACTGACCTTCAGAATTCCGGCGCTCCGATCGCGGCGCCACGCTGATGGCACCTGGGCCATCGCCCAGATGACCACCCGCGGGAACGTGATATCCTTGGGGACAGGGAGCACGACGATGACCAGCATTGAAGCGCGAGATCTCGCGAAGAGGATCCAGGTCTTGCCGGATGCAGAACAGGTCAAGATCCTGTCTCGCGTGATGCAAGCTGAGGGAAGAAAGGTACCCTGGTCTGAAGTGGAAGCGATTCAGCGGCGGATGGGCAAGCTCGACGTCGACCATGAAAAGCTCACGCGCGAGATCGTGGAGGCCGTACGCGAAGTGCGGCGCGAACGCCGGCGAAGGAGCCGCAGCTAGAGCACCGTGCCTGGCCAGAAGCTCCGCGCGGTCCTCGACACCAGCGTCCTCGTGGCCGCTGTGTTGCAGCCCGATGGGCCCGCTGGGCGTGTGGTGCGGGGTTTCCGGCGAGGACTCTTCACGCACGTTACATCCGGCGCGATCCTCGACGAGATGGTGGATGTGTTAACCCGGGAGAAGATCCAGCGCCTCACCAAGCTCACTCGCCAGGATATCGCGAACCTCCGCGTGGCCATGCAGCAGCGAGCGGAAACCGCGTCCGGCGAGTACCAGGACGTGGACCTGGTTGACAGCGATCCCAAGGACAACCCTGTCGTCGCGACAGCGCTGGAGATGCAAGCGCAGTACGTGGTCACCCTAGACGCGGCCGATCTGCTGCGCCTGAAGGTCTTCTTGGTATCTGCCCATCGGCCGGTGCAGATCGAGTCCCCGATGGGATTTCTCCGACTGCTGCGGCGCTGACGCGTGCGATGACGGGCGCGGCCTCCGGTGCGAAGAGCAGAGCAACGCCCACTGCCCCTTGGGCACATGAAGGAAACGTTGAAAGGGGTGGGCACCCGAGGGAGCAGCCGGCGGAGCCGCCTCCGCCTGCCGCATCATCGAGGCCAGGTGAGCCATAGGCGGTCCGCGCAGAAGAGGGCCGTGCTACGCTTGAGTCACGGAGGCAGTCCGATGGCCACACCTTCAACGAAGATTCCGACAACGCTGGAGGAAGCGCTGGCGAGGCTGAAGCGCGATCCGATCCATCCGGTGCGTGCTCACGTCGATGATCTGGACGTGGAGTTGCGGGCTGTGCCGTTTCGGCGACGGGAGGGTCCCGGGCTCGGCACCCGGATGGCCGCGCTTGGGCCATGGCAGGGAGAATCGACGGAGGAGATCATCCGGATTCTGCGCGAAGGACGAGAAGCGGGCGGTAGGGCTGCGCCACCATCGAGGCCGGCGCCACATTGGTGACGAACGACCGCGCCTTGCTCGACGGCACGATACCCGGACTCAGCGTCGAGAACTGGGCCGTCTGACGGCGGGTGTTCACCGGCCCTGCGATGATGGGCGCGGCCTTCGCGCAGGCACGCTTGCCGTCGTTTCAACGGCTCCTCGCCTGGATCGAGGGCACCTCTGGGCGTCACTCGGCCGGAATGCTGTAAGACTCTGATGGCACCACCATTGCGGTGCGGCGCTATCCGAGCCGCAGCCATCGTCGTGGGTGCATCCAGTACTTAGTATCGGATGAGCAACGATTCAGGGAGATGAAAGACACAGTTTTCACATCGAGCGTCAACCCCTACCGCGAATTGCCGGATAGCTGGCGGCCTAATTCTCAGAGGTATCAAGAACGCCGCATGGGCATCCAGGGTCTGGAAGTCCATTTTTCTGTCCTCATTCCTTTCACTTGCCTGCTGGCGAAATCCCCGAGGCTCCTCGGCAAACTCGCAGCCCGCGCAGATCCTAAGGTAGAAGGAGCCGTTCTTTGCCTGAACTCTCGACTTGTTGGCGAGCGTGATGGTGAATCTCACAGTACCATCCAGCTCTGGTCGCACGAGGGTCTCTTTGACTCTGAGATTCTCCATGTTTAGCCCAACCTCGCCCAGCGAGCCCTCTATCTCGGCCTTTGGAACATCTAGGGCAGCCCTTGTGGCTGCAAGTTCGGCTCTCAGCCTGGCTGCTTCCCTCTCGGAGTCGCCTCTCGTTGTGAGGCCGCAGCCTTTCTCAGCCAGGTACAAGCCGAACGCCAGCATGCCCACCCACGCCCCGATCGCGCCCAGCTTGCTCGGGAGGGACCATTGCGCCCATTGCCTAGGTGAAGGGGTCAACCACACCAGACTGATCTCCGTAAAATACGCGTAGCGATCTGCCCTTCAGCGTGACTTCCTCCAGGCAGAGCGACGGTATTCTATCCACCGGGAGACAGAATCGCACGGGATGCTCAGTGGGTCTGCTCACGGGTGACGGCATCTCCAGCAAGCGCATGGTGGACTAGGTGCAAGTGGTGGCTGATGAAACACGCAACAGTGGGCTAGCACTACGTGTTGTGCGAGCCGACAGTTGGTGCCGGCGTCCCTGGAACAGTGACGGTCGGTTCCTGTTCGCCAGGCTTGCGCGTAGTGCCGAAATAGAAGCCGATCACCACCAGAACGATATCTTTGACGCCGTAGTGATCTTGGATTCCACTAAGCGAGGCAATGCAATAAGTGGCGATAATGACGACAGCGACAATGCTGCGCGTATCCCAGGTTAGTGCCAGGTGATGGGGTGACATATGGGACCCCGCCTTACTCACGAAGTACTCGATGAGCAGTAGGACAACGATGAGTTGGAGAAGCGGACGCACAAAGCCCCAGACCTCGCTGCCGACCGTGTGGACAAGCTGCTGGGCCATCAGGGCCTCTGCCGATTGATGGCCAAGGATCGCAGTGGCCGCCCAGGCAACTCCGAGCAAGGCGTAGATAGCGATAACGATCCACAGGAGGTTCTTCATCATGCCGACTAGCATGGCATCTCTTGAGCATTGCAGCAACGAGTTGTTCTGGGGCTATCCGCCCATCATGAGTGGATCACGAATGGACGATTACTTGACGAACGTGATGCCGGTGATGCAGAGATTCGTTACGGTGATCGCCGTGCTGGCCGAGAACACCTCCACGCTTACCTTGTCGATCTTCGGGATGTCCGCAGCGGCGAAGACGCCTGTGGGGTTGGTGTTGTAGCAATCGGAGGCGAACTTGGTCAGAGGGATAGCTGTCCCAGGGGTCAGCGCAGCGCAGTAGGACATCGCCTCCGGATCGCCCAGCCTGTGAATCTGGGCGCGCACCCCGGAGGAGGGCGAGCCAGTGGTAGTGATGGTGATGCTCGCGAATGCTTGACCAAGTCCCGCGCCGGCTGGATCGGTGGCGTTAGCGCCAACCACGACGCCAAGGTTGTTGTTGTAGTCGGTCTGGGTCGGCGTTGCCGGTAGGGCGGGAATCGAGCCTGAAATACAGAGGGCGGTGGTGCTCGACCAGTTCGCTACAGCACAGGGCGCAGCCTTCGTCATGGCGGCCTTGTTCGGACCACAGGTCGGGTCGCTGACAGAGTCCGCACTACCGAGATCAACCCAGCCGTACCCAGTCATCGCACCTACGGCCTTGCCATTCAAGAAGGTCACGGTTGTGCCGCTGGGGGGGCCGCCGGGGCTGCCGCCGACCGGGGTTGTGCCGCCTGCGCTGGTCGAGCCGCCTGAACGCACGGCAGACGAGCCGCCGCTGCCGCCTGTGGCGGTGGGAGCGTCTGGTGGTTCGGTGGCGGCGCCATCACGACCGCCTGCGCTCCCGGCGTCCATAGTGGGCGCCAAGCACACGCACGCCGCAAAGGTGCCCGCTGAGGTGCATGTTTGGGCGCCTTGCTGGCCGTTGGTGCAGGCGCATGGGACGCTTGCCCCACTAATGCAGCCGACTGGCGCGATGCTGGTGGCAGGGGTCGTTTGGCCGGCAGCTCCACCCATAGAGGTCTGGCCACCGCTGCCCCCAGTTCCACCTACAGCAGCAAAGCCACCGCCACCGCTGCCGCCTGCGGCGGCGGGAGCGTCTGGTGGGCTGGTGGTGATGCCGCCGTTTCCGCCTGCGGTGGTGGGAGCGTCTGGCGGGCTGGTGGTGACGCCACCGTTTCCGCCTGCGGCGGTGGGCGCGTCTGGCGGGTTGGCGGTGTTGCCGCCGCTTCCAGGCGCGCCAGCGTCGGGCAGCACTGGTTGTTCGACTGCCCCGTCAGGCAAGGCCCGCAGTTGGCTGGCGTCGAAGGTACATCCCGCAGCCAGCGCGGCGATCAGACAGACACCAGGCGATGAGCGCGCTTTCATGGTCAGTACCTCACGGCTGCGATGAAGCCTGTCGTCCCGCCCGCGCCTGCCACTGGCGCCACGCTTACAGCGCGACCCTCGACAAAGAACAGCACGCCGGTGGTGACAGCGGCAGCGCCGGCCAATGCCCAGAAGACGTTGGCCATGGTCTGGCGCGAACTGACCGAGTCGATGTCGCTCTGGCTGCAGCCGGGGCGGTCCGGGTTGCCGGCACCGCATGAACTCCTCAGGCTGTCGAACTTGGATTTCATCAACACGCCGGTGGTGATGGCGCCTGCAGCAAGCAGCACTGTCGAGCCGGCCGCCACCCATGTCCATTTTCTGCCCAGCAACCAGCCTTCGCTGGCGCTGCTTGGCGACGGACTGACGGGCGGCGCGATTTGCAGCACTGGCGTCGGCACGGGCGCCAGAGCCACCGGGATGGGCGCCAGGGCTACCGGCGCTGGCGGCGGGGCCACCAGTGGAATCAGGCGCATGGTCACGGTGCTCGTTGAACCTGTTTGCACGTCCACTGTCTCGAGCGCGGGGACCGCATCCGTGCGGCTGGCTGTCACCTGGTGGCGGCCAGGCGTCGCCCAGATCAGTCCTGGCAGCGGCGTCCGACCTACGGTCTTGCCGTCAACACTCACCTCTGCACCGGGCGTGTCGCAGTCGATCCTAAGCCTTCCCAGCTTCATCTGCAGCTCGGCCACGAACCTGCGCGCATCAGCCATTTTCTCGGGCGACGCATCGGTGGCCTCGGCCAAGAAACGCTGGAATGCTTCTATTGCCTCGACGGGCCGACCCAGATCGCGATTGGCTTGCCCGATGTTGAACATCAGCTTGGGGCTGGGAAACGCAACATAGGCCGCTTCAAACTTCTCCAGCGCGCCAGTGACGTCGCCCTGCTGGTAAAGCTTCGAGCCCTGGCCCAACAATTCCTGCGCCTGCGCCTTGGCCTGCGGATCAGGCGTCAGTGGCGCGGCCTGAGCGAGAAACGTGAGAAGTATGATGGAAGTCACAGACATGAATCAGAGCTCCTCGATCAACGCGGGCTTGCGGTCTTCAGGCTTTGGGGCTGCAGGCAGCTTGGGCGCCGCTGGCGAAACGGGCTTCTTCGGCTGCTTGGCGGTAGGCAAAACGTAGGTATCGTCTGCGAAGGGATCGTGCCAGCGCTGGGCTTTGGGGTCGAAGGCGGGGTCGATTGCCCGGGATTTGGGTTGGTCGTGCTTGCTTAGGAAATGGTCCACGTCGAGGAACTCCACCTCTGGCGGCTTCGCCGCACCGACGCGTTCAACCTCAGGCGTGGGCTGCGCCCGCTTGGCGATGGAAGGCTTGACCTCGCCTGCTCGCGCGGGCGGCGCGGGTTCTGGCGCCGCGGCTGCTGGCGGTGGCACGGGCTCTGGCAAGGGCGCGACTGTCGCTGCGGGCGCCGGCTGCGGGGGAATCGCGAGTGGCGGGGTTGGCGCCGGCGCAGCCACGGGTGCTGGCGTAGCACGCGTGTCAGCCCGGCGTGTGCCAATCAACAAGTAAGCCCCGAGCAGCAAGAGTACGCCAACTGCCGCGACGATGACATGAATCGGCTTGATGCGATTCCGCGGTAGCTCCTCCATCGCGTCGTCGTCGGTCTGTGACACTTCGGCCGCTGGCTCGCGCCTCGCTTGCGGCGCAGGGGCGGCGGGAGCGGTCCCCGCGACCGGCGTTGTCCCGTACGCGATGGTCGGACCAGCCGGCGTCGCGGGCGGCACCACCACCGGCGCCGGCGTCGCATCGGCGGGTCGCCCGGACGCGGCGGCCTCGAAAGCGCAGGAGAACTCTCGAATCGACGCGAACCTTTCCGCCGGCCGTTTGTTCAGCGCCCGCCGCAACACCGTTTCGACAGCCGGCGGCAGGCCTGGCACACGCGGCGCCAGCGGATGCGGGTCCATGTTGATGATCTGGTACAGAATCGCGGCCACCTCGTCAGCCACGAACGGCCCGCGTCCCAGCAGCATTTGCCAGGCTATGCAGGCGAGCGCCCACTGGTCGGCGTGGTGATCGATGTCTTCAACCATGCCAGTGGCCTGTTCAGGCGACATGTAGTTCGGTGTGCCCATGACCGCCGATGCGTTGGTCAGTTGCGTGCGCGCGGCCTTCATCTTTGAAATGCCGAAGTCGAGCACTTTGGCGAAATCCGGCTCACCCGGTATTTGCAGCAGAAACACGTTGCCAGGTTTGAGATCGCGGTGAACCACGCCTTGGTCGTGCGCGGCCCCCAGCGCCGAGGCGACTTGCTTGACCACGTGGACCACCGTCTCGATGGGCATGCGACCCACGCGACGCAACCGCTGGTCGAGGTCTTCGCCTTCGAGATACTCCATCACCAGGTAGGGCTCGCCAGACTCCGCCTGGCCGAAATCGAAGACGGTCACCAGGTGCGGGTGCCCGAGGTGCGATGTGATCTCAGCCTCGCGATGGAATCGCGCCAGGGCCTCTTGGTTGGCCGCCAGATCGCGCGCCATCAGCTTGACTGCCACGCGCTTGTTCAGGCGAAGCTGCACCGCCTCGTACACCGCACCCATGCCGCCCTCGCCAATGAGACGCGTGATCCGGTACGCGCCCTCCAGCACGGTGCCCACCGGCGCGTCCGTGCGAGGTTCAGGCGGCAAGGCCGGTTTCCCCTTCCGATGGCCGCCCAGAACGGGCGCCCACAGTCGCTAGAATGGGTTGCCGTGTAGTCACGCGCGTAAGCTCTCCATAGTCCCGCGAAATCAATGCCGCACAAGATCAGAAGGCCACAGCGTAGACCCCAGCCCAATTTGCGTCAAACGGCCTCGGATCACAACGAGCCCTCTGAACATGCCGCCACTCGCGCGCACCATCCCCGCGGGAGCTTCCGCAGTTGCATTGCCATCGAACGGGCTGCCCACCCTTCAGAATGGGTCGCGAATCTGTGCGAGCTGCTAGAACCGAAGACGCCACTGAACCGAAGACGGCCCTTGAGGAGTTGGCAAGCTTGATGCTACCGTGGGCAGTCGCGGAACCACAGGGCGTGCCGCCCGATGCAGATCCATATCGCCAAGGCTGACATCACTGAGATGGCTGTCGACGCCATCGTCAACCCTGCAAATTCATTGGGGATAATGGGAGGTGGTGTGGCCGGCGCACTGTCCCGCAAGAGTGGCCCGTCCATTCATGGTTTGCGTATATCCCATCCGCCTAGGCGGCGCGCTTCCTCGGTCTCCCGTATCAGTTGGACCCACATGATCCGACGTCATGGCCTCGTCGTTGGTCTGATCCTT
>Ga0182010_10002150_pt1 | contig 10039 bp, 7 predicted proteins | sample 611E1MmetaG_FD_120488 | JGI IMG/M metagenome (GOLD analysis project Ga0182010, IMG submission 120488) | Permafrost microbial communities from Stordalen Mire, Sweden - 611E1M metaG | ecosystem: Environmental > Terrestrial > Soil > Wetlands > Permafrost | place: Sweden: Stordalen | collected... | reverse complement strand
CGCTCGTTGTTCGTTCATCTGTCGCGCGAACTGGCACGCTGCCGCCGCACTGGCACAGCACTCGCGTTGATGGTCTGCGACCTCGACAACTTCAAGCAGATTAACGATCTCTATGGCCACCTCGAAGGTGACAATCTGCTGAAGGATTTTGCCGGCCACCTGAAGGAAAGTTGCCGAGGCTACGACTATGTTGCCCGCATGGGTGGCGATGAATTCGTGATCGTCGCTCCTGGGTTGAGTCCGGAAGCTGCCAGCGAAAAGGCCAGCCGTCTGAATCAACTGGCCGTCGAAGCGGGCAGAAAAATTGCCGGCCGCGACCTGGTTGGCCTGAGCATGGGAACGGCGTTCTGTCCGGCGGATGGTTTCGACGTGGAGCGTCTTCTCGCCGAGGCCGACCGCCGCATGTACTCCATGAAGAAACTTCACCACTCCCCCGAACCCGATCGTGACGCGGATCCTTCGACCTCGCGCGCTCGGGGTGCGACGGTGAACTAGGACGCTGCCATGCTGCTGCGAAAAACGCTGTTGTGGAAAATCGCGCGGAGCTTCGCACGACAGCTGGGGGCAATCGCCGCGCTCGTCCTGCTGGGCGGACTGCTCTCGGCCACGTTCGTGCGCCTGGCTCCCGGCTTCGATTCCGACGAGCGCCAACTCGACCCCAGCCTCAACTCCGAGAGTGTGCGCGCCTTGCGCCAGTCGCGCGCCGGTGAACACAACATTCTCGGCTTTTACGTCGGCTACCTCCGCGGCGCCATCCATGGCGATCTCGGCACTTCTCACGCCCTCGGCCAACCCGTGCAAAATCTCCTGCGCGAGCGCTGGCCCGTCACCGTGCGCGTGGCAGGTGTTGGACTTTTGCTGGCATGGCTGCTGGCCTCGACTCTAGCCTTCACCGCCTGCCTCTGGCGTCGTCCGGCATATGAACTTTTCGGTACCACCGTCAGCGGCGCTTTCCTCTGCATTCCGGCAGCAGTGCTGGCCTTGCTTTCGGTAATCCTCAACGCTCCCGGATATCTCGCCATCGCCTTGATCGTGTTCCCCAAGATTTATCGCTATTCGCGAAACGTGCTCGCGAAGGCTTACGCCTTGCCGCACATCACCGCCGCCCGCGCCCGCGGACTCGGCGAACTTCGCATCTTAGCTTGGCATGTGCTTCCCGTCGCCGGTCCGCAGATGATCGCACTCGCCGGCATCACCGTCAGCATCGCCCTGGGCGCGAGCATTCCCGTCGAAGCCTTATGCGGACTGCCCGGCATCGGTCAACTGGCATGGCAGGCCGCACTTTCCAGAGATCTACCCCTGCTGGTGAACCTGACCGTGCTGGTTACGCTGGTAACCTTGCTGGCCAACTCAGGGGCCGATGTAATCAACTACATGTTGAGGCCTCGGGAAGCATGAACGCTGCCCGCAAGTTGGCGTGTGTCGTGGTGCTCGCCGTGTGCGCGGTGTCGCTGGCCGCGAATTGGCTGGCGCCTGCCGGATACGCCAAGCAATTTCGCGAAGCTCCCAGCGCGCCTCCTTCCCGTCAGCATCTGCTCGGCACCGATGAAGTTGGCCGCGATCGCTTCGCCCGCGTTCTCTATGGCACGCGCATCTCGCTCCTGCTCGCTCCCGCCGCCGCGCTGGTCTCCACTGCATTGGCTGCGCTGATCGGCGGCCTCGCCGGATATTTGGGCGGAATCTGGCTGCGTCTAGCCCGAGGCTTTACCGACCTGTTTCTTTCTCTGCCGTGGCTTTTTCTGCTGATCGCGGTTCGCGCGCTTCTGCCGTTGAACACCTCTCCGCTGGTCTCGGTTCTGATTACGTTTCTCATTCTCGGCTTGCTCGGCTGGGCCGCTTCGGCGCGCGTGCTTTCGACCAGCGCCGATGCCTTGCGCAATTCCGATTTTGTCTTGCAGGCTCGCGCCTCAGGCCTGCACGGTCCGCGGCTCTTTTTTGTTCATGTTCTGCCCAACCTGAAGCCTGTGCTCTACGCGCAATTCTGGATTTCGATTCCGGTCTTCATCCTGGCCGAGGCGAATCTCGGCATCCTCGGCCTGGGCGTTGCCGAGCCGCTGCCTTCCTGGGGAAGTCTTCTGCGCGAACTGGAAGGGATGATTTCGTTTCGCGAAGAATGGTGGCGCCTGGCGCCGCTGCTGCTGCTGATCGTTGTGATGACGTCGTTCCAAACCCTCCTGTCAAATGAGGAGGTGACCGCATGAACTACCGCCGCGCATTCTTACGGCTTCTTGCCGGTTACGCTCTTCTCTTTCTTATCCTGACATCTGGTTCTGCCTTCGCGCAAAACGGCGGCGAACTGCGCTTCTGTCTTCGTTCCGAACCCAAGACGTTCGACCCGCTCCTGGTCGATGACGATTCTTCGCTTTCGATCCGCTATCTGACCGGTGGCGTGCTGGTGCGCGTCAACCGGCACACTCAGGAACTTGAACCCGAACTGGCGGAATCGTGGAAGGTATCGCAAGACGGCAAGCAGATCACCTTCAAGCTCCGCCGCGGCATTTCGTTCTCCGACGGCACCCAGTTTTTTGCCGATGACGTTGCCTTCACCATGCAGCGGCTGATGGATCCCGCGCTGCACTCCTCGACCGGCGACGCGTTCCGTTCCGGAAGCGGTGCCGTCAGCACTAAAATCATTGCGCCGGACCAGATCTCCGTCACTTTCCCCGCGCCCCTAGCCGGACTCGACCGCCTGTTCGATCAGGTTGCGATCATGTCCGCACGTTCTCCGAAAAAGGAAGCGGCCGTGCTCGGTCCCTTTATGGTTGCGGAATACAAGGCGGGATCGAGCGTGCTTCTGCGCCGCAATCCCAACTATTGGAAAAAAGATTCTCACGGACGCCGCCTGCCATATCTCGATTCCATACGGCTCGACATTCAACCGAATCGCGACGTCGAAATGCTGCGCTTCAAGCGCGGCGAGCTTGATCTGATCAATGTCATCGACAGCGATTACTTCGATCGCCTGGCCGCCACTTCGCCGCAACTCGCGCACGATGCCGGGCCCTCGCTCGATTCCGATTTCATGTGGTTCAACCAGGTCGCGAGCGCTCCCATCCCCGAGTACAAGCGGGCCTGGTTTCGCTCCACAAATTTCCGGCGCGCGATCTCTCAAGCTATCAACCGCGACGATCTAAGCCGCGTGGTCTTCAACGGTCACGCCCAGCCCGCTGTCGGCCCGGTTTCGCCCGCTAACAAATTCTGGTTCAACAGCCGGCTCAAGGCCGAACCGTATCGTCCCGACGCCGCACGGCAGCGCCTGCAAGCCGACGGTTTCCACCTGCAGAACGGGGCGTTATTCGATAAAGAGGGCAACCCTGTCGAGTTTTCCATCGTCACCAATGCAGGCAACAAACCGAGAGAACGCATGGCCGTCATGGTGCAGGAGGATCTCGGAAAGCTCGGCATCAAAGTCAACGTGGTGACGCTCGATTTTCCTTCGCTCATCGAGCGCATTTCGCAGAAATTCAATTACGAAGCCGCGATGCTCGGCTTCCGCAATGTCGATCTCGATCCCAACGGTCAGATGAACATCTGGCTGAGTTCGGCCGAAGATCACGCCTGGAATCCGCAGCAGAAGTCTCCGGAGACCGCATGGGAAGCCGAGATTGACCGGCTGATGCGCGCGCAAGCGTCCACCGCCGATCCAAAGAAGCGCAAAGAGAGTTTTGATCGCGTGCAGGAAATCGTCGCCGAGCAGGCGCCGTTTATCTACCTGGTCAATCAGAATGCGCTGTCCGCCGTCTCCAGCGCGGTCGAAGGCGCGAATCCCGGCATCCTTTCGCCGCAGACGTTCTGGAACGCCGAGCGCCTCACCCTGAACGCAAGCGCGCGGGCGAGTAGGTGAGCGAGATCATAACTGTGCCGTATATGCCACCGACGACGGATTCTTCGCGCAGCCTGCTCTCCGCGCAGGTGACCGTACGCTATGCCGGCAAAGCACCGGTGCTCCGCGGAATCTCGCTTGAAATCGCGCGTGGCGAAATCGTTGGCCTGGTTGGCCAGAGCGGCTCGGGCAAAAGCACGCTGGCCATGGCGATCCTCGGACTACTCGGGCGCCAGTGCGCGATCGTGGAAGGCAGCATCATTTTCCAGGGCGCCGATCTACTCGCCATGGGCGAACGGGAATTGCGCAACCTCCGTGGACGCTCACTGAGTCTCGTGCTTCAGAGTCCCCTGGCCTCGCTCAATCCCGCGCTCCAGATCCGCACGCAACTAAGGGAAGCGTGGCGCGCCCACAGCGACAACGGTTCGGCCACTGCAGACTGCGATCGCGCCATCCACTCCGCCTTGGCTAGCGTCAGCCTGCCGAGCGACAAGGATGATCCGGATTTCCTGCGCAAGCGCTCCTCCCAACTCAGCGTCGGCCAAGCCCAACGCGTGCTCATTGCCATGGCCATCCTGCACCGCCCCGCGCTTTTAATCGCCGATGAAGCGACCAGCGCGCTCGACGTGATTACGCAGTCCGAAATTCTGGAATTGTTCGCGCGCCTGAATCGCGAGACCGGCATGTCGATCCTCTACATCTCGCACGATCTCCCTTCGGTCGCCGGCATCTGCCAGCGTATCGCCATCCTTCACGAAGGCCAGATTGTCGAGTGTGGCCCAACCGAACAGATCTTCACCGCGCCCATCCACGCCTACACCCGCCGCCTGATGTCGGCCCTGCCCCAGCTTCCCACCCGACGCGAAGCACCCATCGCAAAAGCGCAAGCTGCCACAAGGGACTGACAATAGGGTCGACTGACAGCTGATAGCTGAGACAGCCCGTTATGCCTAGGCAAGCTGTTCTGCAACTTCCGGAAGCCCCGCAGCATGCCACGCGTCGAAGCCTCCCGCCACGTTGATGACGTTGCGATGGCCGGCGCGCTCCAGCAAACTGCAGGCAATGATGCTGCGGTATCCACCCTTGCAGTGAACTGCAATCGCCCGCTCCCCATCAATGGAGGGCAGTCCTTGCGGAAACGTGTCGAGCGCACGGCATGGCACCTGCGCGATGTGACCCGCCTGCCATTCGCCTTCGCGACGCACGTCGATAATATCGGCTGCGCGCAAACTCCCCTCGCACAGCCTTTGGTTCAGTACCCGGACGGAAATCTGGACCGTCTTTGCCAGCGGCAGCCCTGCCTTCTGCCACGCCGCCACGCCGCCCGCAAGATAACCACGCAAATCTTCGATGCCCACGCGAGCCAGCCGCAGCCGAGCTTCTTCAACCTGCGCGTCGCCGTCGCCGATCAGAACCGGCTTGGAGTGGATGCCCAGAATGCCGCCCGCCCATGACGCAAATTGCCCCGCGAGCGCGATGCCGATCGACCCCGGCACGTGTCCCGCTGCAAACTCGTCGCCCGGACGAACGTCCAGCACATTGGCATTCTGCTGCAACAGCGCCTGCACTTCAGCCGGAGAGAGTCCGGGAAGTGGCGGCAATTCCGTCAACGCCGCCGCACCCGAGCGATTGATCTCGGCATCCTCAAGAAAATAGTCCGGACGAGCCGGAAGGTTGGTGGTCAACTGCGCGATGAATTCTTCCCGGCTCGGGATCTGCAGCGCATAGTTCGTGAGCCGCTCTTGACCAATCGTGGACGAGCGCTCCGCCCGCATGGCGCGTCCGCACAACGAGCCCGCCCCGTGCGCCGGATACACCACCACCGAATCAGGAAGCGCCAGCAACTTCTGGTGCAGGCTGTCATAAAGCAATCCCGCAAGTTCCCGCGCCGAGTGCGTGCGCGAAAGATCCGGGCGACCAACATCGCCAATAAATAATGTATCCCCGGTCAGCACCGCGCACGGCTGCACCGATTCACCTTCAGACGATTTGCTAACATCCGTAATCACCAGGCAGACGCTCTCGGGCGTGTGGCCCGGCGTTTCCAAAGCGCGAATCCGCACCGCTCCCATCTTCACTTCAAAGCCGTCAGTCAGACGCACATGCGGGAATTCCGCGTTGGCCTGCGCTCCTATATAGATCTTCGCGCCCGTGCGCGCTGCCAGCTCTTTGTGTCCGGAAACAAAGTCGGCGTGCAGATGAGTTTCGAAGATGTATCGGATTCTAAGATTCTGCTCTTCGGCCACCTTCAGATAGATGTCCACATCGCGTTGCGGATCAACTACCGCCGCCTCGCCCTCCGATCCGACCATGTAAGAAGCATGGGCCAGACAGGTCAGGTAGAACTGTTCAAAATACATATCGCGACTCCGGGCCAGGTGCAGTTTCCGGCGATTGTCAGATTATCCCATGCAAAAGTGCAACTCCAGACACAGATCTGGCATTCAGCAGTTTTTGCACGAAGCCCACCCAATCATGCAAAAACTATCCTGACAATTCTCGCACCCGAAAGCCCTGGGAAAACTTCGCCCGCTCAAGTCCTGCTGACGCTTCGAGCGCACCTTGTGACCCTCCCCAAACAAGCCTCCCAACCTGTTGACGGGCTTATGGTTAAAGGAGGCACCGTCTGCGTACTCCTTTTGTAACTTGGACGCGCACCCAATAACGGCCTACAGTCATTGGAACCGCGCTTTCATCGGTTTTCGGCCCCCGGCGTGCATCGAAGTGTTTGAAGGTTCCGATATTCACGCCGCCGAATTAAGATGTACGAACCCGGCGCAAGAGTAACGAAGCGAAGACTGTAAGAGAGACTGAGAGACTGAAGGAAGAATGACGAAGCGCAACCAATTCGGACTGGCACGGAGCGGATCGGCGCTCATCGTTTTCGCGGTCACCGCCGTTCTTGCGCTGTCCGTTGCCGCATGCGCCCAAATCAGTCCCTACGTCATCGCCTCTTCCAATGTTGCGGTGGACTCCAGCAACGCCGCTGCTTTTCCGGGCGTTACCAGCGAGGAAGCGGGCGAGCCCGTCCTCACCATCAAGAAGCGCGTCGATGAAGTCAACGTGATCTTCATCGCGACCGATCGCCACGGCAAATTCGTCCGCAATCTGAACCAGGCCGATTTCTCCATCTTCGACGACCACAAGCCGGTGCAGTCCATCCTCAACTTCCGCCGCGAAACCGACCTGCCCATCGAACTCGGCCTGCTCGTGGACGTAAGCGGTTCCGTGCAGGGCCGCTTTGCATTCGAAAAAGAAGCGGCTACCGGATTTCTGCAGCACATCATCCGTCCCGGCTATGACCGCGCGTTCGTCGTGGGCTTCAACAAAGAGAGCCGCCTCACCCAGGATTTCACCGACCAAGTGCCGTCACTTGCCGCCGGAGTGCAGCGCCTGAGCAATGGCGGCGGCACCGCGCTCTATGACGCGGTTTACAAAGCGTGCAAGGAAAAGCTGCTGCGCGAAAATTCCGATCGCCCTATTCGCAAAGCCGTTGTTATTCTCAGCGACGGTGAAGACAATCAGAGCGAACATAGCCGCGCCCAGGCGATTGAAATGGCGCAGCGCGCCGAAGTTCTGATTTATGCCATTTCCACCGACGACAGCGGCCTGATTCTGCGCGGCGACAAAGTTCTCGAGGACCTCGCTTCCGCCACCGGCGGCCGTGCTTTCTTCCCCTACAAAATGAAAGACATCACGCACTCGTTCGCCGCCATCGAAGACGAACTCCGCAGCCAGTACGATGTCTCCTACAAACCCTCCGACTTCGACGCCGACGGGCGCTACCGCTCCATCGAGATCACTGCCCTGAAAAAAGATCTCCAAGTCCGCGCCCGCCGCGGATACTACGCTCCACGCCAGTAAGGCCAGGTTTCAGAGTTTCGATATTGCTTCCTCGGAACTTTGCTGTTAACGTCCTCTTGAATCCGCATCGAGGAGGATCTGCATGGCTTGGATCGTTCTGGCAGTCATAGTTCTGTTGGGCATCTTTCTGATTGCGATGTACAACAGCCTGGTGCAGTTGCGCGTGCGGTCCGACTCCGCTTGGTCCGACATCGACGTTCAGCTCAAACGCCGCCACGACCTGATCCCAAATCTGGTGGAAACTGTAAAAGGCTACGCCGCCCACGAAAAAGATACGTTCGAGAATATCGCGAAATTCCGCTCCATGGCCATGCAGGCCACCGGCCCGGTCGCCCAGGCTGCCGCCGAGAATCAGCTGACCGGCGCGCTCAAAAGCCTGTTTGCGGTGGCGGAAAACTATCCTCAGCTCCAGGCCTCGCAGGAATTCACCCAGCTGCAGAATTCTCTGAACGAAATCGAGGACGCAATTCAAAACGCCCGCCGCTACTACAACGCCGTCGTGCGCGACCTCAACACCAAGATTCAATCTTTCCCGACCAACATTCTGGCCGGGATGTTCGGCTTCCAGCAGAAGCAGTTCTTCGAAGCCGCCGCCGCCGATCGCGAGCCAGTCGCGGTGAAGTTCTAGACATGTTGCCCCAGCGATCGTGCCCTCGCAAACCGTCGAGCAAGCCTGCTCCCGGTTCTCCCCTGTGCCCCTCTGTGCCCTCTGTGGTGAGCCTTTTGCTTTTGCTTCTGGCTTTACTACTAACACCGGGCTCCGTCTCCGCCCAAGCCCGCAACTGGCGCGTCGCCGATTTCAAGGACACCATCTCCATCGCGCCGGATGGCACTGCCCTGGTCAGCGAAAAGATCACCCTCGCGTTCGTCGGCGAGTGGCACGGCATTCACCGCACGATTCCGGTTGAGTATGCCGGACCCGAGGGCACCAACTACACGCTCTTTGTCGATGTCACGAGCGTCACCGACGAAAACGGGAACAAGCTGAAGTACGATTCCAGCAAGTCCGGGAACTATCGCGATCTCAAAATCTACATCCCCGGCGCGGTCGACACCACGCGCGTCGTCAACATCGATTACTCCGTTCGCAATGGCGTCCGCTTCTTCGATAGTTACGACGAGTTCTACTGGAACGTAACGGGCAACGATTGGCCGGTTCCCATCGACCATGCCTCGGCCTTCGTAACTTTGCCCGACAATGCCGCCGGAGGTCTGCGCGCTCAAGCCTTCACCGGCGCTTACGGTTCCAAGCAAAGCGAAGCGACCGCCGCAGTAAATGGCGCCGACGCTCTTTTCGAAACCACCAGCCCGCTTTCCATGCGCGGCGGCCTCACCATCGACATTTACATCCCGCAAGGAATACTCAAACCTCCGTCAGCACTCACGAAGTTAGGCTGGTTTCTCGGCAGCAATCCCATCGTCTTCCTGCCGCTGTTGACGCTGGCGGTAATGTTCGCCCTCTGGTATTCCGTGGGACGCGACCCCGATCCCGGCGTCTCCGTGGCCCCGCAGTACGAGCCGCCCAAGGGCATTTGTCCCGCCGAGGCCGGGACTTTACTCGACGACACCATCCATCCCCGCGACATCACCAGCACCATCGTCGATCTGGCCGTGCGCGGCTACATCAAGATCGAAGAGAAAGTCGACACCTTCCTGGTCTTTCACCATAAAGATTATTTATTTCACTTGTTGAAACCGCGCGAGCAGTGGGGCGCCGACCTTACCCCGCACGAACGAGTGATGCTGGGAAACATTTTTCTGGGCGGCGCTGAAACTCGCCTATCCAGCCTGAAGAATCGCTTCTACACTGCGATTCCTATAGTGCGTCAGGACATCATGGCCGCGCTCAAGAACAAAGGCATCTACACGCTCGACCCGGAATCGGCCAATGGCTACAGCATCGCCGCCGGCGTCGCCATCGCGATTCTCGTCGTCACCGTGCAAGTCATGGGTTGGATGAACCTCTTCTATTCCATTCCGCTCGTGATCGGGAGCGTGCTAGTTTCCGCCTTGATCTGGTGGCTCTTTGCGCGCCAGATGACGGCGAAGACTGTGGCCGGCGCGCGCACCAGAATCGCCGTCCTCGGATTCCAGGAGTTCATGAACCGCGTCGACGCCGACCGCATCAAGCGCATGCCGCCCGACACCTTCGAAAAATTTCTCCCCTACGCGATGGCACTGGGCGTCGAGCACCACTGGGCGCAAGCCTTCGACGGAATCGTGAAAGATCCGCCCAGCTGGTACGTTTCGCCGAACGGCTACGTCGGCTTCAGTCCACTTTTCTTTTCCAGTTCCATGCACAGCATGGCGACGGATATGCACCAGGTCTTCGTTTCCGCCCCCCGAGCCAGT
>Ga0182010_10002149_pt1 | contig 10048 bp, 8 predicted proteins | sample 611E1MmetaG_FD_120488 | JGI IMG/M metagenome (GOLD analysis project Ga0182010, IMG submission 120488) | Permafrost microbial communities from Stordalen Mire, Sweden - 611E1M metaG | ecosystem: Environmental > Terrestrial > Soil > Wetlands > Permafrost | place: Sweden: Stordalen | collected... | reverse complement strand
GCATGGTCGATGCCGCTTTAGCCCAGGTACGGTTGCTGGAAAGTCTCGACTTCGACCTCATCAAGGTCTCGCTGAAAGCCTTCGATGTTCCCACCACGATTGCCGCCTACCGGTCAATTGCCGATAAAATTACCTATCCTCTGCACATCGGTATTACTGAGGCCGGCACGCCGCGCACGGGTATTATCAGAAGCAGCGTCGGCATCGGCGCGTTATTATACCTGGGCATCGGTGATACCATCCGTGTTTCCCTGACGGCACAACCCAAAGAAGAAATTATTGCCGCTTACGAAATTCTGAAAAGCTTGAACCTGCGGCAGCACGGGCCGGTACTGGTCAGCTGCCCCACCTGCGGCCGCACCGAAGTCGACCTGGTCAAATTGGCGTCACAGGTTGAAAAAGAGCTGCATAAAATTGACAAGCCTATCAAAGTAGCCGTCATGGGCTGTGTGGTTAACGGACCCGGGGAAGCCGCTGACGCCGATGTCGGCATCGCCTGCGGCAAAGGGAAAGGCATCATTTTCCGAAATGGTAAAAAGATAGGGGTGGTGCAGGAAGAGGACTTTCTCCGTGCGTTGATGGCCGAGGTCAATAAATTATAAGAGTTATTTCGAACAATTTGCTAAATATATTTTAGTCAACAGGCAGCGCTACAGAACCCAAGTCACCAGATACAGATATATGCCCATTAGCAACACAATAATCCAGAGGGAAAAAGCCCACCGCATTGATATGACCGGTCGTCCTGAGCCCTTGATTATTCCTTGAAACACCAGATTAATATATATCCACAGGCCGACTATACTCAATCCCAGCACATGATGTATCCACATCGCCGTATTAAATAGCGCAGTCCGGTCCCCCCTGTGAATATATCCGAGCATCGCGGGGAGCATAATCGCTGCTATAGCTAATATCTGAAGAGGGATTGCCACCCTCAAAATCAGACAATGTGTCTTCAGGTTATGTCTGAATTTGGCCAGATACCCGGCAGCCAGCACAGTCAATAACAGCGCACACTGAAAAGCCAAATTGATAATTACAATTGTTTTTTCGTTCATTGGCATTCAGTTCCTCAGTCAACCAAATTGTATCACAAATAATCGCTGAAATAATCAACGACGCCACTCCAATCCCCTGCAAATAATATAGAATCGTGAATCCGGAAAATTCTAAAGAAAAACCGTGATGGTATGAACTAATAAAAAATGATATGCTAAAAAACAAGGAGAAGGGATAAACAAGATTTTCCCAAATAATTCAAGCGAGGTGAACACAAATGAAAAAGTCTATTATATCGGCAATCATCCTGATGTTATCCGCGGTTTTGCTGATTAGTATTACGGGCTGTTCATCATCAAAAACCACTGCGCCCACGACCGTAACATTAACTTCAGGTAACAGTGTCAATATTGTCAATTTCGCCTTTACCCCGGGAACCCTGAACATCAGCGTGGGAACCACAGTAACGTGGACCAACAGTGATTCCGTAACTCATCATATCGCCAGCGATACCGGAGTTTTCGATAGCGGCGATATGTCACAAAATGCTGCGTATAGTTTTACGTTTAGCAACGCGGGAACTTTCCCATATCACTGCACTATCCACACTTACATGAAAGGCACAATTATCGTTAAATAGTTAATTTTACGCCGGCCTAATATCCTTCACATACATTAGGGCGCACATGTTTAGGTCTGCCGTAGCCCCCGTATAAGCGTCGCGAGGTAGATCTGCTAAACATCAATACTATTTATCCAATTACGCGGCTGATGCGGTTCAATATTGTCTAGAAAATCGATGGAGGGCTGAATAGTGATTGCCTTTCACCTAAACCCGAATCTTTTAATTCTAAAACAATGCTGCATTGTCTTAAGGAATAAATTGGAAAACTGGCGCATAACCACCGAATGTGAAATAATTAAAAAGAATGAAAAATTAGGACTATAAATATGCGCCTTACAAAACTATTCGGAAAAACACAGCGGGAAATTCCCGCCGAAGCAGATACCGTTAGCCACCAGCTCCTTTTACGGACTGGGATGGTTGGGCAGGTTACCGCCGGCGTTTACACGATCATGCCGCTCGCATGGCGCAGCCTGAAAAAAATTGAGAACATCGTCCGTGACGAAATGAATCTGGCGGGCGGTCAGGAAATCACCATGCCCGTGCTCCAGCCGCTTGAGCTCTGGCAAAAATCCGGCCGGGCCCAAATCATGGGGAAAACATTATTTAATCTTAACGACCGCCGTGAGCATGGACTGGTTTTAGGCCCGACACATGAGGAAGTGGTGACCGAACTGGTATCACATCACGTCCAGAGCTACCGCGACCTGCCGCTGCTGGTCTATCAAATCCAGGTCAAATTTCGCGATGAGCCCCGCCCCCGTGCCGGTCTGGTACGCCTGCGCGAATTCGTGATGAAAGACCTCTACAGTTTCGATGTCGACGATGCCGGTGTCGAAATCAGCTATCAGAAAATGCTCCATGCCTATGAAACTATTTACCGGCGCTGCGGATTGAAAGCTGTCATTGTTGAGGCTGACAGCGGCGCTATCGGCGGCAAGTTTTCCCATGAGTTTATGCTGCCCACCGAAAGCGGCGAGGATACAGTTATTTCGTGTCCCAAATGCGGTTATACCGCTAACGCGGAAAAAGCCGTCTTCAACAAAGGCACGGTTAAAAATGACCCGGCACTGCCGATGGAAGAAATTGCCACACCCGGTATGAAAACAATTGAGGAACTGGTCGCTTTCCTCAAAATTCCGGCCGGTCAGACTTTAAAGGCCGTTTTCTATGCCGCCGATAATAAGTTTGTTTTTGTCGTCATTCGCGGCGACCTGCCGGTTAATGAAATCAAATTGAAAAATACCTTGCACTGCCAGGAATTAAGACTGGCTACCGATGCCGAAGTCAAGGAAAACGGGATTGTCGCCGGCTCCGCTTCTCCCGTCGGATTGAAAAACATCCTGGTTGTTGCCGATGATTCTATCACCTCCGGCACGAATTTTGTGGCTGGCGGCAACAAACCGGATACTCACCTTAAAAATGTTAATTACCCGCGTGATTTTAAGGCGGACATCATTACCGATATCGCCATGGCTGCCGCCGGTGATACCTGCGCCAAATGCGGCGCGAAATTTATCTCCATGCGCGGCATCGAGGTCGGCCATATCTTCGTGCTGGGCACGCTGTACAGCAGCAAATTCGGCGCTAATTACATCGATGCTGCCGGCGTTTCACACCCCTGTGTCATGGGCTGTTACGGCCTCGGCTTGAGCCGCTTATTGGCCGCCGCCATCGAACAGCACCATGATGACAAAGGTATCATCTGGCCAATGCCGATCGCACCTTACCAGGTCTATCTCTGTCCTCTATACCGCGACGGCACTAAAGTGGCAGAAACCGCCGATAAAATCAACGACGAACTGGAAGCCGCCGGAATCGAGGTGCTTTTTGACGATAGAACGGAATCGCCGGGCATTAAATTTAACGACGCCGACCTGCTGGGCATCCCGTTACGCATCACCGTCAGCCCCCGCACTCTGAAAGAAAACAGCGTCGAGGTCAAATGGCGCGCCGAAAAAGAAGCCAAAATCCTCCCCATCGAGGGCCTCACCGCTGCCATTAAGCAAATGGTCTCCGAAAAACTGTAATTACGGCTCTAACGACAAACAAAGATAAATAGGGGCGGGTTTCGAACCCGCCCGCCTGTTTTTTCTGTTATTATCACGCCTGGCTAAATCGTGAAATACCCTCATTCCACTGTCACCATCCCGTTGAAAGCTTGTCCCGAACTTACGGTACGGGAAGGTATCCGGGCGGTCTCTGTTAAAAAAAAGAGGCGGGTTTATTTTACTAAAACCCACCTCTTCTCGTTCTTGCTTCTTGAATCTTGATTCTTCGCCTATAATGCCGGATTCAGCACCCGTCCCACAAATATTATAGCGCCCGTCTGCATATCCCTGATTACGAAAATAAACGGCTGGTCGATGATCAGCGAATTCTGCATCATTGCCGTCGCGCTCATTATTACTCCGGTGGCCGCTGCTGCCTCTGTCCCCTGCTCGTCAACAGCCACATATGCCTTGTGTACCACATCCGCGATGGTTAAATCCTTATTGCCCGTCATGCCTGAAAAATCAGCCTGGTCGCTAAAAGCAATGGGCATCCCCAGTGCGGATAAAGCATCGTTCAGACTGAAGCTGGAATCAAAATTAAACTTCGGCATGGTTAAACTCAAAGAACCGTTCTGTAAATTACTTATAATTCCGGATACCGTATCGGCTGTTAAATTGGATTCGAAATGCGTAAAATTACCGGCGTCCGGCATAATGATATCCATCGCCACCTGGTTGCCGCTGTAAGGCAGTTCTACCGCCTGATATCCGCTGCCTTTGGTGTAACCGTAACTCCCCTCGTTGTTCATCATCGGCACGGACACGATGCTGCCGTCCCGAAGGTTGAATGTCCCGTTTTTAGTCTTGTCTGCCGAAAAAGGATTCTGCCAGGCTGCGTCGAAATAAATTGCGTTGGTCAGCACCAGTCTTGTTTGCGGCGTAATCGCCCCGGCCGGAATTAGATTGTTGATTTTATCGTTAGTCTCGTTGCTCACCCAGTTATTGATCGTGACCCGCGAAGGCTCGGGGGAATTAATGAAATCCAGCAGGTTGACCCCGGCGCCGTAATTCTGCCCCAGCGTATTCAGAAAATCGGGCAGGAAGTTAAAATTTTTCTCACACCATAACGCGTTGGCGATATTCAGCGCGAAACTCTTGCCGTCGGTGCCGCTGGCACCCTGTCCGCGGCTTGCCAGTTGCAATGCAAGGTCGTTAAATGCCGGGTGTAATTGCGACTGCGGCAACGTGAAATCCAGCGCATTCGCCATCTGTGTCGCCGTATCCCCGTTCGCGCCGGCATAAGTCATCGCCAGGGCGGTGGAAATACTGTAAGGTGAATAGAAAATGTTCCCCGAATTATTCTTTGTCAGTTGCTGGTACAGGTTAAATGCGAAAGCGCTGTTCCCGCTGACTAAACTGGAAAGTTGGCTGGCGGTCGTATCCGGCGATGTAATCCTTGATTCGCTGGATTTCGCGACATCAAACGATACAGGGAGCGGTGTCTGCGTGGTAGTTACCGGTGTGGTCGTTACCGGCGTGGTTATCACCGGGGTAGTCGAATGCGGGTGTGTCGTATTTGTTGTTGTTTTCGTGCATCCGGCCGCGCTCACCAGCATTATTGCTGCAATTATGGTTAAAATTATCTTTTTCATTTTCAAGCCTCGCTTATTTGTTACACTCGCTACTATTATAACGTCTGAAAATGAAATTAGTTAGGTTCGATTCGGTTGTAGAGGATAATCAGCAGCTTAAACCTGCATCTCTTACTGAAAGCGACAAAAAGAAAAGTATATCAGCAAGTCAACTAATACTGAGTATGGTTATTTTGTCGTGGTTATGTCTTGATTAAACTCCAATGCCTGGCCGCTGCTGCTATAAATTATCAATTCATTACCGATAACTGTTAGGGTTTTCGCATTGACTAACAAGTTCTCATATGTATCCGCTTGTTTTTGTAATGCCGGATCCATGGCCAGCACCAGAGTTTGTGTCATTTCGGACGCTGCAATGCTGTTATTTTCAATATGGCATGCTCCGCCGTAATCATTCACACTGTCATCTCCATACCAGCCGTCCACCGTACTGTTAAATGTCAGCGTAACATTTCGGGGATAATTTAAAACCGGAGTCATGTTGGCGGCATCACCGTAAGACTTTAGTATCCATGTGGTATTCGCCAGCACCGCCGGGTTAAAACCGCCGGTTGTTGTTGGCGATGTCGGTACTGTTATCGGGACAGTTGTCGTCGTTGTCGTCTGTGTCGTCGGTACTGTTACCGTAGCTGTTTTGCCGCAACCGACTAAACCCAAGATTAATATTGAAACGATGACAAACGCACACACTTTTTTCATAGTAAACTCCTGATTTGCCTGACTATATCATATATAACGTTTTATGATGAAAATAGTTAGGTGCTGAATAAACTTCCCGCGACCTTACGGTCGGGGTATTTAGTAAGGAACAATAAAGGAAATAAAAGAAGGAAGATTCAGGACCAGGCTTTTTTATTTCTTTTTCTTGGTCAAATTTTCCTGCACCCGGAACTTAACAATCTTTTTAATGAGGTTCACCGGAATGGGTTCATCCAATGGGAACCTGATTGTCCCTTTGGCAGTATCGTAGGGTGCTAACTCTCTGGCAAAGGCGCTGACCCCGGACGATGTCGGGAAAAAGCCAATATGGTCTTTGAAAGCTGCAAAATAAACGACTATCCCGTTCTGTTTGAATGCCGGCATGCCGTAACTGATGGTTTCCTGGGCCTCCGGCGCGGCTTCATGTATCACCCTTCGCAGGTTTTGCAGAATGGTTTGAATCTTCTCCGGGAAACCGGCAATATATTCATCGATATTTTTGTACTGTTTTTTGTCCATGTTCTGATTGATTCCCTGCTCACATTGGGGCAACAGAACGTCGACTTCTTAATACTCGATGGTGTACGGATTCCAGCCCATGCCTAGCGGCTGCGGCGCCGCGTCCAGGTCGTTAATCTCTTTCATTTCCGCCGCCGTCAACTCGAAATCGTAAAGGTTCGTATTTGCTTTAATCCGCTCCTGGTGCGTCGATTTCGGGATGGTGATGATGCCGTTTTGCAGTTCCCAGCGCAACGTTACATGGGCAGCCGATTTCTTGTGTTTTTCGGCTATTTTCTTTAAAACAGTGTCCTCGAGTATTGTCCCCCCGGTCCCGCCCAGCGGGCTCCAGGCTTCGCAGGCGATGCCGTGCTTCGCGCAATGTGCCGCCACGGCATGCTGGGAATAATGCGGATGTAATTCGATCTGATTTACCGCCGGCACGATTTTCGCGTCAGCCAGTAGTGCATCGATATTCTTCTCCATGAAATTGCTCACTCCGATCGCCCGCGCCCGGCCGGATTTGTATATTTCTTCCAGAATCTTCCATGATTCCCGGTTCTTCCCGGTGTGCGGCCAATGGATTAAATACAGGTCAAGATAATCCGTCTGCAGTAGCTTCAGGCTGTTTTCGAACGCCTGCATCTGCGTCCCCTGTTTCATGTCCCCCACCGCGAGTTTGGTCGTGATAAAAATATCCTTGCGGTTGACGCCGCTCTCCTTGATGGCCTGTCCCACACTCCCCTCATTGCGGTAAGCGGTGGCCGTATCGAGATGGCGGTAACCGGCTTCCAGCGCCCATTTTACGGCCCTAACCGTGTCCTCGCCCTCTTTAACCTGAAATACCCCGAATCCCAGGCATGGTATTTCCACCCCGTTATTTAACTTTTTTGTAGTTTTAATATCAATTTTCATGTTGGCCCTCCTGAATGATTTAAGGATTTTAAATCTCTATCAACCTCTCTTGAAAAGGGAGAGAAAGGACTTTTCCCTCCTTTGTAAGGAGGGAATTAAAGGGAGAATTACTTATCCCCTCAGCGTCGCGCCGAGACCTGTTGTCAGCTTCTTCAATATTGCCTGCTGTACCCCGTTCACCTGCTGGTCCGTCAGGGTTTTATCGGGGGACTGGAAAGTCAGCCGGTAGGCCATGGATTTCTTGCCCGCCGGTATCTGCCCGCCGGAATATACGTCAAAAAGCGCCACCTCGGTCACCAGCGAAAAACCCTTCATCGTCTCCAGGATTTGCTGATGTGTTACGCCGCTGTCCACTACCAGCGCAATATCGCGCACCGTCGCAGGGAATTTCGGTATGGGGCGGTATACCTTATCTTTCATCAGCGGCAGCAGCGCCGGGATATTAATCTCGAAAAGAAAAACCGGCTGCGTCAATTCAAAATGTTCATTAACGGCGGGATGCAGCTCACCCACCACTCCGATTTGTTTGCCTTCGGCGGTGATTGCCGCCTGATTGGCGGAGTGTAAGCCGGTATCCTCTGATTTCTCAAATTTGGCTGCAACACCAATCTGGTTAAGCAACCCTTCCACAACACCCTTGGCATCGAAGAAGTCCGCCGGCCCACCGGTGCCCTGCCACCAACGTTCGCTGCGCGGACCGCACATCACGCCGCATAACATGTCCGGCTCTTCCGGCAAATTTTCATTACGGTTAAGATAAACTTTACCCAATTCAAATAATCTCAGGCCTTCATCGATGAAAGCCTTGTTCAATGTTAATGCCGAAAGTAAACCCGCCCTTAAATTCGGACGGAGGTATTCCTGTTCTATTGATGCCGGATTGGCGATGTGCACCGGCAGCGGTTCCGGTTTTTTTGATATCGGCGATAATTTGACTAAAACGTCCATATTCGTCAGCGAGAAGGAAACCAGTTCCTGGAAACCATAGCACGCCACCAGATTTCGGACACGGCGCTTTAACGCCGTTATCGGCGCCGGCCTCTGCTGTGGAATCGCCTGCGGCAGTAATGTCGTGGGGATTTGTTCGTAACCCACAATGCGCGCCACTTCCTCGATAACATCTACCGGGATGTTGATATCGCTCCGCCAGTAAGGCGCCGTTACAATTACCCGGGACGCCGCTTTGTCCGCTTGACAGGTGAAACCCAGCGCCGTCAGCGCTGTTTCTATCTGGTCGAGACTGTATTGCATTCCCATTGTTCTTTTAAAATCGGCGGTGGTTAATCTGATGGGCTTGCGTTCCGTTTTACCGGGATAAACATCAATAATCCCTTTCACTGCCTGGCCGCCGCCAAATTCTACCATCAATTGGGTTGCCCGCTTCAAGGCCGGTACTGTCATCTCCGGGCTGATGCCCCTCTCAAACCGCACACAGGCCTCACTGGGCATCCCTAACGTCCTGCCGGTATAATGCACGCTGGTCGGTTTAAAACTGGCCGATTCCAGCAGTATGGACGTTGTATTTTCCGATACCTCGCTGTTGGCGCCGCCCATTATCCCGGCGACCGCAACCGCGCGTTCTTTATCCGCGATTACCAGCATTTCCCGGTTCAAATTCCGCTCGACGCCGTCCAGGCTGGTGATTTTTTCCCCGCTTTTCGCACGGCGGACAATAATCCCTTTGTCATGGATTTTTTCATAATCGAATGCGTGGAGCGGCTGCCCGTATTCCAGCATCACGAAGTTTGTGATATCAACGATATTATTAATCGGATGCATTCCGTATGAAATCAGTCTTTTCTGCATCCATACCGGCGACGGCCCGATTTTAATACCGGTAATCAGGCTGGCGCAATAGCGCGGGCACAAATCCGGGTCCTGAATTTCTACCGTAATTTTGTCTTTAATCACGATTTCGGTTTCAGCGTAAACAGCATCCGGTAAATGGAAATTAAAACCGGTAGTGGCTGCTATTTCCCTTGCCAGGCCGGTCATTCCCAGGCAATCGGGGCGGTTGGGCGTTACTTCCAGATTAAATATCGCGTCGCCTAGTACGTCCATCAAAGGCGTACCGGTATTAGTGTCCGCCGGTAACATGATAATTCCTTCGTGGTTCTCCGAAATCCCCAGTTCTTTTTCCGAACAGCACATGCCGTTGGAGGCGATACCGCGGATTTTGGCCGGTTTCAGTACTTCTGTTTTTCCCGTATGGCCGTCAATCATCTTTGTGCCGATCGGCGCATAAGCGATTTTAGCTCCGACCGCAACATTGGGCGCGCCGCAGACCACGGTTTCGGTTCTCGTCGCTAAATCCAGCGTTACCAGGTGCAGGCGGTCGGCATTAGGGTGCTGCTGCACTTCCAGGATTTGCCCGACGATGATGCCTTCCCAGTTTGCGCCGATAACATTGGTGCTTTTGACTTCAATGCCGCCCAGCGTCAGCCGGTTGGCAACCTCTGCCGCCGGAAGTGTGACATCGACATATTGTTTCAGCCAGTTCAGCGAAACTTTCACTTAAAATTGCCTCAAAAAGCGTAAATCGGAACCGAAGAATAATCTCAAATCATCGATGCCGTAGCGCAGCATCGGCGCCCGGTCGACACCAAAACCGAAGGCAAAACCGGTATATTCGTTCGGGTCGATACCGCCGCGTTCCAATACTT
>Ga0182010_10002147_pt1 | contig 10050 bp, 8 predicted proteins | sample 611E1MmetaG_FD_120488 | JGI IMG/M metagenome (GOLD analysis project Ga0182010, IMG submission 120488) | Permafrost microbial communities from Stordalen Mire, Sweden - 611E1M metaG | ecosystem: Environmental > Terrestrial > Soil > Wetlands > Permafrost | place: Sweden: Stordalen | collected... | reverse complement strand
TGTCTTATTCGTGACTATTTCGAGCCTACGAAAAATCGCCCCGCAAAATCATTGAGGATTTCGCCCGCCACAGGCCCGAAATCGCACCTCGCCTACATTCACCGTGTGGAAGTTGGGCTAGCCAGTTTGCCTCGCATGTCGGAAGGGAGGCATTGTCCGTGATCGCCAGAGTGTAGATGCTGGAGAGACTCCCCAGGGCGTGCAACGTCGTCAAGGCCGCGTTGTTTGTAATGGAGACGGAGTATGTAGTAGCGGTCAGGTGATCGAGCCCCTGCAGACTGAGCAATTGCGGATTATTGGCTACGTTTAACCAGTATAGGCTGAAGTTGGGCACACTGCTCAGACCGCTGATACTCTTGAGCACGTTGTTCCCGGTAATAGAGATGGACCCTCCGCCGGCAGCACCCAGAGAAGCAAGACCGTTGAGACCATCCAGGTTGGCGAGGCTCGTATTGCTGTCGATCCCGAGGCTGGTGACAGATTTCAAGTTGCCAAGACCTTGCAGGCTGGCCAGGGACGAATTGCCGGAGATGGACAGACCACTTCCGGAATTTGTCAGGCCGCTGAGGTCCGTCAGATCAGTGAGCGAGGGGTTCCCGGTGATGGACAATGCGCCAACCGACGTAAGCTTGGAGAGTCCCTTCAGTTTGGCCAAATTGGGATTGGAGGAGATAGTCAGGCCACCGCCGCCTACCGACGCGAGCTTGTCCAGCCCAGTCAGGTCGGCAATGGCGTTGCCAGAAATAGTCACCGAGGAAGCCGAGGTCACGCTTGACAGTCCCGCCAGACTGGCGAGGGAGGTGTTCGAGGACACATTCAGGTCCCCGGGCTGGGCAAGAAGGCTCAGACTTGCCAGACTGTTTAGGCTGGTATTATTGCTGATGTACAAGCTTCCGGTTGATCTCAGGCCGCCCAGTCCGGCGACACTGAGCAGGGAAACGTTGTTGCTGATATTGACGGTTCCACCAGAGGCGACGTTGTCCAGTCCTGTCAGGTCGGTCAACGCCGAGTTATTGGTGATGGTCATGCCTCCTGTGCTGATTAGATTGTGGAGACCGGATAGGCTGTTCAGAATGGTGTTGTCAGAAATCGCGAGCGTGCCACTGACTTGTATGAGGCCACCTAGTCCGTCGAGGTTGGTCAGCACGGGACATGCAGAGATAGTGAGGATCGCAGCCGACACAAGACCAAGCCCGGCCACGCTGGTCAGGCTGCTGTTTTGCGAAATCGTGACCCCGTTGGTGCTGCTTACGCTTGTGACCTTGCCGAGGCCACTGAGGTTGGTGAGCGAAGGGCAGTAGGCTATGTAGACGCCGTCCGTTGCGTAGGCGAGGTTCCTGAGACCGCTGATATCGGACAGGCTGGCGTTGTTATTGAGGTAGAGGGCGTAGCCGTAGTGAGCGGTCTGGTTGGTTTGGATCAAGCCAGAAAGGCCATCCAGATTGGCCAAGGACGAATTGTCGTTGATGTATAGATAGCTGCCTACACTGTTCATACTTGACAACGCATCGATGTTGGTCAACGCCGGACAATTGGCCATGGTCATGGCGCCCCCGACCGACACGAGACTCTCTAGGCCCGCAAGATTGGCTATGGATGCGCCGCTGATGGTGAGGCCCCCGTGATGCATCGGATGCCACTCAGTGCAAGAGCATCAGCCGAGTTGGCCACCGTGTAGTCGCCCTCGAAAGTGTGGCCGGTACAATCCGTGGCCGAGGCATCGGGCGCCAATGTGCCGCCCGAAGCCATGGCTCCCCCTGAAGCGCCACCGCTCGCGGATATGCCGCCGGATGCCGTGGTAGCTCCTCCAGAAGCGCCACCGCTCGCGGATGTGCCGCCGGAAGCAATCACAACCGGGCTGTCAATCGCAACGGAAACGTCGGGCAGGGTGGCCGCGGGCGCATCAGGGGCCAAGTCTGGCGTCGCGGGTGACAGGTCCGGCGACATGAAGGTCGCGTCTGGCGTCCTTTGATCGACGGCAGCGTCGGGCGGGCTGGTCGCGCCGCCCGATCCTGTGGCGCCGCCAGTGCTGGGGATGCCCCCTAGAGCGAGGATGCCACCAGAAGCTGGGGTGCCGCCAGTTGCCGGGCTGCCCCCTGAAGCGGGTGTGCCGCCGGTGCTCGCCGGTGCGTCCACAGGCAGATCTGGGGAGGCATCAGGGCTCGGCGGGATTGAACCCCCTGTGCCCGGCGCACCTCCGCTGCCGCCTCCAGTGCTATTGGCGCCCCCGGTGCTCCTCAGCACGTCCACGGCAAGATCTGCGGGAGCATCAAGGTTCGGACCGATTGAACCGCCAGAGCCACCGGAGGCCGAAGCATCGGAGCTGCTAACACCACCGTCAACCGGAATGAGGTTGTTGTGCGAGTCAACCTGGCTCGGTTCGGCGCAGGTTTTCGAGGTGGTGCAGGTCTGCCCAGTCGGGCAATCGAGACTCGCCTGGCACTGATTGTGGCAGCGTTGATCCACGGCGCACTTGAGTGGTGTCTTGCAATCGCTGTCGTACACGCAATGCAGTTCGACAGGTAGATTGTACTTGAAGTACAAGGCCCACCGGCCGATTGCACACGAAGTACAACGCCGGCCACCGGCAGAACACTACAGCAGATCGAGAAACGCCCGGCCGGCGTGACTGAGAGTCCGCCCCGCGGGATACACCAGTCGGATCTTCCTTTCGGTCTGCAAGTCGGTCACCTGCACTTCGCGCAGCATCCCCTGGGCGATCTCCTCCTCGACGCACATGCGGGGCAGAAAGGCCACGCCCTGGTTGCGCTGGACCATCTTGCGAATGGCCTCCACCGTGGGCATCTCGACATCCTGGCGAAGCGGGACCTTGAGCCGCTCGAACTGGCGTAGCACGACCTCCTTGTAGGGCGACATCTCGTTGTGAGCGATGAACGACTCTGCGCCCAGGTCAGCAACAGAAACTGAGCGCCGACGCGCGAAACGGTGCTGGGGTGAAACCACGCAGGCCAGGTGATCGGTGTAGATGATACGCGCGACCAGCCGGTCATCTTGCGGCTCGTAGCTGATCACGCCCATCTCGAGATCGCCCTCCAATATCTCGACCGGGATGCGGCGCGATTGGCTGCGCCGAACCTGCACCTTCACGCGCGGATACCGCTTGCGGTAGCGCGCGATGAGCGGCAGCAGGTACAAGGTGGTCGATTCGTTGGCACCGATCGACAGCCGTCCGGCGCCATGATCGCGCAACTCGGCCAAGGCCACGCCGATTTCGGCGCGCAGGTTGTCCAGGCGCCGGGCATAGTCGAACACCACCTGGCCGGCATCGGTGAGGCGCAGCTGTTTTCCCGCGCGGTCGATGAGCGGCTCGCCCACCTCGGCTTCCAAGCGCTGCACCGCCATGGAAACCGCGGGCTGGGTTCGCAAGACGCGCGCCGCCGCACGCGAGAAGCTCCTCTCGCTGGCAACGGCACGGAAGACTTCCAGGGTGTGTAGGTCCATCGCAGTGGCTCCTGTCCAGAGTAGCCAACTATAAGTCATACTGATGCAGGTTTGCATGAGAATCAATTCGCCAGAAGACACCGCAGTCGCTAGAGTGCCCCAGATTGAAAGGAGCCCACCCCATGAGTGACCGCGTCTTCATCTTCGACACCACCTTGCGCGACGGCGAGCAATCCTGTGGTTGCAGCATGACCGTCGCAGAAAAGCTGCGCATGGCGCGCAAGCTGGTGGAATTGAATGTCGACGCGATGGAGGCCGGCTTCCCCATGGCCTCCGACGGCGACTTCGAGGCAGTCGACAAGATCGGGCAAGAGTTTGGCGGAATCACGGTCGCTGCCCTGGCCCGCTGCCACACCGGCGACATCGAGCGCGCGGCCAAGGCGCTGGCCAAAGCCAAGCGGCCCCGCATCCACACCTTCATCGCCACCAGCCCCCTGCATCTTTCGCATAAACTGAAGATGACACAGGAGAAGGCGCTGGAGATCGCCATCAAGTCGGTGCAGTTGGCGCGCCGGTATGTCGACGAGGTCGAGTTTTCCGCGGAAGACGCCACCCGCACCTCGGCCGCCAGCCTGATCGCATTTTCCCAGGCCGTGGTCGATGCAGGCGCCCGCATCGTGAACCTGCCTGACACCGTCGGCTACTCGATCCCAGCCGAGTATGGCCAGCTGGTCGGTCAAGTGGTGCAGGCCCTGGCCGGTCGAGCCGTGGTGAGCGTGCATTGCCACAATGACCTGGGACTATCGACCGCCAACTCCATCGCGGCGGTGCAGGCGGGCGTGCGCCAGGTAGAATGCACCGTCAACGGCATCGGCGAGCGGGCTGGCAACTGCTCGCTGGAGGAATTCGTGATGGCGCTCAAGGTACGCCACGACGTCTTGCCTTTCGAAACCGGCATCGTGACCCCGCAGCTCTTCCCGGCCAGCCAACTGCTCACCGAGATCATCGGTGTGGGCGTTCAGCCCAACAAGGCCATCGTGGGCCGCAACGCCTTTGCCCACGAGGCAGGAATTCACCAGGACGGATTCCTGAAAGAACGCACCACCTACGAGATCATGCATCCCAACACGGTGGGCGTGCCCGCAAGCCAGCTGGTGGTGGGCAAGCACAGTGGCCGCCACGCCGTGGTCGACCGCTGCCAACACCTGGGGTTTGAGCTGAACGCGCAGCAGATCGAGGCGGTCTATCACCGGGTGATCGCCGCCTGTGACCGCAAGAAGTGGCTGTCGGACCAGGAGATCGCGGAGATCGCGCGGGCGGTGTAGAAGATCGGATCGCATCGTCCTTTCCAAGGCAGCGGCGCGGAACCTGGCGAATCGAGATCCGTGCCTCTCCCCGTCGGGGAGAGGCCGCCGACCTCCGCGTCGGCGGGTGAGGGCCGCTCGCGGCCGTGGCCGGAGTGATTCCTTTGGCTGTGGCCGCGAGGTTGCGATGTGATTGTATGATAGTATGCCTTTGCGCTAGAGCGCAGCTTTCGGCGGCATGTCCTCGGAGGTCTTCATGCAAAAGATCCTGGTATTCCTCGTTGCAGGTTCCGCCCTCATCCTCGCGGGCTGTTCGGACGGAAGCGCAGGCAAGACCGGGGTGAAGAACGACGCAGGGGTGACGGACGACAGCTCCAATTTCTTGGTGTTCGTCGGCGCGTATCCCGCCGCGTATAACCAGACCGTCGGGCCTACGACGTATGCTGGCTTCGCGCAGATCGAAGACACGCGGCTCACCGACTTCGGCAACCCGGCTGGGGCTGTGGTGATGATAAATGGTGTGCAGCTCCTGCAAAGACCCGATGTGGGCAACTACTATTTCTCGTCTCCCAACGTGGGAAGCTTCTCGCAGGGCGACGATGTCAGCATTTCGGTGGAGTACGACAAGATCGGCAATATCTCCACCACGATGAAAGTGCCAGTCTCCGTCGCGGATTTTACACTTTCGCCCTCCTTGCCCGCCACCGGAGTTCCCAACTCGGCCACTTCATATTATCTGAGCTGGTCGCCTTCCCCCGACGCAGATTTCTACATGCCAGGATACGATGTCTATTCGGGCAGCCCGCCCGCGTTCGTGAGCGGTCAAGGAACATTCCTCGCAAACCCCAACACTGCTTTTACATTCACCAGCGCAGACTTGACTTCAGCCAGTGGGACTCCCTACCCCTTCTTGGACATCTACTTGTCAACCTGCGCGGAATTCCGCCCCCCCAATGTCGACCCCCTCTCGTTCTTCCAGCTCGAAGGCGTCGATACCGTACTCAAGAAGAACTACTGAACACGCCTGGGGCCAGGGGCGAGCAGCGCGGCCTGCAAGACACCATCACCGCCCGCGCGCCACGTGAACCCAAGCGCGCGGGCCCCTGCGTGACATAGTCTGGAGTCCGGCGGTGCGCCTGATGTACAATGGCTTTTGCACTCGCTGCTTGCACCCTAACCGCACACAAACACTTCGATGGCCGTCGTTGGCATAGATCTGGGCACCACCAACTCCGTGGTCGCCACTGTGCGCGACGGGCAAGTGGTCGTGGTGCCCAACTCCCAGGAGGGATACCTGCATCCGTCGGTGGTGTCGTTTTCGCCCGACGGCCTCAAGTACTTCTCCGTGGACGCCGTCGCCCGTCGCATCCTGGACCCCAAGAACACGGTCTACTCAGGCAAGCGCCTCATCGGCCTGCCCTTCCGTTCCGAGGAAGTGCAGAAGGCGATTGGGCGACTGCCCTACGAGCTTCGCGAAGGCAACAACGAGCAGGCGGTCTTCATTGGGCCGGATCGCACGTACACCATCCCCGAAATTTCCGGCCTGTTGCTGGGCTACTTGCGCCAATGCGCCGAGATGTTCCTAAGCGACTCGGTCAGCGCGGCCGTGATCACTGTCCCGGCCAACTTCAACGACTCCCAGCGCCGCGCGACCGTGGACGCGGGCCGCATCGCCGGCCTCGATGTGCTGCGCGTACTCAACGAGCCCACCGCAGCCGCGCTGGCCTACGGTTTAGGCCAGAACATGTCGCAGCGAATTGCGGTCTACGACTTCGGCGGCGGCACCTTCGATGTCACCATCCTGCAGGTCGAAAACGACGTCTTCGAGGTGCTGGCCACCGGCGGGGACACCTTCCTGGGCGGCGACGACATGGACAGCGCCCTGCTCAACATATTGGCCGAGCTGTTCAACGCCGAGCACGGCATCGACCCGCGCACCGATCAGGCAGCGCGCTCGCGGCTGCTGATCGCCGCCGAGCAAGTCAAGCGCCACCTGTCAGATTTCCCTGAAGCCCGCGGCGACCTGAAAAACATCGCGGTGGGGTCGAGCGGCGAGCCCCTCGCGCTGCGCTTCCAAATCGCACGCAGCGTTTTCGAGACCGCCATCCGCGGGCTGGTCAGCCGAACCATCCAGACCTGCCAGGACGTGCTCACCTCGGCACAGCTCGCGCCGTCGCAGATTGACGAAGTGATCATGGTGGGGGGCACCACCCGCGTGCCCATGGTGCGCGCCGAGGTGGAAAAGTATTTTGGCCGGCCACCCCGCACCGACCTCAACCCCGACGAGGTGGTGGCCTGGGGCGCCGCGATTCAGGCCGAGAACTTGGCCAACGCGGGCGAGAGTTTGCCCAGCCGCGCAGTCTTGCTCGACGTCACGCCCCGCGCGCTTGGGATCGCCGTCACCGGCGGCTTCGCCGAGCGAATCATCGATCGCAACGTGCCCGTGCCGGTGGAGCAGACGCGCATCTTCAGCACCTCGGCCGACAACCAGACCTCGGTGCGCATCCAGGTCTGCCAGGGAGAATCGCGCCGCTTCGAGGAGAACGTGCCGCTCGGCGAGCTGGAGCTGGCTGACCTGCAGCCAGCGCGGCGAGGTGAAGTTTCCATCGAGGTGACGTTCAAGGTCGACACCAATGGCATCTTGCGCGTGCGCGCGCGCGATGGTGTGACTGGGGCGGTGCGCGAAGCGGCGGTCAACGTGCGCGGTGCGATGAGCGATTCCGAGGTCGAAGAGGCGGCGGAACGACAAAGGTACGAGGAGGCGAGCAACCTCCCGGAAGTGCCGCAGGAGTAAGTCATGGCGGGCATGTCAACTGAGCAGCTCGTCGCGTTCGTCCGGCAGATCTTTCCCCGGCTCGATCAGCTCTCCTACTATGATCTTCTCGGAGTGCCATCCGGCTCGGACCAAGCGGCCGTGCGTACCGCTTTCTACCGTCTGGCCGCCGATCTGCACCCCGACCGTCATCACACCCTCGCCGATCGCGCGCTCAGGGAACAGTTGGAGATGATCTACGCGCGCCTGTGCGAGGGCTACCAGGTGCTGACCAAACCCGACAAGCGCGCCGCCTATGAGCGTGCGCTCAATCAGGGCAAGAAACGTCTGACCACGACCGATCGCGACTCGCGCGCCCTGCAGAACCCCGAGGACAGCATCAAGCATCCCGAGGCGAGGAAGTTCTTCCGCCTCGGCATGATCAGCCTGGGGCGCAAAGACTGGAAGGGCGCGGTCATGAGTTTCAATTTCGCCCGCAGCTATGAGCCGTCGAGCGCGCTCATCGCGCAGAAGCTGAGCGAAGCGCAGGCTGCTCTCGGCAAACCTGGAGGAGCGGGGAGCACCCCGCCCAAGACCCCGTGACGGGGCCGCTCGACTCCCGCTCGGCATCTCCGCCGCTGGTCGGCGGGGCAGCGAGCCCGTCACATCCTTTGCACATACCCCAGGTGGGCACGCCGCTCGGCCGCTACCTGCTGCTCGACGTTCTCGGCCACGGCGCCATGGCCAGCGTGTTCCGGGCCCGCGACAGCCAGCTTGGTCGCGACGTGGCGGTCAAGGTGATGGGCATGACCATCGCGACCCGCGGCGAAGGGGCCGAACGTTTCCGCCGCGAGGCCCACGCGGTGGCCGCGCTCAAACACCCTGGCATCGTCGAGATCTACGACTTCGTGGACGCCACCGCCGAGGAGCCGAGCTACATCGTGGCCGAGCTGATCGAAGGCCCCACCTTGCGCCGCCTGATGGACCAACGCCAGGCGCGCCTGCTGCCTGAGGTGGCGGCTCTCATCGGATTGCCGCTGGCCGAGGCGCTGGCCACCGCGCATGCCCGCGGCATCGTCCACCGCGACGTCAAGCCCGACAACGTGATGCTCGAACACAGCGGCGACCGGAGCCGCGTGGTGATCACCGACTTCGGCGTGGCCCATATCACGGGGCTGGAGACCATGACCGCCTCAGGCGCCTTGGTCGGCTCGCCCGCGTACATGGCGCCCGAACAGGCGCGCGCGCACGAAATCGGCCCAGGCACCGACATTTGGGCGCTGGGCGTTTTGCTCTACGAGATGGCCACTTCATGCTTGCCCTTCCCTGGCAAGGATCCCTTCTGCGTGATCGCCGGCATCGTGCAAGGCAGCTTCCGCCGCCCGTCGCAGATCGCCGCCACGGTGGGGCCACGATTCGAACGCGTAGTTCTGCGCTGCCTTCGGCCCAATTTGGCCGATCGCTACGCCAATGCGGGCGAGCTGGCCGCCGATCTACGCGAGCTGGCCGGCGAGGCGGGGCTTGTGCCGGAGCAGCCGGCGCTGCACCGTTTTCTCGACGATCCGGCCAAGTTCGAGGCTGAGCTGCGTCCCAAGGTGGCCGACGCGGCGGTGGCCCAGGCGCGCAAGCGAGCACACCGAGGCGAACTGGCGCGCGCCTTGGCCGAGATCGGACGAGCGACCGCGTACATGCCCGATCACTCGGGCGCGAATGCCCTGCTCAAGAAACTTTCCGCCGGGCGAACCGCTCTGCGCGTGGTGGGGATCGCGGTCGCGGCCCTGGTCCTGGCCTCGGCCGCCTGGTTGGCCTGGCATCCGCCCTGGCGAAAGCCTGCACCCGCCGCCGCTGCGATGCAGCCCATGACCCCGCCCAAACCATCCCCCATTCCTCTGACCGCAGCCGGGGTTACCGAGACTGCGGCCTCGGCCGCTGCCGAAGCAACGGCAGTGATCCCAAACACCGCATCCGGCAACCCGCCGACCGTCCGTGCGCCCTCCCCTGCCCTCGGGAGGACGAGGTCCGCCCGACGCGCAGGCACGACTGGGACCAGCGTTGCTGCGCAGCCGATGGCGGCGCCGACCGTCGCCAGCGCCGCACAGCCGTCGCCTGCCCGCGCAGCCGAGACCACGCCGTCACCAGCGACGCCGAGGACAGCGGAGAAGCCAAAACCGGGCGTGGTCCAGCTTTTTGCCACAGGTGCTATCTGCTATCCCAGCCTGGACGCCGAGCCCCCGACCATCTTCATGCCTCGCTACGAAGGTGTGGCGCCCGGCCAGCACAAGGTTTTCTGCACGCGCAACAAGGGAGGGGCCAAGGAACTGGTGGGCGAGATTGACCTGCCACCGGGCGCCAGGGTCCAACGCACCGTAACCCAAAAGGATGGCAAGCTTCTTCTCGCGCGACCCCAGTGATGGGGATCACGGGCTGCGGCGCCCAGTCGCGTGGGGAGCCGGACGGCTCCGCCGGCCGCGCACCATCGCGGGAGGGGTATGGCGAGGCCGAGCGCGAGGGCGCGAGCGTAGCGAGCGGGTGTGGTGGGGAAGGTGCAGGTCCCGAAGTCCCCGAAGGGGGAAGCGAGCGGGGTGGGGGTGG
>Ga0182010_10002146_pt1 | contig 10051 bp, 9 predicted proteins | sample 611E1MmetaG_FD_120488 | JGI IMG/M metagenome (GOLD analysis project Ga0182010, IMG submission 120488) | Permafrost microbial communities from Stordalen Mire, Sweden - 611E1M metaG | ecosystem: Environmental > Terrestrial > Soil > Wetlands > Permafrost | place: Sweden: Stordalen | collected... | reverse complement strand
ATCCGAAAAGCAAGGAACATTTTTCTTTGGTGTCCGCCGAGGCTCTGCGAGGCGGTGGCGGGGCTGATTCATTCGTTCAGTTTCCGCTCGAAAAAAGTTCGCGCAAAGTGTATAATTACAGCAATTTTGTTGCTAGTTTAAGAAAGCGGCTTGGCCGCTTTTTGCATTGGCTTTTTTAGACCGTTTGCATTAGGATATTTCCAGACGAAACAAAATCGCTCTTTTGCGAAAGGATAAACCAAACATGGCAACCGGTTCTGATGGATTCCTAACACAACGCCGCAACGGAGCCTCGCGGCCGATCGTGATCTGCGCTTGCGGATGCAATAGGTTGCTTAGCGAAGATGATCTTCGGGCGGGAAAAACCATGAATGACAAACCGACCCGTGCGGAATGCTGGAACAAAGCAGTCGGAGGCTTCCCCCTCAAACCGATCCGTTTCGGATCACAAAGGAGTTAACCCATGATGACAGCAGCTGCAGTTGCAACGCCCGATTCCGAAACCCCGTTCGAGCCGATCAGCCTCACCGAGAGCGGCCACAAGCTTTTGGCGATAGAATATCTGGGCATGGATCCGATTACGGACAAAGACAGGCTCCCGCCAATCGGCGTGGCCATCGGCATTCATGCCCACTGCGAAGGGCGAATGATCGTCCACGGTGCAACCAAACTGGTCAATGCCATGGTCTGCGATCGGTGCAGCATCCGTTTCGAATTCGCAAAGGCGCTGGAAACATACGGGGATCTTCGGCGAAGTTTCGAGTTCCGAACCTGAACCGCCGCAACCCACCGGCCCGCGACACCCTGTCGCCGGCCGGATTTTTTTATTCCCGCCGCGCCTTGACTTTCTCCCATTTAAAGCACACATTAACGATATAAATCTCTTATTAAAAAACTATGCCTTGGGTGTATATAATCATCGTTCTAATTATCGCGATCGTGATCGCGAACATCAAGATTGTGCGGCAGAACACCGTGCTGGTGGTCGAGATGCTTGGTAAGTATAACCGCATCATGGTGGCGGGATTCAATGTTAAGGTTCCGCTTCTTGAGCGCATTTCAAAAACCGTTTCGCTTCGTTCGCAAAACTTCGTCATCGCCGGAAAGTATCCATCGGCCGACAAGGTCATTGTCGATGTGAACACCAACCTTATTTTCACCGTTAACCCGACCGAGGACGGCATTCAACGTTTTACCTACGCGCTCCAGGACGCCACCACCTCGATCGGCGCAACCGTCGAGAATTCGCTCCGGACTTACATTGCCAAAGAAACGCACGAGGGCATTTTGGAGAAGAAGGAAGAACTGGCTTTACACATTCAGCACGACCTTGAAGTTCAGTTCGCCGAATGGGGAATGCTCATTAAGAGCTTCCAAATTACGAACGTGAATTTCCCGCTCACGATCACCGATGCCATGAGCGAAGTGGTTGCCTCGCTCCAGCTACGTAAGGCCGCGGAGAACAAGGGCGAAGCCACAAAGATCCAAGCCATTAAAGAAGCCGAGGCTGAAAAAGAGCGCAAGCGTTTGCAGGGCGAGGGCATTGCGCTTGAGCGCGAAGCCATTGCCGAAGGTTTGCGCCGCTCGGTCGAGACCATGCAGAAGATCACCAACCAAACCTCGGCCGAGATCATGGCCATCTTAAACCTCACGCAATACCTTGACACCTTGAAGACAGTGGGTGGCAGCACCAATTCAAAAGTAATTTTCTTGGACACCAGCGTCACGAAGACCGCCGACCTCATGAAGCAACTCATTGCTTCGAGCGAGGCGAGGGGTTAGGGAGTAAGGAGTAGGGAGTAACAAATCCCCTCGCTTTATGCGGGGGTTTTTGTTAAAGTTAGGGAAACGTTTTACCCCTCACCCCTACCCTCTCCCCACTCCGCTTCGGCTACGCGGGGCGAGGGGAAAATAGATATGGAAGACGCGCAAAAGTGCGAAAATCCTGAGGAAGGCGAGCGGTTAGTGGCGCCGACCGAGCTCTCCGAAGACACAAAAACCGACCTCACTTTGCGGCCGTCGGCACTGGACGATTTTATCGGGCAAGACACCCTAAAGCGCCAGCTTTGCACGTTTTTGTCGGCGGCAAAAAAACGCAATGAGCCGATTGAACATACGCTTCTCTACGGGCCGCCCGGACTCGGCAAGACCACGCTCTCGCATATCATCGCTCGCGAGATGGGAAAGAATATTCGCGTGACTAGTGGTCCGGCCATTGAGCGCGTCGGCGACTTGGCCGCCATCCTTTCGAACCTTGAACCGGGCGAAATACTGTTCATCGATGAAATTCATCGCCTGCCAAAAACCATCGAGGAGGTTCTTTATCCGGCAATGGAAGACTTTGCCCTCGACATGGTGATCGGCAAAGGGCCGGCCGCGCGCACCCTGCGCCTCGACATTCCGCGCTTCACATTGGTCGGCGCGACGACCAGGCTATCGCTTCTTTCCGCGCCGCTCCGCGACCGCTTTGGCGCCACGTATCATCTTGATTATTATTCGGCCGATGACATGAAACGGATCATCATCCGTTCGGCCAAACTCCTTGGCGTGCCGCTCGACGAAAACGCGGCCCAAGAGCTCGCCGCCAGGAGCCGCCGCACGCCTAGAATAGGCAATCGCCTTTTGCGCCGCGCTCGCGATTACGCGCAAGTGCACGGCGACGGGAAACTGACGAACGCGATCGCCATGAAAGCGCTCGATGAGTTGTGCGTCGATACGATGGGGTTGGACGGCGCCGACCGCATTATCCTTGAAGCGCTGATTAGCAAATTCCGCGGCGGCCCGGTGGGCATTGGCACGCTCGCGGCCGCCACCCACGAAGAAGTTGCCACCTTGGAAGAAGTGATCGAGCCATACCTCATGCACATCGGCTTTCTAGAGCGCACGCCCCGCGGACGGGTCGCAACCGTTGCCGCGTATAAGCACCTTGGTCTTGTTCCGCCGCAAGGAGAATTGTTGTAAGATTCATAACTCCCCCTACCCCCTCTTACCTTAAGAGGGGGACGTGATCCGGATTAGATATTAGGTATTAGACATTAGATATTCGTCCGCATGCCCCTCTATATCCTCTTAATTCCATACGCGATCTTCCTGCTCATCTTCCTTATCTTTTCGCTGGTCGATCTGATGAACGCTTGGCGTTTCCGCACGGGATTTTTTTCGGCATCATTCCTCATTCTCGCCTACCTCGCGGGAACGGCGGTTATTGTTTTTGTAACGTACAACCTGCTTTCGCCGGTCGATTGGTTTCAGGTGATCGGCGTCGGCCTTAAATTCACGCCTATCACGCTATGAACATAAAAAATTTGTTCCAGCTAAAATCGTACGAACACGTTGAGATGCTCATTAGAAAGCATCCGATTTTCCTGCTGTGGGACGTCGTCTTGTTTGCGATCCTCGCCGCCATTCCCGTCGGGGTTATTATGGTAATCCAGACCGTCAGCTCGACCATTCTCACCGGCCCCATTTCAATGCCGATCGTCGCCGTTCTTGGTTCAATCTATTACCTCGCCATCTGGCTGTTCTTCTTTTCCACGGTCATTGATTACTATTTGGACATTTGGGTGGTGACCAACGACCGGCTTATCGCCGTCGCCCAACAAGGATTGTTCTCTCGCACCATTTCGGAAATGGACCTGTGGTTGGTGCAGGATGTCACTTCCGAAGTCAAAGGAATAAGTGCCACGATCTTCGGCTACGGCACGCTCTCGCTTGAAACCGCCGGCAAAGAAGAACGCTTCCACTTCGGCAGCGCCGCCGACCCCTCGCACGTCCGCCAGCGCATCCTAACGCTGGCCGAAACCGACCGAAAGTATCACATCGGAAACTCAACATTGAACAAAGTCGGGCTTTAAGGCCCGACTTTTTGAATAGTAAAAAGCGGCCCGATGTCGAATCAGACCGCCGATTTTTTTGGCGGGCATTTTCTGGTGCCGTCGTGAGTTACAGACGCTCAGCCGCCGCCGAAAGAAGCGTGCATCTCATCTTCCTGTTCCCACGCTTGCGCCAACATGTTGCGGCAGTTTTTGCACTCAGTAAGGTGCTTCGCGCACCAATCAGAGAGAAGCCGCGAAAGGTCTCGATGGCGATATTCTGGAGACAAGATGCCGAACAGGCGGCATGCGCCTATTCCCGCGGAAACTTCCTCGATCGAGCTTCCGCCGCGTTCAAGTCTCGTAATGAGCGCGGCGTACGCGCCGGCGTTTGTAGTCGAATCGCCGTCGCCTGGCTTAGCTTCACAGACGGCAATGGCGTCTGTGAATTCCGGGCTCGTGATTGCGGCATCAAGGATCGCATCCATAGCCTTATCCATTCTCATCGTTTCCTCCTTTTGCACGGTACAAGTTTACAAACAACGGAACCATCTCGAGCCAGTCATCCTTATCTGAGATTTCTAGGAAAAATAACGCTTTTTCCGTTTCTTGTCAATCCCCCAGGCACCATTTCAAATAGTGTGAGGGATAACTCAATATCGACCAAAATTCATTGGAACTTCATTCATTATGTCATTAATGCCATCAAATATCGTCATCGCGAGCGTTTGAGCCCTTTATCGGTATGGGCTTAAACGCGCGGCGATCCCCTGAATTGAGCAACTATGGCGATATTCCCATGAGATTGCCGCGTCGTTCGCATCGGCTCACTCCTCGCAATGACGGAAATTTTTTGTCATTCCGAGGAGGGACGACGAGGAATCTCAACACTTCTCAGTAGATATAAATTTCATCAGTTAACCAAAGTGGCTTTGAGGTCCCTCACTGTGGTTCGGGACGACAATAAAATAATACTATTCGAGCGAGTGAGCCGATGCGAGCGCTGTCGAGAATTTTCTTTGGACGACGATAACGCTTGGGAACTTCTCGACTCGCTGCGGCTCGCTCGAAGAATATTATTCTTTTCTTAGTAAATCTTCTTCAACGTCGTGCCGGTGTAAAAATATTTTAATATCCAATCATAAGTCTTCCCATCGACGGCCCAACCCAAGGCATCGGAGGCGGACATGCCGACGCCGTGACCCCACAAGGTTTTGCCGACGTCGTGCGGGGCGGGGACGGAGACGAGCCATGGCTTTGATCCGTTCCACACTTCTCCCCACGCGCGCGTGCGGCCGTCGGAGCGCGAAAAGTAGGGCGTGACAACAACATCATCATTATATATAACGACTTGCCCGCGAGTTTCTTCAACGGCTTCCACCAAATTCGGTCTGATCGTTTCCGAGCCGTAGGCGCGATAGACCTGATCGGCGGCGCCGGCCTGCACGTCGAAAAGCGCGTACTTGCCGCCGATTGAATGAACAAAGTAAGCGTAATTGCGCGCGGCAACAACCAGCGCTTTTTGAAATTCCGGAGCGGAGTCGTTTGAGGTCTCCCCTAGCCCGCGCAAATATTGTTCAAGCGGCAATTCTTCAATAAGCCACACGTTATTGTTTGGTTCGTAATAATTCAATTCCATTGTTCCGCGAAATTGATTGACGTAAGAAGTCGCGGTCCAGCCGCCGAAGTTGGGCACTTGAAAAAGTCCCGCTGGATCGCTCGGAACAAAACGCATGAGCTGGTTGCTGGTAAAGGTTCCCGATGGGGTGTTGGCGACCACGATCTTGCTTTCTTTGTTGTATCCGATCGTGGCAATTGCATTCGCCGGCACGGTGGCAAGCGTTGCGCCTTGATCGTTCACCAAAGCAAACGAGGAGGAGTTAAGGAGCAATACCTGGCCATTCGGGCTCCACAAACCAACGCGCATATTTGGCTCGCCCTGGCCAGTCGTGATCGGGATCTCTTGCGTCGGCAATTGCGGCGCGTCCTCGGTGACGGTAACGGGAATATCGATGGTCGCGCCGGGAACATCGCTCCCGTCAATGACGAGCTTGAGCGACAAAGTATAATCGCCGCGGCTCGCCGGTCCCAGAATGTTGAAATCAAAATAGCCGACGTTGCCCGGCGAAATAGGTTCGCGGACGCGGCTTGGCTCGAGCGCGTTTGGCCATGTCGTATCGGCAAGCGAAACAGCGGTTGAAGTGGCGACAGCGATTTGCATATCGCGAACGCGCAAAACCCGCGTCTCCCAAACAACGCTGCCGATATTTTTAAAGCCGACGCTGACCTTGGCGCTAGCTCCGCCTGCCACGGTCACACGATCTTGAAATGATTTTATCAAAAGCAAAGCCGCAAGAGGGCTGGGCGAGGGAGTAGGGAGTAAGGAGTAGGGAGTAAGGACGGGCGCGGGTGTGACGGCTGGGGTCACAGGTTTTACTATCGGTGCAACTGCCACGGACGCCGCGACCGTGATCGGAACCGTGAACTGCGTTCCGGCGATCCAAGTGAAATTTTCAGCCGCGATGTTAAAACCCTCTTGATATGTTCCCGTTTTGGCCGGCGCGGTTAGTTTGAAAACAAAGGTCGCAACGGCGCCCGGCTTAACGGTTTTTTCTTTCATCAAAACCGGCTCATCTTTGGCGTACCAACTCTTATCGTAAAAAACACTGGTGCGATATTTTGGAAGATAAGTATAAACGGAGACAAAATTTTTACCGGTGCGCGACCATGTCGCTTTGCCGGTATTCTTAACGCTTACCGTCATCGTCATCGAAGCGCCCGGTTTGATCGTTAACGCAACGATTTTTGAAATTATTTGACCCTGATAATCGGTCTTTTTAACCGTGGCCGCGCTGGCCGACGAGAACGGAACGAACAACGCAACCAAAAGCATCAAGCCAAGGCAGGTTTTGAACGTGATAGCGGTGACTTTGGCAAAAATGCGCATTTATCTAAATTATTCTAGCATTTTTTGTCGGTTTTGTCGAACGGCTGTAAGCTGGTGTCATGACCGTTACTCATTCGATCGCGAAAAACGTCGCCATGCAATATGTGAGCCGTATCATTGGTACGGCTTTTGGCTTGATTACACTTTCAATTCTGACCCGTTATTTGGGCGCGGAAGGGTATGGTCAATTCACCGTCGCGACCTCATACCTGCAATTCATCGGCACTTTGGTTGATTTTGGCCTCACGATTACGGCCATTCAAATGCTCTCCGAACCCGATGCCGACCAAAGCAAGATATTGGGGAACCTATTGACGTTACGCATTATCACCGCTGTAGCCGTCTTTGCGGCCGCGATCGGCGTTGCGTTTTTTTTGCCATGGGGCTCGCTTACGCATCTGGCGATCGCCGTCGGCTCTTTCTCTTTCATCTTCCTTTCAATCCATCAAATTTTCGTCGGTTTATTCCAGAAAAATTTGCGCATGGAGTTCCCGGCCATTTCCGAAGTGGTGGGGCGCGGCGTGCTGGTGGCCGCCGTGGCGATCGTCGCCTCAATAGGCGGGAATCTGATCATGGTTATGGCGGCAATGAGCGCGGCAAACCTGGCGATGCTCGGCTTTTCTCTTTTATTCGCTAAAAAAGTTCAGCCATATTCGCTGCGTTTAGACCGCGCTGTCATTGCCAAAATATATAGACGCAGCTGGCCCATTGCTATTTCAATCATGTTCAATCTCATCTATTTGCGCGGCGATGTGATCGTCATGAAGATCGTCGGCCGAAGCGAGGCCGAGATCGGCTGGTACGGCGCGGCTTACAAGCCGCTCGACGTGATCACGGTCATTCCCATCATCTTCATGGGGTTGGTTCTGCCGCTTTTCGTCCATGCATGGAGCACCATGGATCATGAAAAAGTGCGCCGGATCATTCAGCGGGCGATCGACGCGGTCGGCATTCTGGCTTGGCCGACGCTTTCGGGCGGGATCGTTCTGGCCACCCCGCTCATGCTCTTCATTTCCGGTCCGCAATTCGCTCCCTCGGGCCCGCTCCTCGCGCTTCTTGTGATTGCCGCCTTCATGGTTTTCTACGGTTCGCTTTTCGGCCACCTCATCGTCGGGATCGGCCGACAGCGCGTGATGACGTGGATATATGCTGCTGACGCCGCCGTCTCGCTCGCGCTTTACTTTATTTTCATCCCCCGCTACGGCGCGACCGCCGCGGCGCTCGTCACAATTTTTTCCGAAGCGGTCATTGCTGTTGCGGCAACAACGATCGTGCTCGCAACCGTTAAAATGCGCCCGTCGCTCAAGGTAACGGGCAAGGCGCTTCTCGCGGCGGCGATCATGGGGATTGTCATCAGCTTCACTCCCGAAACCCATGTCTTGCTCAAGATATTGATCGGCATCATTGTTTATGCGATCCTGCTTGTTGCTTTGCGCGCCGTTACCAAAGACGAGATAAATAAGTTAATGAATCGCGAAGCATGAGAAAATTTTCTTTGCCGGAAATTATCGTTTTCGCCGTCGCCGCCTTGCTCCCAACGTACTTGCTCCGTTTCCATATCGGCCCGTTTCCGACGACGGTGTTGGAAGTTGTGATACTTGTTGCGATTGGGACGCTTGCCATTCAAAAATTCGTCATTGCGAGGAGCGAGTCGAGACGAGCGACGCGGCAATCTCGTGAAAATATCACCATGGCAGCTTTATTCATAAGATTGCTTCGTCGGCTTTGGCCTCCTCGCAATGACGATGCTTTGTTGACGATCGGCTCGGTATTAATTCTCATCGCGACCATCGTCGGCATTATCGTCGCTCCGGACAAGCGTAGCGCGCTTGGCATTGCCAAGGCGTTTTTTTGGGAACCGATGGCGCTCGCGTGGCTCATTATTGCGGCCAAGCCGGATAAAGAAAAAATTTGGCGCGCGATGCTCGGCGGTTTTGCCGTAAGCGCGCTAGTCGTCGTCGTTTACGGGCTTCTTCAATACACGCATCCGGCGCTCATTCCCACCACATGGCGGGCCGAACGGCGAATTACCAGCGTCTTTGATTATCCCAACGCCGCCGCGCTATTTCTCGCGCCGCTTGTTGCATTATTGCTTTCTTCGCCGGCCACAATCGCCCTCGCGTTTTTTGCCGTCATCGTCATCATCTTGGCGAAATCGGCTGGCGGGCTTATCGCCGTGGCGGCGGCGCTTTTCTTCCTTGGCGTAACGAATAAAAAAATGCGCGTGACAACGATGGTCGTCGCCGCAACGATCACGATCATCGTTCTCTTTGCGCCGCCCGCCGCCGGACTGCGCGAGCAAATTTTGTTGCAAGATTGGTCGGGCCGCGTACATGTAATCGGCTGGAAAGAATCGCTCGCCATGTTGCGCGATCACCCCATCTTCGGCGCCGGTCTCGACGGCTTTAAGACCGCTGTCGCCCCATACCACCACGCGCAAGGCGTGGAAATATTCCAATATCCGCATAACCTGTTTCTTGCGATCTGGTCGGAGCTTGGCCTCCTCGGCCTATTGGGTTTTGTCTGCGTCTTCGTGTGGTTATTCGTGGCTTCTGCTCGCAAAAGAACCCCTCACCCTACCCTCTCCCCGTCGGGGGCGAGGGGGAAATATATTATTGCAGTATTCATTGCGATCTTGATCCACGGACTTGTCGATGTTCCGTATTTTAAGAACGACCTCGCCATGATGTTTTGGCTTTTTATCGTTCTCGTGGCACTCTAATAGAGTATGGCTGACAACAATCAACAACCGGAAAACAACGAACCATTGGAGAACAAACAATGGGAAGAAAAGAAATGGCAGGAAAAAATGGATTACGCCAAAGAGGTTTTGGCCAGACAGCAAGCCGAAGCGGAACGAACCAAAGCCGCCTCTGCGCAACAAGCGGAAGCAAAGAACGAAGCCGAGGAAGATGAAGGAAGCCAAGAGGAACAGGAGGCCGAATGGTCGGCTCGTTTGGCGATGGCCAAAAATTCCGACCGCAACGGAACCGGCGTTTCGCCGGAATCGGATCAAGCCGCGCAAATAATCAAAGAACTCGACGTGATCGACAAGACCATCGCCGAGCTTAACAAAAAGGTCGGAACCGAATACGCGATGATCTATTTGTATCTCACGACCACGGCGGCGATCGTTGACTTATTACAGGCCGTGGCCGATGTTTCGGTCGTCCTCGCCCTGCTCGCCTCGGCCGGAGGAATTGGTTTTTCCGTGGTTAGGCACTACGGTCTTAAATACGCCAACCCGGCGGCGAGCAACGAGGAGCATGCCGCCATGCTCAAGCGCACGCTT
>Ga0182010_10002144_pt1 | contig 10052 bp, 6 predicted proteins | sample 611E1MmetaG_FD_120488 | JGI IMG/M metagenome (GOLD analysis project Ga0182010, IMG submission 120488) | Permafrost microbial communities from Stordalen Mire, Sweden - 611E1M metaG | ecosystem: Environmental > Terrestrial > Soil > Wetlands > Permafrost | place: Sweden: Stordalen | collected... | reverse complement strand
ATGTGTTCGATCGCCGATGCCTCCGGCAGATACGCCGAGCACCGCCTGATGAAAGGCAACGAGGTCTATTTCTACCAGGGTATCGATTTCATCCGCGACGTTGAGGAAGATGTCCGTAAAGAGATGCAGGCTTATTTCAACTGCACCAACGTCGAACTGCGGCCGATCAGCGGCCAGATGGCGAACGACATCGTTTTTAAAGCGATGGTCAAGTTCATTAACCGCGGCAGAGGCACAAAGCTGTCCCGCCGGATGCGTTCCGTGATCAATAACGATCTGAAGATGGGCGGCCATCTTAGCGACCAGCCGATGGGCGCGCTGTTCAATCTGGTCGAGGAAAACCCGGAGACCGGCAAAGAGTACGTTTACCATTTCCCCGGACAAAAAGATAACCCTTATAAAACCGATACTTCCAAACTGGCTGCATTGATCGAGACGGCGAAACCCGAACTGATCATTTTCGGGAAAAGCATGTTCATCTACAAAGAGCCGGTCAAAGAAGTCTACAAAATCGTAAAAAACATGAATCCTAAACCGATCTTGATGTACGATATGGCGCACACAATCGGTCTGTACGGCGCTTTCCAGGAACCGCTGGCGGACGGCGTCGACGTGGTCACCGGCAGTACACACAAAACCTTTTTCGGACCGCAGCGCGGGGTGATCGTCAGCAACATGGATGAAAACAGCGGACTGGATAAACTCTGGAGCGAGATCAAGAGCCGCGCTTTACCCGGTTCCACCAGTAACCATCACCTGGGGACATTGTTAGGTTTACTGGTAGCTTCGTATGAAATGAACTATTTCAAGAAAAAATTCCAGACGCAGGTCATCGCTAATGCCCGCGCTTTTGCCAACGCCCTGAACGATAGAGGAGTGACCGTGGAAGGGGATGCCACCGACGGCTTTACCGAGACACATCAGGTATTGATCCGTGTGCGCAAATACGGATTGGGCGAGGAAATCGCGCTGCGGCTGGAAAAGAACAATATCATCACCAATTACCAGGCGTTACCGGACGACGACAGCTTTGTCGGGTCCAGCGGCATCCGTATGGGTGTGCAGGAAATGACCCGCTTCGGGATGAAAGAACAGGATTTCGAAGAACTGGCCGGTTACATGGCGGAATGTATCCAGAAAAAGCGCAAGGTGGCGGAACAGGTTAAATTATTCCGGCAGAGGTTCCAGACGATGCAGTACTGCCTGCCGATCGAGAAAGCGGCGCCCTTGGCGGCCCGTGTGTTTGCCTCCAGTTTCTCAGATGGCAAGGATGCGCAGGTTTTTGCAAAAGCGATGGTTGTTAAAGGGTAGTAAACCCCGCTGATTATTTGTTTTTAAAAGGCCTGTCCTTCGATTGGAAGGGCAGGCCTTTTTGATTTGGCTTCGTCGCAATATATAGTTGATTATTGATAAAATGCAATTTACCTGAATGATTTGTCGAAGTCTTTTACTGCTTCACGATTTTGGCTATCGTCATAAATATCCGATTGATAATATTTGCCGCCTCGCACATTAGCAAGGTATCCTTTTGTTAGTTCCATTGCCAAGAATGCTGGAAAATTCCCCCCAAAACTGTCTGTTACACCGTATTCAGCCGCCTCAACAAATCCAAACTGCGGATAGTATTCCGGACGTCCAAAAAACATGATGGCACCATAGCCCATACTTGTGGCCTTATCAATCATTAAGTGCATAAGCGCTTTTCCGACTCCCTGACGCTGATATTGCGGAAGTACGCTGATTGGCCCAAAATCAAGTACATAAATACTTCTTCCGTCAGGTGTTTCAATTCGGGCATTACTGCAAATAATGTGGCCAACCAGCTGGTCGTCTACTTTCGCTACAAGACTTAATTCCTTGATACCATCCCTTTTACGCAATTCATGAACCATCCAATGCTCATAGGGAGAACCAATTTCTCCTCGTTCGATTCTTCCAGAATAGGAAAATGCCTCTCTCGTGATTTCTTCAACTTTACGATAATCCTTTGTTTCTTCTATTCTCACGACTATATCCAACATAAAACACCTCGCTAAATGTACGCGCTTGTGGCATTCCCTTTCGAGTACGTAATTATATCAAATCTGAGCAGACAAGAGGAATTGCTGGATTCGACGATCTAGCAGTTTTTGGACAGTTTCGGAAATGCTTTTTTAACACATCTTCAGGGAGGCAGAGGCTGAGATTGCCGCGTCGTCGTCCTGAAATAGACTCCTCGCAATGCGAGATCCCACAGGCAGGGACGCCTGTGCCACTATTCTTAAAGATTTCGATAAGGCTTGATTATTGCTATTGGAATTTGATTATTAAACAGGCAGTGGCTTATAGCACGATGTAATACATAAAAAAGCTGAAGTACTAAAGTCCCATTTTATTTGTTCAATTTTGCTACAGCATTATATATAAAAAAAGAGGATAATTTTAAATGGAAAAGAGTGCAATTAAAGAAAAAAGTCTCCTGCCACGCTATATAAAACAACAAAATACCAAGCAGTAAAACCAGCATTGACAAACTATTTTCGAAAGGTTAATATAGTTAATAGAGTTAACTATTATCTTAGTTAACATATTGTTTAAAAATGTTTGAAGAAGTGGATTGGATAAAATGAAAGACACGAACATCGACCGGATCCTGGAAAACATGTTTGTGGTCATGCTTGTCACTCATAAAAAAATGCTCAGGATGGATCTGGGGGGAAGCAGCGATAATTTGACGCGTCTGCATCTTGCGGTAATGGGAGAACTCAGTCAAACCAGCTTGACGATGTCAGAACTGGCCAATACACTGATGATGACCAAACCCCAATTAACGCACCTGGTGGACCCACTTGTCCAGTTGGGCATTGTGGAAAGGCGCCCGGATACCGAGGACCGGCGGGTAATTAATCTGGCGCTGACGGAGAGCGGACGCGTACTGCTCGGAGAAATGAAACAGAAGGTGAAAGAAAACACTAAAAATCGTTTGGCGAAGTTATCGCCGGAGGAACTCGCCCAGATGTCTTCCGCTCTGGAAACGCTAAGAAATATCGTCGTTAAATTGTAAGCATCTCCGGGAGGGGCTTCAATCATCTCATCTTTTCAAATGTGTTGTTTTCATTGTAATGGAGGTTGTGTCTAAAAATGGGGAAACTAATAAAACATCTCAGGCCCTTTGTCTGGTCGATAGTATTGATATTTGCCCTTTTGTTCGGCCAGGCGATGGCAGACCTGTCGTTGCCCGGCTACATGGCGAACATTGTCAATATAGGTGTAAGTCAACACGGTATCGAGAATGCGGTTCCGCAGGCTATCAGTGTAACCGAATTCAATAAAATCACTATTTTTATGACGGATAGCCAGAAAGCGCAGGTGACCGCGGATTATACTTTACTCAGCAAGCAAAAGCTTTCCGCTGCCGATTATGCCACAGACTTGAAAAACTATCCGCAACTGGCGAACGTGGATGTTTATAAACTTAATACCGGTAATAAAACAGAAATTTCGCAACTGAATTCGATTTTCTCCCGGGCTATTCCTTCGGTTTTTGTCATTGAACAGAACGGAGCCGCTATTTTTGCCCAATTTGGCGTTCAATTACCGGCAGGCACAGACCCGTTCACGGTTATCGGGCAACTGCCGCCAGCCCAGCTCGCGCCGCTGTTGACTGCCGCTGAGTCGCAAATCAATGCCACTCCGTCAATTCTGCTGACAGCGGCTGCCACAACCTATATTTCAGTGCAATATAAAGCGCTCGGTATGAATATCAGCACCATCCAAAATAACTACCTTTTCCGTATCGGCGGACTGATGCTGCTGCTGACGCTGGCCAGTGCCGCCGCTTCGATTCTGGTAGGTTATCTCTCCGCCCGTGTCGCAGCCGGACTGGGGCGCAACCTGCGTAAACAGTTGTTTGTACGGGTCGAAAGTTTTTCCAATACCGAATTTGATAAATTCTCCACTGCTTCTTTAATTACGCGTTCGACGAATGATATCACCCAGATACAAATGCTGATGGTGATGCTGTTCCGGATAGCATTTTATGCGCCAATCCTGGGCATCGGCGGCATTTTGAAAGTAATAAATGCCGATACATCGATGCTATGGATTATCGCCGCAGCTCTCGGTATCATATTGACGATGATGCTGGTGATGTTCACGGTTGCTCTTCCTAAATTCAAAGCGATGCAGACCCTGATCGATAAGTTGAACCTGGTTATGCGTGAAATACTTACCGGTTTGATGGTCATCCGCGCATTCAATACGCAAAAACATGAAGAGGAAAGGTTTGATAAGGCAAACCAGGATTTGACCAAAACAAACCTGTTCATCAACCGCGCAGTACTGGTATTTATGATGCCGGCGGTGATGTTCCTGATGAATGCCATTATGATTCTGATTATCTGGGTGGGCGCGCACCGGGTTGATGCCGGCACGATGCAGGTGGGCAGCATGATGGCTTTCATGCAATACGCCGTGCAAATTATCATGGCCTTCCTTTTCCTGACAATAATATTTGTTATGCTTCCGCGGGCCAGTGTTTCTGCGCAGAGAATCAGCGAAGTGCTGGAAACCGAACCGGTCATTGTTGATCCGGAAAAACCGCAAAAATTCAGCTCCAGCCTGAAAGGAACGGTGGAATTCAAGGATGTCACCTTCCGCTATCCGAGCGCGGAAGATGATGTATTGAAGCATATCAGCTTTGTCGCGAAGCCCGGCCAGACCACCGCTTTTATCGGCAGTACAGGCAGCGGTAAAACAACTTTGATCAACCTGATACCGCGTTTTTACGATGTTACCGGCGGCAAAGTGCTGGTTGACGGGGTAGATGTGCGGGAAGTGACGCAGCATGATCTGCGCGCCAAGATCGGGTATGTCTCGCAGAAAGCGGTGCTGTTTTCCGGAACAATCGAAAGTAACATTAAATATGCCAATGAAAATGCCACCGAAGCGGAAGTAGCGCATTATGCCGAAATTGCCCAGGCTACGGATATTATCAAGGAAAGTGAGCAAGGATTGGCAACCGCCGTATCCCAGGGCGGCACAAACCTGTCCGGCGGGCAGAAGCAGAGACTGGCGATCGCCCGCGCTTTAGCCAAAAAACCGGAAATATATATCTTCGATGATAGCTTATCGGCGCTGGATTTCAAGACCGATAGAGCGCTCAGGCAAGCATTAAAAACAGAGACAAGTGATGCGACGGTATTGATTGTAACCCAGCGTGTCAGCACCGTGATGAGCGCAGAGCAGATTGTCGTGCTGGACAACGGTGAAATTGCCGGCGTCGGGACGCACAAGGACCTGATGCAAACCTGCAAGGTCTACCAGGAAATTGCACTTTCCCAATTGTCCAAGGAGGAACTCGTCTAATGAATCAACCAAATAACGGTTCAAACAAAGATAAAGGCGCGCCAGCTTTCGGTCCAGGAAGACCTGGAGGAGGAAGGATGGGCGGCGGACCAATGGGCGGTGGGCCAATGGGACGCCCCGGCATGGGCGGTGAAAAACCAAAGAGCTTCAAAAAGGCCATGGCAACTTTTATCAAATATCTGGCTCCTTACAAGGTGGCGCTTATTTTTGTGCTTGTTTTTTCGATTGCCAGTACTGTGTTTATGATCGTGGGTCCAAAAATGCTCGGCAATGCTACGACCATACTTTTTAACGGCATTGTGGCAAAGGCAACCAAAACCGGTCCGGGAGTCGATTTTTCCGCTATCGGCCGCATTTGCCTTGAGTTGGTTGGGCTTTATGTTCTGAGTTTCATTTTCAGTTATCTTCAGGGTTATATTATGTCCGGCGTAGCGATGAAAATCACCTATATGTTCCGCAAGAATATCTCCGAAAAAATCAAGCGGATGCCGCTTAGTTACTTCGACACTAAAACGCACGGTGAAGTGCTCAGCCGCGTGACGAACGATGTTGATACGATCAGCACATCGCTGGCGCAGAACCTGTCGCAGATCGTTACATCGGTAACGATGATTGTCGGTGTGCTGGTGATGATGTTGACCATCAGCTGGCTGATGACGCTGGTAGCGCTGGTGATGCTGCCGTTATCTTTCGCGCTGGTCAGTATTGTGATCAAGGCATCACAAAAGTACTTTAAACAGCAGCAGGTACAACTGGGACATGTGGACGGACACGTAGAGGAAATGTACGGCGGCCACATCGTCATCAAGGCTTTCAACGGCGAAGAGAAATCTATACAGCAGTTCGATAAATTCAATGAAGCGCTGTACGTTGTTGGTTGGAAGTCGCAATTCCTGTCCGGTTTGATGATGCCCATCGTCACCTTTGTGGGGAACCTGTCTTACGTCGGCGTCTGTATCCTCGGCGGTTATCTGGCCCTCCAGGGGACGATTGGAGTTGGCGATATTGTAGCATTTATCAATTACGTACGGTCATTTACGATGCCAATTACGCAGGTGGCCAATATTGCTAATGTCCTGCAATCCACGGCAGCGTCAGCCGAGCGCGTATTCGAGTTCCTCGACGAACCGGAGGAAGTCCCGGATCCCGTGGATGCTGTGACCTTAAAAGTGGTCACAGGCAATGTTACTTTCAATCATGTCAGTTTCGGTTACAGCCCTGATCGGGTCATCATCCATGATTTCTCGGCGGATATCAAGCCAGGGCAAAAAGTAGCGCTGGTCGGACCAACGGGCGCCGGCAAGACAACAATGGTTAAATTACTGATGCGTTTCTATGACATTAACAGCGGGTCAATTTCAATTGACGGCGTGGATATCAGGAAGTTCAAGCGGGCCGATCTGCGCGGCATGTTCGGCATGGTTTTACAGGACACCTGGCTGTTCAACGGCACCATCCGGGAGAACATCCGTTATGGTGACCTGACCGCCAGCGACGAGGCTGTAGTTGCGGCAGCCAAGATGGCTAATGTCGACCATTTCGTGCGCACGTTACCCCACAGCTATGATCTGGAGTTGAACGAAGAATCCAGCAATATCTCGCAAGGGCAGAAACAGCTGTTAACCATCGCCCGCGCCTTTTTGGCAGACCCCAAGATCCTGATCCTTGATGAGGCCACCAGCTCGGTGGATACCAGAACGGAGATCCTGATCCAGAATGCAATGGTAGACCTGATGAAGGGCAGGACCAGCTTCGTCATCGCCCACCGCCTGTCCACGATCCGCGACGCGGATGTAATCCTTGTCATCAAAGACGGGGACATCGTGGAGCAGGGTAAGCATGAGGAATTGCTGGCCGCCAATGGTTTCTATGCCAGCCTGTATAAGAGCCAGTTCGAAATGGCGCCGGCAGATTCTTTGTAGAGTCAGAGAAGTTATCACTCTCTTTTAGAGAGAGATCGGTTAAAAGGAGCCTGCCTTTGGGCAGGCTCTCTTTACGTGCTCTTTAATTTGCATTTGATATAGTAAAATCATGAGAATATAATTCATAATTGTAACTATGAAACAAAGGAACGAATGTGAACACTAAGTTAAAAAAAATCGCAGCAGTAATTCTGGTTTTATGCGGAACTGCTGGTCTGTTGGCGGGATGTACGGGCCGGGCAAATTCTACTACACCGATTCAGACTCAACTTACTGCCGTACAACGAGGTAATATTACCATATTGGTTACGGGCACCGGCAACCTGGCATTAGAAAAAAAACAGTCTCTCTCTTTTAACCAAACGGGTCTGGTAGCCAGCGCCGAAGCCGCTAAAATATCCGAAGTCGATGTCGTTGAAGGACAGACGGTGGACCAGGGGCAGGTTTTAATTAAAGCGGATACAAAAGACTGGGAGAACCGCGTAAACACACTAAAACACCAACTGGATTCAGTTAAAGCTAATCTGGTTCAAACACAGACCAATGTAGTAAACGCGCAATCCAATCTGGTTACGATGCAGTACAATTTAGCTACCGCTCAAGCTAATCTGGATGCCGCTCAATACAATTTACAAGCGCAGCAGGACATTAAGGCCGCTCAGGATAAAATTGATAATACTAATATTCAATTACAGCAAGCTCAAATGTTTTATCAGCAAGCTTTATTATCAAATTCGCCGGCAGAGGTTTTAATATCCTGGAAGCAAACTATAGCTAATTGTGAGGATACTATAGCGAAGTATCAAAAAGACCTGCAAGATTTAAAGACTAACCTGCCGATCGTGGGTTTTTCGATGACTGACATAACGACCAAGGAGGCGCAAGTACAGCAGGCTCAAAACGGAATAGCACAATCTCAGGCCAGCGTGGAACTGGCTAAGAAAAACATAGCATCCGCCCAGGCCAATGTTATCGTCAGCCAGAACGCCGTAGATGATGCCCAGGCGGCTTTAACCGAAGAACAGAACGGCGCGCAGGTAATTACCAGCCCCATTAAAGGTATAGTTACGAAAGTAAGCGTGAAACAGGGGGATATCGTACAAAGGAACACCGACATAATCGAAATAGCTGATCCGGAAAAATTTGAAGCCAATGTCATGGTTTCAGAGAGAGACGTGACTTCTTTGACGGTGGGCGGACAGTCCACGGTGACATTTGATGCGCTGCCTGGACTGACATACGCAGCTAAGGTTACACGGATAGCGCCTTTGGGTACCATACAACTGGGTGTAGTCAATTATCAGGTGACTGTTGAATTAACATCCACCAAACCTGTCACTGGAGCCGGAACTACCACTGCAAGTACCCCGCTAATAAACTTAAAAGACGGATTTTCTGCCATTGTGAACATACCGGTTCAGGAAAAGGATAACGTCTTAATCGTACCCAGCAGCGCAATTTCTCATAAAGGGCAGGATTACGTGGTTCAGGTAAAAACCGGTACTGCCACAGAAACCCGCGTCGTCAAGATCGGAATCACCGATTTTCAGAATACCGAGATCATCGATGGGCTTAATCAAGGCGATCAGGTTGTCATTCCGTTAATTCCTACTGCCGTGCCAACTAATTCAGGCGGATTTTTTGGCGGAGGCGGAGGTTAGACTACATGATACAGCTGGAAAATATTGTCAAAACATATCCGATGGGTAAAAGTGAGTTAAAAGTATTACAGGGAGTAGACCTGAATATTGAAAAAGGTGAAATGGTCGCGATCATGGGCGCTTCGGGGTCCGGAAAAAGCACACTGCTGAACATGATCGGATTACTCGATAGACCGACTTCAGGCAGTTACTTGCTGGAAGGGGCAGAGGTTGCTCATCTTAACGCTAAATCCCTGGCTAAAGTCAGGGGACAGAAGATCGGTTTTATCTTTCAGAGCTTTAATCTGTTACCATATTTATCCGCTCTCAAGAATGTAGAACTGGGGCAGAAGTATGCCAGGAAACCCAACGTTCAAGCTGCGAAAGAAGCGCTTGAAAAAGTGGGACTTGGCGGCCGCATGAAACACCGTCCGAATGAGTTATCCGGTGGGGAGCAACAGCGAGTAGCAGTCGCCCGGGCGATAGCAAAGAACCCCCCGATAATACTGGCGGATGAGCCTACCGGTAACCTTGATAGTAAGTCCAGTAAGGAAATCATGGCGATATTAACCAATCTGCACGTCGAACAAAACATTACGCTGGTCATGATTACCCATGATCCCAATATCGCTCATTACTGCCAGCGAATTATCTATATCCAGGACGGACAGATAACAGGAGAAGAAAAATCATGACAAATATATTTGATCCTTTATCCACAGCCTGGACTACCATGGTTACCCATAAATTGAGAAGTATTTTAACTATTCTGGGAGTAGTGATAGGCGTCAGTTGTGTGATTATTTTAATGTCCATCGGTCAGGGAACACAACAAACGATCACTAATAGCTTGAATACGCTAGGCCCCAATATCCTTTATGTCACGGCCGAGTCTGCAGCCCAATCAAGTATAGGACGCGCGCCCGTATCGGGTATGTTAACGCTGGAAGATGCCCAGGCGATCGTAACATCCATTCCAAATATCAATGCGGTAGCGCCCACTAATACTATCGGAATGCAGGTAATTGCAGGTAATCAAAACATGACTGCGCAAATTACCGGAGTGACTCCATCCTACCAGCTGGTCAACAATGTACAGGTCGTGGGGGGTGATTTTATCAACCAGGATCAGTATACCGGTTTT
>Ga0182010_10002142_pt1 | contig 10054 bp, 7 predicted proteins | sample 611E1MmetaG_FD_120488 | JGI IMG/M metagenome (GOLD analysis project Ga0182010, IMG submission 120488) | Permafrost microbial communities from Stordalen Mire, Sweden - 611E1M metaG | ecosystem: Environmental > Terrestrial > Soil > Wetlands > Permafrost | place: Sweden: Stordalen | collected... | reverse complement strand
TGAAGAGAGGTGGATATGGGTGCATATGCAATAAGAAGGCTATTGTGGATTCCCCTAACGGTCATCTTAACCACCATGATTGTCTTCCTGCTGGTACGGTTCATTCCCGGAAATGTGGTTGATATAATTGAAGCTCAGATGGCGGCAAATGGCGGCGGCACGATTGACCGGGCTGCGATAATGCACCTCCTGGGATTGGATGTGCCGGTCTATGTTCAGTATGCCCGCTGGGTAAGTAGCATCGTTGCCCACGGCAGTTTTGGTGTATCCTTACGTTCTTCCCAACCGATCACCCCGATGATAATACAGCGTATTCCGTTAACCTTTGAATTGGGCCTGATGGCGCTAATCATCGGCCTGTTGATTTCCATCCCCATCGGCGTCTATTCTGCCATACGGCAAGACAGCATTACAGACTACATCCTGCGCAGTATTTCAATCCTCCTGATCTCTGTCCCCAGCTTCTGGCTGGGAACCATTATCGTGCTCTATCCGTCCATCTGGTGGCATTGGGCGCCGCCAATGGAGTTTATTCCCTTTCTGACAAACCCTCTGGGGAACCTGGGGATGATGATCATTCCCGCCCTGGTGTTAGGGTCACAGCAATCCGGCAGTACCATGAGAATGACGCGAACCATGATGTTGGAGACTTTACGCCAGGATTACATCCGGACAGCCTGGTCGAAAGGCCTCAGCGAACGGGTCGTGGTCATCAGACATGCCATGAAGAATGCGCTGATCCCGGTGGTCACAATGGTTGGCGGCGGTATACCGGGGCTGGTTGGCGGTTCCGTAATTATCGAGTATATCTTTAATCTGCCCGGGATGGGACGTCTCATGATCGACGCGCTCAACGGTCGTGATTACCCGATAATCTCTGCGATCAATCTCATCATGGCCACGATCGTTATTGCCAATAACCTGTTTATCGACCTGACATACGGCTGGTTGGACCCCAGGATTCATTACCAATAGAAAAATGCTTAAAAGGGAGTTTAAATAATGACAACGAAGAATGGAAACGCCGCTCCAGTTAAGCGAGTTGAAAAACATCCCGGATTTTTCTTTGATTTGCTGAAAAGATTAGTACTCGAGAAACCCCTGGGTACTTTTGGCTTGGGGATCATCATCATCTTTTTCGCGGGCGGCATCTTTTCAAAATTTATTATGCCTTTTGGCATGGGTCAGATTCACCTGCTCGAACGGCTGCAAAACCCATCCTCCAAGTATTTACTGGGAACTGACGAACTGGGACGTGATGAGCTGAGCCGCTTGATTTACGGCGCCCGAATCTCCATGGAAGTGGGTCTCGGGGCCACGGCATTAGGCACGGTTGTCAGTATTTTGATTGGTGCCACCTCCGGCTTTCTCGGCGGTAAAGTCGACATGATTGTGCAGCGTTTTGTTGATGTCTATATGTCAATCCCCAATTTTGTAATATTACTGACGATTATGACTATTCTTCCCCGCAACCTGATTGTGATGATTATGGTACTGGGGATCGGCGGAGGTATCTGGGGCACGAGGTTAATCAGAAGCGCTTTCATCGCCATCAAATCATACACTTATGTGTCGGCATCGGAAGCCATCGGCTCCTCGCCGGTACGCACCTTGCTGGTTCACATTATCCCGAACATCATGCCGACGCTGATCATTACCTTCACGTTGGGCATCGGTCAAAATATTCTGGCGGAAGCCGGCCTGAGCTTCCTTGGTTTTGGTTTACCGCCCGGAATCCCATCCTGGGGCGTCTTGATTAACAGCAGTCAGGCATACCTGCAGACAGACCCGCAGCTGGCATTGTGGCCGGGTGTTGCGCTTTCACTTTCTGTCTTTGGCATGAACATGTTCGGAGATAGTATCAGAGACCTGCTTGACCCGCGCTTAAGAGGCGGTGTCGGACGGTATTCTCTCTCAGATAAGAAACTGCAGCAGCTGAAAGAAAATCTGAGCGCCAAAGCTAATAAGTAATAACTTCATATATAATTTTGCAATAACGGGACACTAAGAGGTCACGAAGATAGACTAACCTCAAATTGCAGGCTGTTATCTTCTGGAAAAGCCTTAGATTGGTCATTATGACAGGAACTCTCATAAAACCCAAAGGCTTGATACAGTCTGTGTTATGGTAAAAGGCGGCATCAGGTGCTCTATTATTGGAGAAAAGGAATATATGCCGGCTGATGATTAAACCAAAAAGATTAAGTTATGAGTGTCCGGTTTTCGCTGATTGATGAAGTTTTCTTTGATCTAATATTTCACTATTAATGTAGTTCCTCGCATGTTCTTGCTATAATCACTCCATCGCCTACATTCCTGCCGGATAAAAGATCATCCTTTGTCATCTATTGTCATCTATGTTTTTGGGATTCGTTTAATTATCAATATATTGAACAAAAAGAATGACATCGCCAAAAACCAGGCTTTATGCTACTTAATGGCATACATATTACCGTCATTCGAACCAACATAAATCAGACCATCATAGTAAGCAGGCGAAGAAATGATAGGGCCTCCAGTGGCAAAATCCCAGAGCTTTGTACCGTTTTGGGCATTAACCGCATACAAATGACCGTCATCACTGCCGATATAGAGCACATTGTTCGCCAGAGAGGGAGATGATGTTAATTTATACCCGGCCTGGAAAATCCACAGATATTCATGCGTATTTTTGTCGATATCATATAAAAGATTACTTCCCGCAGTATAGATATTGTCGCCTGTTAATATTGATGTGCTGTCGGAAGTAACCACCCTTCCCAACCCGGGGTTGTTCGGGTCAATTAATAATCCCTTCGCCCATGGTAAGCCTGATATTGGCGGCGGCGGCGGCGCAATGTCCATAAAATTTGCCTGTAACCACAGCGGACGTAAAAAACCTTCCCACGGCCATGTACGGCCTTTGCCATTTACTCCGTAAAGAACCCCGTTAACCTGACTTGTAAAATAAACTTCACCGCCATTGACTGCCGGCGATGACACAATTCCGGAAGAAGCATTAAATTTAAGACGGAACCTGCCGTCACTGGCATTCAAAGCATAAAGGGAATTATCCGCTGAGCCAACGTAGAGAATGCCATTAACTACTACGGGTGATGAAGTCACCCAATCTCCCGTCTTGAATCGCCATATTTTTTTACCGCTATCAGCATTTAGACAGTATACATAATTATCATCCCCACCGAAGTAAACCCTACCGTCTGCTACGGCAGGTGAAGATTCGACAGCATAACGCGTTTTAAAAGCCCAGAGTTCCCGCCCGGTTACAGCGTCAAGCGCATATAAGTAGCCATCATTGGAACCAAAGTAGACGACACCATTCACCACAGCAGGCGAGGAATTAACAAAACTTCCGGTCCGAAATTCCCAATGTATTTTCCCCGTAGCCGCATCGACGGCATAAAAGTTATAATCATGCGAACCGAAATAAACCGTTCCGTCAACGACCGCCGGCGATGAATGTATTTCACCACCCGTTTGAAAAGACCATACCAGATCACCTTGAGGTTGGGCCAAACTGACATCGGCGCTGCCGGTACGATTTACATCGTAACGAAACATCGCCCAGTCGCCGGTCTGAGAGTTAGAATTCATCCCGGAGACAGGCCCGAACAACAAATCGGTGAAACTATATATATACCATAATCCTGCTCCTATTGTTATTATTAACGGGATTATCACAATAAGCGCTATCCGAATAATCCGATGCTGTTTTTTGCCCTTCACCAACCGGTTGGTGAAAGCCACTGCTTCTTCATACGTCATGGGTTTAACTGAGTTCAGTGAAGCTCCCCAACAGTGTTGACAATACTCAGTCCCCACGGGATTAAGTTTTTTACAAACCGGGCAAACCAACCACAGACCGCCCGGAGGCCGGGCTGGTTTTTGTCCCTCATTTGAAACCGGGGTCGTCATTAATAAATACTTCCTGTAAAATATTTTGGGAACAAAGACCTGATATCAGAGGTTGAAATCTAATTTGGCTTAAAGAATATATTCTTTAAATATTGATTTTACGCCAACCGGCGTTATTATTCATATCCAGACATTTCATAAATATTCATGAACTCAAAAAAGAACCGTAGCGAGAATCTTTCCCCGGAAAGATTTGATACTGATTATACCATAAAAACAGAAGGTTTGATTCTTCGCGCAGGATTTGTGTTTTGTGAACAATCTCAGTTTCAGGATGATTAGCTGCGATGCATAATGTGTATACATCAATAGAGAGAATAATATAGAATATGAAAAAGATGCAACAAATATTCAAATAAAGGAACGTACGCGATGGATAAAAATGTTGGGATTATCGGTCTGGGAATTATGGGCATGCCAATGGCCCGTAATTTAATTAAAGCCGGGTTTGAAGTGACAGCTTACAATCGCACTGCCTCCAGGGTAGAAAAGATTGCCGCTGAAGGAGCCGTGAAAGCGGATTCCCCCAAAGAAGTAGCTATGAAAAACCCCGTAATCATTACTATGGTCTCAGATACGCCGGATGTGGAAAGCGTGATTCTTGGTAAAAACGGAGTTATCGAAGGAATCAATCCTGATGCGGTGGTTATCGATATGAGTACCATCTCTCCGCAAGCTACGCGGAAAATAGCCATACGCCTGCGGGAAAAGAAAGCGCACATGCTGGATGCCCCGGTCAGCGGCGGTGAGGGGGGAGCAATCGCCGGAACATTATCAATTATGGTCGGTGGTGATGCCGTCATACTGGAACGCTGCCGACCGATACTGGCAGCAATGGGCAAGACCATCACTCATATCGGCGAAAACGGCATGGGACAGACAACCAAGTTAATGAACCAGATACTGGTAGCGGGTAATCTGAATGCAGTTTGTGAGGCTCTGGTATTTGCACAAAAACAGGGAGTCGACCTGAACAAAGCCATCGAAGCGATTAAAGGCGGGGCTGCCGGCTCATGGCAACTGACCAATCTGGGGCCGCGCATCATCAAGCGTGATTTCCAGCCCGGCTTTATGGTCGACCTATTGCAGAAAGACCTGCGACTGGTAATGGAAGGTTCCGATTTGAATAAAATACCGCTGCCGTCGACCGCGCTGATTCATCAGTTATTTGATTCGCTTGAAGCCACCGGCGACGGGAAGTGCGGTACTCAAGCTTTAGTGAAGGTTGTCGAGCGGCTTGCAGCGGTTGAAGTTAAACAGAAAGATTAACGGGAATCTTAATAAATGAATCTTCAAATCAGGAGAATTTAGCCGATGAAATTTACCGATGGATACTGGAATATCAAGGAAGGCGTGAGCCTATTTAACCCCGTGGAAATCTGTGATGCGGAGGTGGGAGATAGTTCCATCACGGTCTATGCCGCCTGTAAAACCGTAGTGCACCGGGGAGATACTCTGAATTCCCCGCTGCTGACGTTCAATTTCAGTTCCCCGATGGACGATGTCATCCGCGTGCAGGTCTGTCACTTCGCCGGTGGTCTCAATGCGGGACCCGCTTTTGCAATTCACGAAGATGCCGGTCGTAAAGTGCAGACAGGAGAGAAAGATAACTACCTGTATCTTCGCAGCAGCAAGCTGGAAATGCGTATTTACAAAGGGAAAACATGGAAAATAGATTACTTTTATAAAGGGCGGCGCATCACCGGTAACGGCACCAGGAGCACAGGATATGCGATCACGCCGGACAAGAAAACATACATGCGCGAACAGCTCAACCTTTCAGTCGGGGAACTGGTCTATGGCCTCGGGGAACGATTCGGGCCTTTTGTGAAAAACGGACAAACCGTTGATATCTGGAATGAGGACGGCGGCACCTCCAGTGAACAGTCATACAAAAATATCCCGTTTTACATCACTAATCGGGGATACGGGGTGTTTACCAATCACCCGGAACTGGTTTCATACGAGATCGCTTCAGAAAATGTTTCCCGCGCCCAATTCAGCGTACCAGGAGAATGCCTGGATTACTTCGTCATCGGCGGGCAGGATATCAAAGATGTGCTGACAAATTACACAAAGCTCACCGGTCGGCCGGCTTTGCCCCCGGCCTGGTCTTTCGGCCTGTGGTTAACCACGTCATTTACCACAAACTACAACGAAGCAACCGTAAACAGCTTTATCGACGGCATGAGCCAACGGAACCTCCCTTTACAGGTATTCCACTTCGATTGCTTCTGGATGAAGGAATATCAATGGTGTGATTTCCAGTGGGACAGTAAATTTTTCCCTAATCCTGAGGCGCAAATCAAACGCCTGAAGGCCAGGGGATTGAAAATATGCGTCTGGATTAACTCCTACATCGCCCAGAAATCCCCCCTGTTCGCCGAAGGCAAGGCCAAAGGCTATCTCGTGAAAAAGACGGACGGTAGTGTCTGGCAGTGGGATAAATGGCAGGCCGGCATGGGCCTGGTTGACTTCACCAATCCGGAAGCGGTGAAGTGGTACCAGAGCAAATTAAAGGCACTGCTGGATATCGGGGTCGATTGTTTTAAAACGGACTTCGGGGAACGTATTCCGACAGATGTAGTGTATTTCGACGGCTCCGACCCGGTAAAAATGCATAATTATTATACGCTCTTGTACAACAAGTCTGTGTTCGAGTTGCTGCAGCGCGAAAGGGGTAAAAACGAGGCGGCAGTATTTGCCCGCTCGGCCACCGTCGGCGGGCAGCAGTACCCGGTACACTGGGGCGGAGACAGCACTGCAACCTATGTGTCAATGGCCGAGACGTTGCGGGGTGGCCTGTCGTTAGCCATGGGCGGTTTTGGCTTCTGGAGCCATGACATCGGCGGGTTCGAAAAGACCGCATCGCCGGACCTGTTTAAGCGCTGGGTGGCCTTCGGGCTATTATCCTCCCACAGCCGGCTGCACGGTAATGAAAGTTATCGCGTGCCGTGGCTTTTTGACGAAGAGTCGGTGGATGTGCTGCGTTTCTTTACCAATTTGAAATGTAAACTGATGCCTTATATCTACAACGCAGCCTGCAACGCCGCTGCTAACGGCATTCCGGTAATACGTCCGATGGCGCTGGAGTTTAACAATGACCGGAACTGCGGGTATCTGGACCGGCAGTATATGCTTGGAGAATCACTGCTGGTAGCCCCGGTGTTTTCAGAGGATAGTATAGCGGAATATTATTTGCCCGCCGGGAAATGGACAAACTTCCTGACCGGCGCGAAAGTGGAAGGCGGCCGGTGGATTCAGGAAAAACACGACTATCTCAGTTTACCGCTGATGGCCCGCCCGAACAATATCATCGCCGTGGGTAATATCGATAACAAACCGGACTACAATTTCGCGGACGGGGTTACCTTCCATGTATTCGAGCTGACAGACGGGATAACAGCACCGACTGCTGTATTCGGCACGAATGGGAAAAAAGCAATTAAACTTTCCGCCAAACTGGCCGGGAAAGAGATTAGTATCAAGGCGTCGGCTGCCGGAACATGGGAGATATTGTTGCGGGGTATGACCGGCATCAAGAGCGTGAAAGGCGCCACCGCGGAGATTCGCGCCGAAGGTGTTAAACTTATGCCGGATAAAGGCAGCAGTAAAATATCAGTCATACTACCGTGACAAAGTTTTTAGCTAACCTTTATCATCGTTTTAGCGTTTTAGAGTAAGCAGTTTTAAAGATGGAGCCTCTCGCAAAGGGGGCTTCATCTTTGTTATCAAACGGCGTGTTCGGCCGGTCATGCCGGTTTTTAGCAGGACTATTTGATCCAAAAATCGTCTGATTAAAATTATGTCTTGCGATCTATTTCTCATAGTGATATAATCAGAAAATTGTTGTTCTTTTTTGTATAGTGATGGAGCTTGAGTATGGCAATTATCAAAGTAGAGAATCTCTACAAAGTATACCGCCAGAGAAAGGGAAGGGAGGGGCTGTCCGGGGCGATCAAGGATGTTTTCAACCGGGAATACAAAACCGTAAAAGCCGTAGATGGTATCTCTTTTTCCATTAATAAAGGAGAAATAGTCGGTTACATCGGCCCGAACGGCGCGGGAAAATCGACGACTATTAAGATGCTGATTGGCATCCTGGTCCCCACCGGCGGCAATATTGACGTTAATGGCATAATGCCTTTCAAACACCGTGAAGTGAATGCTAAAAGAATCGGCGTGGTTTTCGGCCAGCGGACGCAATTATGGTGGGATATTCCCCTGTCGGAAACATTAAGCCTGATGCGCTATGTTTATGATGTGCCGGAGAAACAGTATCGGGAGAATCTGAAAATATTCTCGGATATTCTGGGCATTGATCAGTTTATTCATACGCCGGTACGGCAGCTCAGTTTGGGACAGAGGATGAGGGCGGATATCAGTGTCGCCCTGCTGCATAATCCGGATATTTTGTATCTGGATGAACCTACGATCGGCCTGGATGTGGTGGTGAAAGAGCGCATCCGTGAGTTTATTCTGGAAGTGAATAAAACACGTGATACTACAGTAATACTGGCCACACATGATATGTCGGACATCGAGCGGTTGAGTTCGCGCGTGATGGTCATCAACTCCGGCAAACTGGTTTATGATGGTCATCTGGATACATTAAAAAGACAATACGGCTCGGAAGAAATGATCGTGGCCGAACTGTTAAATAAAATCGAGGATACCAGTGAACTTACGGGAATGGGCGTAGATGAAATTAAATATCAGGATAACAAGATAACAATTAAGTATGACAGCCTTAAAATCAATTCCTCAACTGTGCTCAGGTGGTTGATAGACAAAGCGGAAACCAAGGACATCAGCATTAAAGTTACCCCGATTGAAGATGTCATCCGCAGGATGTACGCGGTGCGTAATTAAATTATATTATTATTAGATTCTGATTTAGTCGAATTTAAAAAGATAAGAAGGGCTATCCCCTTTCCTCGATCCTCTGCCTCAATACATTTTGACTGAATGTCAAAAGTACTTCGGACTGCGGTCCTCAGGGGACAAAGAAAATTAGTAAATGAAGAAATATTTAAAATTTATCCAAATCTCTTTTAATAACGGCCTGGCTTACCGCGTGGAGTATTTTATCGGAACTTTTCGCAATCTGGTAATACTCCTCGTACAACTTTGTGTCTGGCGCGCTCTGCTGACCGCCGGCTCCGTGACGACAGACTCCGGCCTGGTGACCCTGCGGGAAATGAACACCTACGTGCTGATCAGTTCGATGATCGGGACACTGCTCACGGTCAATGTGGTTTGGAGTATTACCGACCGTATTCGCAACGGCCAGATAGCAATGGACTTGCTAAAGCCAATGGATTTCCAGGCTTATACATTCGCGAACATGCTCGGGCAAAACATGTTCGCTTTTCTGTTCCAGCTTTTACCGATACTGGCAGTCGGGGTTATCTTCGTCGGCATGGATTTTCCCTCCCCGCTGAATTTACTCTTCTTCCTGTTGACGATGATTAATGCCATTATTATTTCGTTTCAGATTAACTATATTATCGGTCTGGTGGTTTTCTGGTACCTGCGGGGCTGGCAGGCTAATATAGTCTGGATGCTGAACCGGTTATTCTCCGGCGCATACATCCCGTTGTGGTTTTTCCCCAGTTTTCTTGTTACCATGTCAAATTTCCTGCCGTTCAGATTATATTACTTTATGCCGATATCTATTTATCTGGGAAAACTTACACCGCTGGATTGCCTGTACGCTTTTTTACAGCAATTTGTCTGGATCGCGGTTCTTTACGGGCTGACAATGTTAGAATGGCGGGCGGCGATTAAAAAACTGGTAATTCAGGGTGGCTAAATGAGAACTTTCAAACTGAGTTTAAGATTTTTCGGAGCTACTGTCAAAAGTATGCTGGAATACCGCTTAACAACCTTAATAGACATATTTACCTATATATTGAATTTCGGGGTAGGTTATGTATCGACGTGGGTACTCCTCAGCAAATTTAAATCCATCCAGGGGTGGACGCTTTATGAGGTCTTTTTCCTTTTCAATATTAACATGGTGGCAAGCGGCATCAGCGGGCTTTTCTTTAACGGGCCGATGCGTGGTATGGAACAAATGTTACAGTATGGGGATTTTGACATGGTATTAATCAGGCCGATGGATCCCCTGTTTTTT
>Ga0182010_10002141_pt1 | contig 10054 bp, 8 predicted proteins | sample 611E1MmetaG_FD_120488 | JGI IMG/M metagenome (GOLD analysis project Ga0182010, IMG submission 120488) | Permafrost microbial communities from Stordalen Mire, Sweden - 611E1M metaG | ecosystem: Environmental > Terrestrial > Soil > Wetlands > Permafrost | place: Sweden: Stordalen | collected... | reverse complement strand
GCCGCCGGCCAGGGCCAGCTCGCTGCTGGCGCCGACCGCTTTGGAGAAGAGCTGGGTGGTGGTCGGGCCGCTCATGAAACCTTGCCCGAGAGCCCCTGGGCCAGCTTGCCGCGGAGTTCCTGATCCTCGTAGCTTTCTTCCAACAACTCACGGAAAGCGGCCGCGTCTTGCGTCGACGAATCCTTGGGCTGACGGTGAAACAATCGCCTGAGCATGCCCATCTCGCCCTCGGGCTCGACCGCGGCCTCAGCCGCCGAAGTCGACGCGGGCTCATCGGGTTGTTCCTCCACATGGGGTGGGGTTCCCATCACGGCCGCGATCGGCGGCGCGATTCCACCGTCCAGCGACGCCAGCAGAGCGATTCCCGCCTCGCTGGCCCCGAGAACCATGGTCCGGCCGTTCACCCGCGCCACCAGCAGCGAGCGTTTGGGCCCGATGGCTGCGGTTTCTAGGATTTGGATCAGGCCCTGGCGTCGTGCGCGCCGACGGGTAAGCGCCAAGGCACCGCCGGCCACGGCAACCAGCAGGACGATGGCCAGGACCAACGATGAACCGGAGCGGCTGCTGGCGGCGACCGCGACTACGGGAGCGGAGACGTCGTTAGCCGGGGCCACGGCGCTGGCAGCAGCCTTCGGCGCGGCAGCCGGCGCAGGTTTCGCAGGCGGCGTCTCCGCGGCTTGGGCGGCTCCGAAAGGCGCGGCCGTCTCAGGCATGGGTGCGACCGCAGCGGGGGGCGCCGCAGCCTTGGCTTCTTGTACGGGCGGGGCGGGCGCCTGGACCGCTTGCTTCGGCTTGTCTGCGGCCGCGGGCTTGGCTGCCTGATTTTCGTCCTCCTCGGTTTCCGTTCCGGCAGCGAAAGGCATCTCGGCGGGCAGCGCCAGCGCGGCCTGGAGCAACTCCTGTGAGGCGCTCGGGCTCGCGGGCTTGTTCGGGCGGCGTCCGTCAGCGACGGGGTGCCGGCGCCCTTCGGCGGCGGTCACGACTGTGCCAGCGCTGGTGTCGCAGGAGAACTGGACGCGCAGCCCCGAGGGCAAGGTCTCGACGAGAGCAGGCTCGTGGCAGCGCACGCCGGGGTCGAGCGGAACTTCGAGCTTGGTGTAGCGCGGGCGCGTGCGGGCCACGACGGGGTGGTCGCCGTTCTCGAATACCGCATCGGTCGGAGTGGCGTCATCGACGAAGACATAGAGCAGGCGATGCCCGGCCATGGGCCGGGCGACGTGGGCGGGGACCGGCTCCGAGGTCGCGACATCGATGATCACGTCGCTGTCGTGGTTCTCGCTGGTGACACCCGTGACGGTGATGGCTGCAAGCGGAAGCAATGCCAGGTGGGTCAACATCAAGGGTCCTCCTCAGCGTAGACGTGCGATTCGTTCCGATGGACTGACGATGTCGCTGATACGAATGCCAAACTTGTCGTTGACCACCACGGCCTCGCCGCGTGCCACCAGGCGGCCGTTGATCAGGATGTCGAGAGCCTCGCCCGCGATCTTGTCGAGTTCGATCACCGAACCTGGGCTCAAGTTGAGCAAGTCCTGGATCGACATACGCGCTCGCCCCAGCTCCACCGAAAGATCGAGCGGGACATCGAGCAGCAGATCGAGGCGCCTTCCTTGCGCTCCAGCATCCGGGTTGTTGAGATTTTCCTCGGCCATGGGTTCCTCTTGCTAGGCAGCTGCCTGGGTGAAATTGTGGGGGACCGCGCGCGCGGCCCGGTTGGGGGCGGCACTCTGCGCGATGGCTCGCAAGACCTCGACGGCCATTCCGCCTCCGATCACTTTGGGCAAGGCGGTCATCTTGGGCCGCTCCTGCACCAGCACCGGCAGCGGCGAGCCCTCGCTGGTGTTGAGCGTGATCACGTCGCCGACCTTCAGGCCAAGCAGGTCACTCAGACGCAGATGGTAGCGACCCATCTCGACCCGCAACTCGACCTCAACCAGTTCCAGCTCGTGGGCCAGCGCCTGTCCGAAGCGTACGTCGCGCTGCCCACCCAAGCGGGGCGGCGAGCTCAACAGTTTCTTGGCCGCCTCGACCGCGGCGTAGGGAATGGCCAGCATCAGGCGGCCATCCGCCGGGCCAGTGATCTCGAAGGCACATAGGATGGCCACGTCGCTGGGCGTGGCGATGGCGGCCATGCGCGGGTCGGACTCGAAGCGCAGGACCTGCGGCTTGAACGACAGCACGCCCTCCCACGAGGTGGCCATTGCCTCAGACAACATGCTCAGCACATTGCGAAGCACGACCTTTTCTACGTGGGTCAGTTCGGCCCGCGCACTGCCGGGCACGGACTTGGCCTTGCGATCGCCAAGCGACGCGGCCAGCAGCGACTGGGCCAGCGGTCCCTCGACAATGACCAGCGCGAGGCCATGTCCGGCACCCAGGCTCATCACGCCGACGGCGTTTTGCCCGTCGAGGAAACTGTTGATATCGGCGAACTTCATCAGGCTGGCGCGCGCGGCTGTCACCCGCAACTCCAAGCGGGTACGTCCGGACAGGGTGCGGCCAAAGAGCGAGGCGATGCGGTCGTTGATGGAGTCCAGGGTAGGCATCTGGCCGCGAATGATGCGGTCCTGGCTGGTAAGGTCGTAGGGCACTACCGGCCCCTGCGCCTCAGCCGCGGCGCCTTCGGGAGGAACCTGGCCCTCCTGGATCGCCTGCATCAGGGCTTCGATTTCTGTGGGGTCGAGGGGAGAGGCCATGAAAAATCCTTTGGGCTACTGGATAATGAAGTCCGTGATGTACAGGGCGCGGACGCGACGGCCGGGTACGATCTCGTCCAGGCGCTTTACCAGGGCGAGCTTGGTCCGTTCGATGCCTTCGCTGCCGCGTAGCTCGTCGAGGGTTCGATCGGAAAAATAGGTGATCACCGAGTCGCGAATCTGCGGCAGGCGCGCCTGCACGACTTCCTTGTCGGCGTCGGTGGTGACTTCCACGTCGAAGGCCACGCGCACATAGCGGTCCTGGTCGACCCCGCGAAGCTGGATGACGAAGTTTTCGAGCTTGAGCACAGGACCGGGTCCTGGGCCATGCCCGCCGGCCGCCGCCTCGCCGTGTTCACTGGGTGCTGGCGCTTCCACGCTGGCCGGGGCAGAAGCCGAGGGTTTCCTCATGACCATGAACAGCACCGCGCCCATCATCGCGACGTTCACTACCAGGATGAGGGGAACCAACTTGCTTCCGCCCAAGCGTGGGGTTGGCGTTGGGACTGGGGCTGGGACTGCTTCTTCGTTTGTTGCCATGGCGATTCTCCAGCCGATGGTTCAGCAAGCCGCGTGCCTGTCGAGAGGCAATGATCCCGCGGAGTTCTGCGTGTCAGGCCACTGACGCGGGCCCGGCCCGGCGTCAGGATGGTGGCGGGGAAGGATCACCATCAGCTCTGGCTAAAGACTGGATGTCATTGCGTCGACATAAAGGTCATGGCCATGACGGATCGTTTGTATGGGAACCTGAAAGGGTTCCCATGCCCTCCCGCGATTGTGCGCCGCCAGCGACGCCGGCGGGCTCCCCACGCGACGAGGGGGGTGCATCTATGAATGTGACCCACGCTCGCCCGGAGCATCCGGGGGAAGCGTCCATCGAAACCTTCGAGCCGGGAATTCTCACCCATAAGATCGAGGACATCGCCTTGCGCGCCGTCACCGACAGCAGGGCGATCCAGCGCAGCCTGCCCGACGTGGCGGCGCACGTGCTCGAGCTTTGCCAGCTTGGCTACACCGACGCAGCCCGGGTCGAGAAGGCGGTCAGCAAGGATCCCTTCATCAGCGGTCAGTTGGTGTCGGTGGCCAACTCCGCGATGTTCGCTCCCCGGGTTCCCATCGTCGGTGTGCGCGACGCCGTGGTTCGCCTGGGCCTCGACAACGTGTGCGACATCGTGATGATGATCGTGAGCAACTCGACCATGTACCGGGTCAAGGGTTTTGAAAAGGAGGTCGAGTCACTGCGCGAGCGAGGCCTGTCGGCTGCGCTTTCGGCTCGCGCCATCTCGCGCCGGATGCGCACCGATCCCGCGGACTACGCCTTTCTGGCTGGGCTCATGCACGACATCGGCGAACTGATCCTGCTGGAACGCTGTGTGACCTTGGGCGGGATCACGCCTGAGATGATGGACGATGAGAACGAGGGCCCGATCATTCGCTCGACCATCGCCCGACTCCACACCGAGTTGGGTGCGGCGGTGTGCCGCATCTGGAAGCTGCCGCCCAGCGTGGTGGACTCGGCCTTGTTCCACCACAACTGCCACAAGGGCGAGAACCGGTATCTCACCACGGCCTTGGTGGCGGCCTCAGACCTCATCACGGCCCACCTGGGGCTGCGCGGACAACAAGCGCCGCTGGACGTGGAGGATCCGCTCTTCACCGACCTCAAGCTCACCCCCGAGCAGGTGCGCGCGGTGGTGTCGGAGACCGAGCACAGCCTGCCGAGCCTGTCGTTCGGCGACTAGCTGCGGGTCGCGGGTCGCGGATTGCGTGGGCGTTGCGCGGGAGGCGGATTGCGTGTCGCGGGCCGCTCACGCTTCACGCTGGTCGCTGTCGCTCACGCTCACGCTGGTCGAGCGGCACTTGGCTCGCTCGCTCGTGCGCAGGCCAGAATTGTGACAGGCGACAATCGCTGGTCAGAATCGTGACGGGTGAGAGGGCGGGTCTTGCTGGACCCGGGACCGTGGCTGCAAGACCAGGCACTTGCTGGGGAAATCACCAATGCCCCGTATCCGACGGCGGTCGGCATGCGGCTTGCGAGAGCGTTCTTCCACAAGGAGGCTCCCGTGAAGTCAGCAACCGCCATCGTTTCCATCGAAGAATTCAGCCCACCCATCGATATCACCCCTGAGGTCGAATCGTGCAGGCCAGTCCTCGATCAGCTTGTGCGCGAGAACGTCGGCCTGCGGCGCGCTTTGGCTGCGAGCAGCCAGATGCGCAATCTCGCCTACCGCGATCCGCTTACGGAATTGTGGAATCGGCATGTCTTCGAGAGCCGGCTTCTTGAAGAGCTGTCTCGTGCGCGCTACCGCCCGGCCTGCTGTCTCTCGATTGTGGTGGTGGATGTGCTGGGCATGACCGCCATCAATGAGATTCATGGGCGTGATGCCGGGGATCGCTGTCTCAAGGGAGTGGCCTGCCTGCTGCGTGAGGCTGTGCGCGAATACGACGTGGTGGCGCGCCTGGGGGGCGACGAGTTCGCCGTGTTGCTTCCGGACACCGACGCCAGGGGTGCGACACACGTGCTGGCGCGCATCCGCCGGCTGGTCACTGATGCCAACGGCCGCTGGGGTCTGCCCCTGGGGGTCAGTCTGGGCAGCGCGACCACCCCCGACGGAGACACCAGCGGCAGCAATCTGCTTCGTTGCGCCGAGGTGTCGCTGCAATGTGACCAAGAGCGCCGTGAAGGTTTGATCTAGGTTTTTCTGACATGAGGCAGGTCCTACGGGTGTCGGCCGGCCGACACCCCCCACCCAACGGCCGTGGTTCTTTCGGCCCGAGGCGATGGACCGCGGGTTGCATAGGTGTTCTGCTGTGATGCTTGTCTTTGATTTTTCTCGGCTGGGCTTGCCTTCGGATGCAGGCCGGCCGATGTGGGCGAGGTAGTCTAGGATGGGTCCCGAGGTTGTAAGTCCCGATCCCTTGCTGGCCGAAGTTGCGGCACGCATTCTCATTGTCGACGACGAGCCGCCTGTGTTGCAGGCCGTGCGTGGGGTTATTGAGCAGATGGGCCACCAGACCCGCGAAGCCAACGACGGGGCGCAGGCCATTGCGGCCTTGGAATCAGAGGCGTTCGATCTGGTGGTCACGGATCTGCGCATGCCCAACCAGGACGGATTCGCGGTGGTGCGCCGGGCGCGGGAACTACCGGCCCGCACCCCCACGGTCGTCCTCACCGCCAGTGCCTCGATCGCCGATTGCGTCGAGGCGATGCAGGCGGGCGCGTTCAATTTCTTGGTCAAGCCACTCAACCGCGACGAGCTGCGCAGGGTAGTGCAGGGTGCGCTTGCCGCCGCACGACCGCAGGCCAAGCCGGCCGAGGACCAGCCCGCCGGTGTCGGCCAGCCGCAGGCGGCGCTCATCGGCGAGTCGTCCGCCTTGCGGCGCTGTCTCGATGCCGTCGACAACGTGGCGCCCACCGATGCGACGGTGCTGTTGCTCGGCGAAAGTGGCACCGGCAAGGAGGTGGTCGCGCGTCTCATTCATGCCTTCTCGTCGCGCGCCGCGGGTCCGTTCGTGGCCTTGGACTGCGCGGCCCTGCCCGAAGCCTTGGCCGAGAGTGAGTTGTTCGGCCATGCCAAGGGTGCCTTCACCGGCGCCACTGAGGCCCAGCCCGGCCGCTTCGTGGAGGCTGACGGGGGCACCCTGCTGCTCGACGACGTGACCGCCCTGCCTTTTGCCGTGCAGGGCAAGTTGCTACGCGTGCTGCAGGATCGGGCAGTCAAGCCCATGGGCGAGGCCCGCATTCGCCACGTGAACACGCGCGTACTGGCCGCCACCAACCAGGATCCCGAGGCGCTCGTGCGCGAGGGAAAGTTCCGCGCCGATCTCTTCTTCCGGCTCAATGTGGTCCCCATCACTCTGCCCGCGCTGCGCGAGAGAACCGAGGACATCCCACGCTTGGCCGAGCACTTTGTGGCCCTGGCCTGTCGGCGTACGGGCAAGAACGTCAAGTTCTCCGAGGCTGCCTTGGTGACGCTGCAACTTCACGACTGGCCCGGCAACGTGCGCGAACTGGAGAACATGGTCGAGCGCCTGGTGATCATGAGCGCGACCGACACCATCGGGGTCAATGATCTGCCGAGCCACGTGCGCACACCCTCGGCGCGCCTGGCCGCGATCGCGGCGGCGGCCACCGGCACGCCGGGCGATCACATCGATCTCGCCGCCACCCTGTCGCGCATCGAGGCGACGCTCATCGCGCGTGCCATGAAGGCGGCCAGCGGCAACAAGACACGCGCGGCCGAGGCCCTGGGTCTCAACCGCACCACCCTGATCGACAAACTCAAGCGCGCGGGCGCCGAGCGGCCCGACTAGCCAAGGAAACTCATGAGGGAAACTACGCCCGAAATCCGTCGCTCTGCCCTGATAGCCCTGCAAGGCGAGGTGGCACTGACCCGCGACATGGCCACGCGGGTAGAAGAGAGCGTTCTGGCCGCCATCGAGAACAACGCCCTGGAGTTGCCCACCATGCCCATGGTTGCGGCGCGGGCGTTGGCGATGCTGGGCCGGGATGACTTTTCGTTCTCCCAGATTGCGGCGCTCATCGAAACCGATCCCATCGTGGCGGCGCGCCTGATTCGTCTCACCCACAGCGCGGCCTTTGCCAGCTTGTCGCGTTTCGACTCCGTCCTCACCTGCGTGACCCGGTTGGGCGCCGAGGACTTGCGCCTGTTCTTGGTGGAGACCGCGGTTCACCACGTGTTGGAGTCACGCGATTCCTGCATTGCCCAGATGTGCCGCGATCTCTGGCAACATTCTCTGGCCGTGGCCATCGTGTCGCGCGACCTGGCTTGCGCCGTTCATGCCTTGCACCCCGATTCCTCCTACCTGGGCGGACTGCTGCACGACGTGGGTCGACCCGTGCTGGCCGCAACCCTGCTCGACGCTGAGCAGCGCCTGCTGGGCGCGCGCACGCAGCGTTGGATCATGCCGTCAGCCTGGTTGGCCATCATTTCGGGCAAGCACCGGAGCGTGGGCGCAGCCATCGCGCGCAAGTGGAATCTGCCCGACCCAGTGGCCCATGCCATCCGCGACTCGTCCGACTATGATACAGGCGATCGTTTTTCCACCGGCAACGTGGTGCTTCTGGCTGATACCCTGGCCAAGCGCGAAGGCATCTTCATCGGGCCCATCAACGCCGAGGAAATCGAGCAAAGGCTGTCCACGGGCAAGCAGCTCCTGGGGGTGGACGATGCCCTGATCGAGCGCCTGGTCACGGACCTGGGCAACCGGGTCGCCGGCCGGATCAACTAGTTGGCCGGTGGCTACGGTGGCTACAGCCGAGTCACTGGTATTGGTGTTGGCGGCGTTATCGTGAGCGGTGGAGGAATTGTGGGCACGACCGGGGGCTCCGGGGGCGGGTTGGGCGAGACGTACTTTTCCGTCCAGGAAGCCATGTGGTTGGAGGTCGTCATATCCTGGAACGGGAGGAAGAATCCCGGATAGCTTCCATCCTTGCCGGCGAGCACCTGGTCAGCATCAAGGGCAAACATCCACAGCAGGACTTGGGTTGGCTCGTCGCCCACGACGCTGGTCTTGGCCGTGTACAGTCGCACGCCGGCCCGGCGCTGGGAGGCGACCGTGAACCAGAACAGCTTGTGCCCGTTCTGGGTGGTCTTGAAAGGCGCAGCCCGCGGGTAGGTATTCATCAACATTCCGCTGGAGATCCGCTGGACCACGAGAGAGCTGCGTCCGTCAGCCAGGGTGAGCTTGTCAGCCACGCCGGTCGCGTTCGCGCGGGCCAGCAGCACGGGTGTAGCCTTGGCCTGGGGCTGGACTGCCCAGACTGTAGCCGAAGGATCGGAGTAGGCGTTGACCAACCCATCCGAATCACCCGTTTGCTGGGTCGCCTCGCTGTAGATCAGGAGGGACGAGTCAGGTACGAAGGTCGGGGTGTAGCGATTCTTGAGGGCCGTGTGAGGCACGACGACCTCCTCGGGGCTCCATCCGGTGGCCGAACGCCGGATCACCGAAAGGCCGCCCTCCTTGAACTCGATGGTCGACGAGTTTTGCCCGTAGATGTGGGTCACCGCAATGGTCTGGCCGTCGGGCGACCAATCGGGGAAGCTCACGGTGAAGCCCACGTCGAGGAACGGGGGCGTCCGCAAACCGGTGATCCCATCGTGGAAGGCCAATTTGGTCTGCCCCAGGGAACCGTCGCCCGCGGGCCCGACGGCGACGAACTGGGTTCCGTCGGGGTTGAACGAAGCGGTCATTACCTTGTTCTGCGAAGCAGGCCCGGTGCCGCGACCATCAACTGTCAGCCAGTCCGCCGCGGTCTTGGGTTTGGAAAGATCGCTGATGTAGACGAGATTTCCCTCCCACGAGGCACCCGTCGAAGCCACCATGCGTTTCCCGTCGCGGGACAGGGCGTGGCAGCCTATGCACCGTTGGTTCAAGTGGGGATTGTTCGCATCGTCGGGCAGGTCGCTCTTTTCAATGGCCGGTGCCAGGGCGGACTGCGAAGCAAAATCGAAACGCATGATCCGCGGTGCGGGATCTGATGTGGTCCAGTAGTAGATGGCCCCGTCCACCCGTTCGGCGGCGAACTGGACGTCGATGCTCGCCGATTTGCCTACGTTGCCGGCCTCGTCGGTTGCGCGCACAGCGAGCGTGACTGGATCGATTCCGCGGTTGCTTTCCGCGACCACGTCCAGCGCATCAGGGTCCATTTCAAAGACGCAGTACCCTTTCAAGTACTTGAGGGGATCGGCGTAGCAGCGCGTGTAGAAGCGGTACTCAGAAAAGGGGCTCAGCAGCGAGATTTCATAGAGTGCGCCCGCCTTGCTTGTTGCCGGCAGAAAGTGAACCTCGAGATTCCTCATATTGGGAGGCAGCATCACTCCATCATTTGGATAGACGAGCGTGGGGGCCAGGGTTGGACTGTTGCCGTCGGTGAACTTGGACCCTGGGTCGCTGGGAATGGCTGGGGTGGCGGCCGGCGAGCCGTCCGCGGCCTGACCGGAATCGATGATGGTCACCGTCAGGGTCGTCGTCACAGTGGTGATGGGAATGTCGTTGCTGGCCGCCTGAGCCTGGATTGTCACTTTGCCCCCGCGTTGGGGTGGCTCAGTTGCACTGGCGGGCAGGCGGGTGGTGAACAGGGAACTGCCATCCGCGGGGAAGGTGCCCACCAGGTAGTTGTCGGGAACGTAGAAAATCGTACGATCGGTAATCTCGACCTCGCCGGTGATCCCCTGCAAGGTGGCGAAGGCTTTGAACGTGACGGTTTCGCTCTTTCCGCGTGCGAGCTGCAGGATCAGGTCCGCGGGGTCGATGCGCATGCTTTCGATGTTTTGCGGCGCGCGCACAACGACCGGTTCGCCCACATCGGGCTCGACCCACGGTTGGGCGTCAGG
>Ga0182010_10002139_pt1 | contig 10062 bp, 7 predicted proteins | sample 611E1MmetaG_FD_120488 | JGI IMG/M metagenome (GOLD analysis project Ga0182010, IMG submission 120488) | Permafrost microbial communities from Stordalen Mire, Sweden - 611E1M metaG | ecosystem: Environmental > Terrestrial > Soil > Wetlands > Permafrost | place: Sweden: Stordalen | collected... | reverse complement strand
GGACGCCAACATTGTCATGCGGATGTTTGGCGTAGTGAACGTTGATGGCATTCTCATCAGGCCAGGGCCTCTGTTGGTAACCTGTGCGCATTCGAGGATGCTTGCCGGGACTGCTCTGACACCTCTTGCCCGCCCTGCAACAACACACAAGGTTGCCGTCGGGACCCGGCTGCACGCCACAGATGAAGACGACGAACCACCCACGGCGAGCTAGGTCGAGAGCGGCATCGTGACAAGTCTGTGTCTCCGCCGAGGTCACCATCATGGTCCTACGAACGGCATCGGCAGATACGCCAACCAGCTTGACCGTCGCTATGCCGGTGCCGTGCAGCGCCCGTCCCTTCAGGAGATGGCCGAGCGCATTAGACATGTATCACGGTTGCCACCACAGCCCACACCCGAGGGTACAGAGGCGCTCAATCCGCTCGGATGGTGATTCGTAGCGGAAGGCCCTTGCTGGCCGCTGACAACGAAGTTCTAGAAGCCCACAAGTGCTCTCGGTGGGTGAGAGCCAGCCCCTCTGGCCGGTCGCCTGGATGACCCCCCATCCGTGGGGATTCGACCCCATATCGCTTCAACGTGTCCTAGTCGCAACCTGACTCACAAGATCCCGAGATCAGCCGCATACTCGACTATGCCAAGGTCGGCATCAGTGGTGACCTGACCGCCGATCCAGTGAAGCTTGACCCTCCCCCCTTCGAAGCGAACGCCACGCTTACGGGCAGGCAGCACTTCCACAGCCTTCAGGAACCTACGAAGGTACTCACGACCTTCGATTCCCTCTGGCATCTTCGACTGGGACCCACGTATCCATGACGGCTTGGACTGTGGCAGACGATCAAGTTCGGCCTGAGGACGACTGAGTGCTTCCTTCAGTTCATCCATACGAGCCAACATCTTGCTCGTCAGTGCGCTATAAACCTTCTCGGACATTGGTCGCTTGCTGTCGAAGTAGTAGTCGTGCTGAAGCTGGTCGTACCGACGTTGGATGTCCTCTAGCTCAGCCTGATCGGCAGAGATCTGGTCGACCAGTTCACGACGACGCTCTTCGGCCTGCATCACGAAGTACCCGCCGAACTCCCGCACGCAGCCAATCACGTATCGGTCGAGACTGGCTTCATCAACGCTGACCTTGCCGCATCCCGTCGATCCCGGTGCCCGCTTGCACTGGTACCTAGGACGCACGACATCACCCGTCTTGGATCGAGACCGGTTGTAGGCCATTTTGTGTCCGCAGATGCCACAGATCGCCAGACCTGTCAGCAAGTGGTGGTTGCCGACTCGTCGAGGATGCTCACGGTAAGTCTTGCCAGCCCTGTTGATCCGGTCGATCAGGACCAGGTGATCTTGCTCAGTGAAGATCGGCTCCCAGTTGCCGTCGAAGTACAGGGCTGGCACGTTCTTGTCCGGCTGGTAGATCCGCTTCGCACGGAGCCGTGGCGACTTCAAACACTTGACCAACGACCTGGGCGACCACTCGTTCTTCATCGTGGTCCGACTTCCACGAAGGTTAATTCGCCTGGTCGCCTCACGAAGTGAGACCTTGGCAATCACGATGTCCTGAGCCGCTAGCCGTAGATAGTGAGCCTCCTTTGGGAAGATCTCACCTTTGCCTTCACCCTTGCCGATCCCGCTGTAGCCGTAGCACCGTCTACCGCCAGCCTTCATCTCACCAGCCTCAGCAGCCTCCAGTTCAGCAGCCGAGACACGGATCGAGGTGTTCAGCGACTCCTGAGCTGCCTGCGAGATCATGAAGTTGACGATGGACTTGCCAAGGAACGTGCTGGTATCCACGTTGTCTGTGACACTGATGAACTGAGTGTCGTTCTTGTCGAGCGCATCCAAGATCGTCGGAAGTTCTCGTGGCTGCCTGGTCAACCTGTCGAGTTTCCAGACAATCAGACCGCTGAACTCTCCTGCTTCTAGTCGACCGAGCATGTCCTTGAACTTCTTGCGCTCCACGTTCGCCTTCGATGCCGATGCCGTCTCCCGAACAATGCTCTCTGACACGTAGGGAAGTTCATGCGAGTCAAGGTACGAGGAGCAGATGTCGATCTGTCTGTCGATGGATGGAGTCTCACGATCTTCATTCGCCTGGCTCAGCCGTGCGTAGATCACGAAGGGCTTGGAGTCTGCGGCAATAGCCATGTGAGCAAGAGTAGTATCTTCTGCTGTCTTAGCTGCACAGAACGTCAGGTCGTATCCGGCAACGCTCCGGTCACCCCTGCGAGAGCGCAACACCGTGGCCGAGGCCGGGTCGCACCCGCCGAGCAACTCGGCGAAGGCCTCCGCCTCCACCGGTCCCCTCAGCCCGAGCGACGCGGCACCGTTCCCCGACCAGGCGCCGCGCGCCTCGCCGGCGACCAGCGTCCCTTCGGCCCTCCCCGGGACGAGATCGTCGACGTAGTAGCCGTGGCCGCCCTCCCGCACGACATGCACCTTCAGCACTGCTCTTCCACCACGGCCGGAGACCTCCGGGCCCGATGGCGCTGTGTAACTCGACAGACCCGCCCGACCGGCACAGGACAGATCTATGCCACGGAATACTGTCACCGAGCTTGCCGAGGAGCTGCCAGACGACGAGGCAGCCGCCGAGTACCTGGAGAAGCTGCGCCGGCCCGGTCAGCCGCCACGAAGAGAAGAGACCGGTTCGGATCGAGGGCGAGCGCCCCGGTCAGAAGACCGAGAAGACCCCGGTTCCGTGCCTCTACCTACAATCGATCTCCGTACTCCTCCTGCTATTTCGTGCTCTGGTAGCGCCGCAGGATCCGGGTTGCCGCGGCGGCGGCCAACGTCCGGGCCTCGGGTGGATCGATGACCTGCGCATCGGGGCCCAGTCGGAGGAGCAGTCGCTCCAGCCACGCCTCCCCGCCCACGAAGAGCTCCAACTCGATGCGGCCGCCCACCGTCGTCGACTGTCCCGCGGACGGAATCGACTCCACCAGCCAGGCCGACGACGGATCGAGGGAGAGCCGTACCCGTCGGTGGTCGGGCCCGGGGACGAATGCCCCGAACGACACAGGCTGCTCGAGTGGCTCCGGGCCCGCCCCGGTGGGCAGCGAACCACCGGGCGTGCCGTCGACCCCCCGGTCGGCCGGGACCCCGGGGTGGGGGCCGGCGGGCCGATCGGCACCCTCCACCGGTTCGGCAGCGCTGATGCGGTCCACCCGGAACCTGCGCACGTCCCCTGCGGTGGCGCACCAGGCGTCGACGTACCAGTGGCCCTCGGAAGCGAACAACCGCTCGGGCGCGATCGTGCGGTCGGTGACCCGATCGGTGGAGGCCGAGTAGTAGGAGATTGCGAGCCGGCGACCGTCATCAACCGCCGATCGGACCACGGCCAGCAGAGGTGGGGCGTCGAGCTCCACGTCGATCCCTGCACCCCCGAGGGCGCGGTCGAGCTTGGCCAGTGCCCGCGACAGCGCCCCGTCCTCGTCGCTCCCCGGAACGGCCAGCAGGGCGCGTGCCGATGCGGCCAGTGCGAACCCCTCGGGGGGGCTGAGCCGCCGCGGGCGGGCCAGCGCCGTGCCCGGCCGGGTCGACACGGTGGTGTCGGTGACCACGATCTCCATCAGCTGGTCGGGCGTGTACGGGGGCACGCCGCAGCACGCGGCCATCTCCAGTTCGGTGACCAGCGCACCCGGTGTGAGATCGAACCGGGTGGCCACCTCGTCGATCGGCGCTTCGCCCTCCTGGGCCAACCAGGCCAAGATGGCCAGCAGCCGTCGCAGGCGGCCTGCGGTGTCCGGGGGCCTGCTCACGGTGCCTGCCCACTGCCTGCGGCCACGCAGGCGGCCAGACGCTCCACCACGGCGGCCCGCACCGATGCCGGAGCCAGCACCTCGGCATGGTCGAGGAGGTCGAGCACCCAGGAGATCAGGGCATCCTGGTCGGTGACCGACAGCCTCACCACCACCGCACCGTCCTCGCGATGCTCGACCACGGACTCGCTACCCAACTCAGAGATCACCCGGCCGGACTCCGCCCCGTCGACCAGCACGTCGACCTCGACCTCGTCCCCCCCACCGAACCGCCACGGGTCACGGGCGAACTCTGCATCGACATCGAAGCCGTCGGGCAGCTGCGAGGACGACGGATCGCCGACTTCCAGCGGACCGTCGAAGCGGTCGACCCGGAAGGTCCTCGCCTCCCCACGGTCGCGGTCGAACCCGACCGCATACCAATGTCCCTTCCGGAACCGGATACCGGCCAGGTCCACGTGGCGTCGTTCCCCCCGATAGTCGAAGGCCACCACCGCGCTCTGACGCAAGGCGTCGAACAGCGCAGGAAGGGCGGGCAGCCCGTCCACCGACGGCAGGTCCACCAGTGGGGCGGCGCCCGTGCCGAGGGGCGACTCCCCGCCGACGCCCAGCTTCATCAGGGCGTCACGGCCGATAGGCTCGCCGAGGTGGACACCGGCGACGGCCAGGTTCAACGCCGCTTGCTCCTCCGCCTCCAGACCGAGGTCCGAAAGGAAGTAGGAGTCCCGATCGACGCGGTACCCCAGCTGGTCCTCCCCGCCGATCGGAACCACCAGCACGGGGATGCCTTCGTCCCGCAACAACCGCTTGTCGCGCTCGAAGGCCTGTCGCCGGGCGTCGTGGCCCTCGGGGTACCCCGGTACCCGATGGGCGATGTCGCGCAGACTCAGCGGGCGCGGCGTATCGAGGAGGACCAGCAGCAGGTCGGTGACCCTCTCGAGCCGATCGGGGTGTGGCATCGCCATCAATCTAGAGCGCACGCGGCCGGATTCTGAACGTGCACCCCGCAACGCCGCCCTACGCCTGGGATCCTCACCTGGTCACCTGGGCGGTCCTCACCTCCCTGGCGGTGCTGGTGGCGGTGGGCCACCGGCAGCTCCTGGCCCGCAGCGCACGACCGATTCCCTGGGCACGGCGCCAGATCGGTGCCTTCGCCGGAGCTCTCGGGGCCTCGGTGGTCGCGCTCACCTGGCCCCTGGCCGATCTGGCCGCCCACTGGTCCCTCACCGCCCTGGTCGTCCAGCGGCTGATCCTCGTGCTGGCGGTGGCACCGATGCTCCTGTGTGGCCTGCCCTACGACGTGATCCAGTGGCTCACCCGCCCCGCTCCGGTGGACCGACTGCTGATCCGCCTCCAACGGCCCCCCGTGGCCATCGCCACCGTGACCGTCGTGCTGGTCGGATCGATGACCACCTGGCTGGTGCAGGCCCAGTCGTCCTCCGCCCTCGCCCGGGGCCTCCTCGACATGGCCATGGTCGCCGCCGGCCTGGTGCTCTGGCTGCCGGTGCTCGGCAGGGTTCCGGGCATCCCCCGGTTGAGACCGGTGGTGCGACTCGCGTACCTGGTGGGCCAGGCAGTGATCCCCGCGTTCCTCTCGTTCGCCCTCATCCTCTCCGTCCATCCCCTGTACCGGGCGTTCGCCGACTCCCGGGCGGCCATCGGGCTCCGCCCCCTCAACGACCAGCAGATCGCCGGGTTCGTCTCCAAACTCACCATGCTGTTGGTGCTGCTGAGCGTCGGGGGGGTGGCGCTGGCCCGGGCGCCCCTGTCCGACGACGAGTACGGGCAGGAGGAACCGCTGCGGTGGGCCGACGTGGAGCGGCAGTTCGAGCGGGCCGACCGCCGCCCGGCCAAAGGAGGTCCCGGGCGCGCTGGGCAGCCCCTGGCCCAGGAGCCACCGGCCCCCGTTCTCCCGGGTGGTCCTGCTCCGCAAGCCCCCAACGGATCGGATCCCTCGACGCCCTCGCGGCCCCGCCTCGAACCGCCCGACGGCGAACCGCCCGACGGCGATCGACCCCGCTGATGGTCACCAACGGCAGAACCCCACAATGGCCCCGATGCATCCGTAGCATGGGGCGGTGACCCTCGAAGCGCCCGCCGCGCCGATCTTCCGTCGATTGGTGCCCGGAACCATCCGGGCCGGCGTCGAGAAACTCGGCGGCAGGTCGGCGATGGTGGTCCGCTCGGTCTCCGCCATCCGACGCGGGGCGCTCTCGTTCGAGGACGGGGAGACCATCCGGGTGGCCGCTCGCACCGCCCTGACCCTCCGGATCCCGATCGTGCTGGTGCTGGCCTCCAGCGGTGCCGACGTGTCCGAGGGTGTCGTCTCGTTGCACGGGTGGGGGCAGGCCGCCCGGGCGCTGACCAAGTGCTCGGGCGTGGTGCCCGTCGTCGTGGTGGTGACCGGCCCTGCCATCTCGGGACCGGCATTCCTCCTCGGTCTGGCCGATCTGGTGGTCATGACCAGTGATGCCTTCGCCTTCGTGTCCGGGCCCGCCATGGTCGAGCAGTTCACCGGGGTGCGCATCGGGATCCACCAGCTCGGTGGAACCGCCATGCACGCCCGCTCCAGCGGCCTGTGCACCGTCGAGGCGGCCACCGAGTCGGACGCCCTCGCCCATGTGGACCACCTGTTGGGGCTGCTCCCGGCCAACGCCGACGAGCTGGCTCCCCTGGGCCCGACCGACGATCCGCCCGATCGGGATGCCGGAGAGCTGCGGGACATCATGCCGACCCGGGCCACCAGCTCCTACGACGTGCGCCGGGTGGCTGCTGCCCTGTCGGACGACCATGAGGTGACCGAGCTGTGGACCAGGTGGTCGCCGCAGCTGGTGACCGCGCTCGGGCGTATCGCCGGCCGGACCGTGGGCTTCGTGGCCAATCAGCCCCAGGCCCTGGCCGGGACGCTGGACATCGCCGCATCGCAGAAGGGCGCCCGCTTCGTCCGTTTCTGCGATGCCTTCAACCTGCCCCTGGTGACGCTGGTGGACACCCCGGGGTTCCTGCCGGGCAAGGACCTCGAGTGGAGGGGGATGATCCGCCACGGGGCCGAGCTGGCCTTCGCCTATGCCGAGGCCACCGTGCCCCGGGTGTGCGTGATCCTGCGCAAGGCCTTCGGAGGGGCCTACATCGTGATGGACTCCAAGGGGCTGGGCAACGACCTCTGCTTCGCCTGGCCGGGGGCGGAGATCGCCGTCATGGGGGCCGAGGGAGCCGTGCAGATCCTTCACCGGGCGGCCGGCCGCGAGGAGCGTGAGCAGCGCGAGGCCGAGTACTCCGAGCGGTTCCTCACCCCGTGGCAGGCGGCGGAGCGGGGCTTCGTCGATGCGGTGATCGACCCCGGGGACACCCGTGCCGTGGTGGCCGACGCATTGGCGGTGCTGGACACGACGAGGGAGACGCTGCCCGGGCGCAAGCACACGGTGGGGCCGCTGTAGGCGCTCCGCGGCCCGCACCCACGCCCACGCCTCGGACCGACACCCCGCGGCCCCGCCGTGGCCCACGGTCCCCTTCCGGAATGCCGCCGTCCTTCTCGGGCCCGGCTCCGACGTCGGTGCTGACGCGACTGTGCCCCCTCCCGGAGGAGGGGGCACAGTCGTTGGTTGTTCTCGGACGACCGGCCGAGCCGGTCATCCGAACGGGCATCTCAGGATCAGATGCTCGGGAATGCGGTGAACGAGTAGCGGTAACTACCGGCGGTAGACGTGGTGAGCGCACTGGCCTCGCACTGACCGGTGGTCACGTTCTTGATCTCGGCATATGTAGGCCCGAGCTGGGTGGTCGAGAACGCCACCGCACTAGCCGTAGTAGTGGCCAGCGTCGTGTCGACAGCCACGGTCGGCGTCTGCGCAGCTGCAAACGGAGCGATGGCAGCGGTCGACGTCGGCGTGTCCACGACGACCCAGCAGTTCTTCGTCTGGACCGAGAACGCAGCCATCACGAGGGCAGCGTTGTCTGCCGTGGCGAACACGGAGATGTGGTTCTGGTCAGCCGAAGCGGTCGTGGCGCCGTTGACGAACTGCAGGGACGGCTCAGCCGATGACAGAGCGGTGACCAAGGCGGGCGTCAGCGGATACGCCTGGCTGTTGTTCTGGTACTGCGCCTTGGCGTTCAGCAGCGCCGTGTTCAGGTTGGACTGCGCAGCCCGGTCATTTGCCGACTTCGTCACACCCAAGAAGGTGGGGATGGCGATGGCGAGCAGAATGGCCAGAATCAACAGCACGACCATGAGCTCGATGAGGGTGAAGCCGGCATCTTCGCCGACCTCTCCCGCAGCATGACGCCTGTCATTCAGGCGTTGAATCGCAGATGAAAACATTTCCTGCCTCCTCATGAGTATTGATGCATCAATGGACGGATACCCGAATCGGTATCCGGTGTTGCTATCGTCCCAACGGCGACGTGACTTAAGAAATATCTTGATGATTTCCGTCTGTCACGAATCCCCGGTGGAGCGACCGTCAGGGCATCATGCCCTTCGAACCCTTGCCTGCGACGGGCCATGGTGGCTCCGGGCGGATGCCGGCTGCCCAACTCGTTGACCAGGGGTCGGGCGGGCCAAACGCGCCCATACTGCACCTGCCGTCGATAACTTGACCGCGCGAACCACCGTCGCTGCGAGACATGTCGGCTGCCCCCCGTCATCTCCCTGACGCCACACTTCTGCAGCGCCATCTGATACCCAAATACGAGATATCAGCGAACTCGCTTCAATTGCAGTCCGCCCACGACGATTCTTCCCTCAGGACCAGAGCCCGGGTCGTGGTCACATTGGGAGGACGAGCCTGGCTGCCTTTGAGATAGGACTCCGCACCTTCGACCATGGAGTATCCATGACTCCTCTGCACCAAGGCTTCCGCCATCCTCGAAGAAATCAGGGTCTCAGGCACCATTTGCCATTGCCGTGAAGAGGGACCCGTTGTTTCCCCCTGACCTCCTACGTCAGTTGTGGATGAGCTTGATATAGCTGAACATCGGCAGGTACAGCGAGATCACCATCATGCCGACACCGATCCCCATGACCACGGTCAACAGCGGCTCCAGCAAAGCCGTGAGGTTGTTGACTGTCACCTCGACCTCCTGATCGTAGAACTCACCGACCTTCTTGAGCATTGCGTCCAGTGCTCCGGTTTGTTCGCCGACCTCGACCATCTGGACCACCAGCGTGGGAATGACATCCTCATGCTCACGAAGAGGATCGGCCAACGGTCGACCCTCTCGGACCCCGTTCTTCGCCTCGCGGAGCACGTCACCGACGGTGACGTTTCCGGCGGTGTCGGCACAGATGTCCAACGACTCGAGGATGGGCACACCGGAGCTGATCAGCGAAGCCAAGGTGCCGGTGACCCGGGCCAGGGCGACCTTGTGGAACAGTGGCCCGAAGACGGGCGGCTTCAACATCAACCGGTCCCACTTCCGTCGTCCGTCCTCGGTCGCGATCCACTTCTTCAGCCCGATGACGCCGCCGATGACGATCGCGATGATGACCGGCATCCAGATGCTGGTCATGATCTGCGAGAACTTGATCAGGATGCGCGTAGGAAGTGGCAACTTCCCGCCCAGTGACGAGAAGAGGTTCTGGAACACCGGCACGATGAAGATGATCATGGCGCTGAAGATGATCACCATGACGCTCAGTACGACCGATGGATAGGTCATTGCCGATCGGATGGTGCGGTTGAGTTGCGCCTGCTTCTCGATGGTGTCGGCCAGGCTGCCGAGGACCTCGTCGAGGTTACCGCCGACTTCCCCGGCCTGGACGAGCGTGCAGAACAGCTCGGAGAACGCCTTTGGATGCTTGGCACAGGCAACCGACAGCGAGGAGCCGTGTTCGAGGTCGAGACGGACTTCACCGAGGATCCGTGCGAGCGCCGGGTTCTCGACCTGGGACGCGAGGATCCCCAGCGACCGGACCACAGAAAGACCGGAGTCGACCATGGTGGCGAGCTGGCGGGTCACCACGGCGACATCGCGTAGCTTGATGCGATCGGACAGCCCGGGGATCTTGATCTCGGTCTTCAAATTGACGGCCGACTTGGGCGTGACCGAGATAGGCATGTAGCCCATCTCGCGAAGTCGCCGAACGACGAGCGCCATGCTGTCGCCATCGAGCTGCCCCTCGACCAGGCCGCCGGCCTTGTCCCGGACCTTGTATTCGAATGTCAGTGCCACGGTGCCCCGCTTAGTCGGTCGATGAAATGGATGGGATCAATCACGAGTTGAGGTGGTTCCGTAGGTCTTCCTCGTTCGAGGAACGGTCGTAGGCGATGCTCTCCGAGATCAGACCGTCTTTCACCAGCTT
>Ga0182010_10002137_pt1 | contig 10064 bp, 8 predicted proteins | sample 611E1MmetaG_FD_120488 | JGI IMG/M metagenome (GOLD analysis project Ga0182010, IMG submission 120488) | Permafrost microbial communities from Stordalen Mire, Sweden - 611E1M metaG | ecosystem: Environmental > Terrestrial > Soil > Wetlands > Permafrost | place: Sweden: Stordalen | collected... | reverse complement strand
TCATCAGGTGTTGCAATTCCATCAGCTGTCTCAGATCCATCAACTGTTGCAATTCAGTCAGGTGTTGTAGTTCCGTCAGCTGTTGCAATTCTAGGTCCTGTACCAATGCCAGGTCCTGTACCAATGCCAGGTCCTGTACCAATACCAGGTCCTGTAGTATTGCCAGGTTCTGTACCAATGCCAGGTCCCGTAGCATTACCAGGTTCAGTACCATTACCAGGCTCTGTAGCATTACCAGGCTCAGTACCATTACCAGGCCCTGTACCAATGCCAGGCCCGGTAGCATTGCCAAGTCCTGTAGTATTACCAGGCCCTTGTATATGAGTGTTTCACCTCATGAGTGGGGATGGAAATGTTAATGCTATAATGACAAGAACTGTAAAAGATAATAATTGTAGATAAGGTATAGATGAGGGCCTGAATGCTTCTGTAATACTATGTAAGACTACACAAAAAAGTCACAAGCGACTTTCATAAAACTAGGAGTAAGACCCTTAACTTAATTAAAATAAAATTTGTGGCAGTGCTCTAAGTATAAAATAATTAATCCAAAATGATTATGTAAGTATGTTTTTACTCAAGAATGCTGTCAAAAAACGTTTGAATGAATTCCGGAGAGTAGTGGAAAACTCTTAGTGTATGGATAAGTTTATTAAGATTGTTGTGAATTGTTGAAATATTTGATTTTGTTATTATTTTGAAACTTTTTTAGATTTATTTGCAAAGTTGATTCTTTTTGTTATCACTTCTTCAAAATTTGATTTTAGATCATGTTCCTATATACGCAAGATACCCCATCCTTTTTTAGTGTAATATTCATTGACTTTATTGTCTCGATTCATATTTCTTTCAATTTTCTTGCTCCAATAATAGGTATTTGTTTCTGGAATTTCGTCATTTAAAGGGCTAACGTGCCAAAAACATGAATCGATAAATATTACAATTTTATATTTTTTAATTGTAATATCGGGAGTACCCTAAAAATCCGGAACATTTTTCCTAAATATTAGGCCTCTTTTCATCAATTAATTGGTAACAATGCTCTAGTTTTGTTTTGTTGGACTTCACTAAACCATTACTTTACTTCGCGTCTCTTTAGAAAATACGTCTGTCATAAAGTTTACTAAATTATTTACTGTTTCTCAGTTTGAATATCTAATTTACACTTCTAATTTGGGCAAATTCAACTCGTTCGTTTACATTTATGATGGGAAGTATTTCTGTATAGTTGACTATAATAGGAATCTATGATTCATGATTTTCGACAAACCTAGTGGTGAGCTGAAGCATTTTCTATTATTTATATTGAAATGGTTTCACTCAATTTGATGTCATTTAGTCCAATGGATTCCTTATTTGACTGTTCATTTTGCTTGTGTGAATTTAAGTACTAAGAATCGATCTTGCTTTTATCCCATAATAACTATTTCATTCAAGAAAGTTAATCAGCATCTGAATATTCGGGTACTTTATATTTAAACATAAAAAAACAAATATTATACTTCATTATTATTATTCATTAAAGCCTTCACTGTATTATACTAGTATTCATACTTGCACATCTAATTAAGAAATCATCTTCCTCACATGGTGGTCTTTTGTCCTTGAAAATTAACCCCAATAACTTTATCTGGTCTATTGTAAATCTTTTGCGAAAGGCGGAAATCGAGCTTCCTGAAGATGTCAAAAGTGCACTCATAAGAGCTGAAACCATAGAAGAAAACCAGGTTGCAAAATCCCAGCTTCAAGCAATCCTAAAAAACATTGAGCTTGCAAAAAATCATGGGATTCCCATGTGCCAAGACACGGGCATCATGATCTTTTTTGTGGAATTGGGGACAAAATTTCATCCTGGCTTTGATCTGGAGGTTGCGATTAGAGAAGCAGTCATCCTTGCAACAGCTGAGATTCCTCTGCGTCCCAATGCAGTAAATCCACTGACACGTCAAAACAGCGGAGATAATACAGGAATCGGAATCCCGGATATTAACTGGAAACTTGTTCCTGGAAATCAGTTAAAAATTACCGCAGCCCCGAAAGGGGCAGGTTCGGAAAATATGAGTGCTTTACATATGTTTAACCCTAAGGAAATCGAAAATATCCCAAATTTCGTGCTTGAAACCGTGGTAAATGCAGGTGGAATGCCCTGTCCACCCCTTACGATAGGTGTGGGGATAGGAGGTTCTTTTGATGCAGCAGCCAGGCTTGCAAAAGAAGCTCTTCTCGAGCCACTAGATACCCCAATGAACAGATTGGAGATAAAAATACTTGAAGCTGTAAATGCTCTCGGGATTGGCTGTATGGGCCTTGGAGGCAGCACAACAGCCCTTGCAGTGCACGTGAAAACTGCATACTGCCATACGGCTTCTCTTCCAGTTGCAATTAACATTCAGTGCTGGGCCAATAGGCATGCTTCAGTCGTTTTCGGAGGAGAGGAATAATGGAATATCACCTGCATACCCCACTGAAAAAAAGGGATATCAAAAAACTCAATTCAGGAGATATAGTCTATATCTCCGGAGAGGTGCTGACGGCACGGGATGAAGCACACTCCCGAATTCTAGAAATGGACGAAAAAGGGGAAAAACTTCCTTTTTCCCTTAAAGGAGCGGCTATTTACCACTGTGGTCCACTTATGCAACAGACCGAAAACGGATGGAAAGTAATATCTGCAGGTCCTACTACAAGCGACAGAATGTCTAAAACGACTCATTCTCTTCTGAAAGCACATGACGTTCTGGTGATCATAGGAAAAGGCGGGATGAAGGGTATTGCCTCAGAACTTAAAGACAGATGTGTTTACCTGGCCTACACAGGTGGATGTGCAGCTCTTGCCTCAAAGTTGATTCAAGAAGTAAAAACCGTTCACTGGTTAGATCTTGGAATGCCTGAAGCAGTCTGGGTGCTTAGAGTCGAAGAATTTGGGCCTCTGATCGTCGGAATTGATTCAAATGACAACGATATTTTTGAAAAAGTTAGAGAGAAAGCTGAAAAAGTGCTTAAAAATCTGAGGCGATAAAAAACTATTTTTTTGCTTTTCGTTAACCTGATTTAATCCTTTATTACCTTAATTTGGCATGAAAGTACAAGAGTCTATCTTCCTCCCCCATTCATTTCAATAAAATAACCCCACCGAAATTTGCTAATTGAATCTGAGGAAAGGTGGCTATATATATTTTTTTGTCCAGGCTAATGGTTACTATAGAATTTCCATTTCGAATTACTTTTTGGCCTGAATTCCTTTTCTCAAACTATTTTTTTTCTTCCTTTGATTCGTGCTTTTCAATTACCTTATAGTATAATTCAAGGGTCTTTTTAGCTATTGTTTTCCAGTTATATTTATGTTTGAGAAGATCATATCCTTTTTCCCCCATTTTGTTACGGCCAAGCCCTTCAATAACATAGTTAAGACCCCATGCAATGGATGAAGGTTCTCTATGAGCAATAATGCCTGTCTTGAAATTGTCCACAAGAGCTACTGCATCACTTGCAACTACAGGTTTTTTTGCATCCCAGGCTTCAAGTACAACGATTCCAAAGGGCTCATTTCGACTAGGTACGCACACAAGATCACAGGCATTAAACCACTCTATTACAGTATTATCTGGGGCATATCCAAGGAAGTTACAAGAATTGCCAATGCCAAGTTTTTGAGCCTGATATTCACAGTGAGCACGCATCTCCCCTTCTCCTATAAGTACAAACTTGGCATTCTTCTTTTTAAGAACCTTTGCAGCCGCTTCCACAAGTAGGTCAGGCCCTTTCTGATATGCCATCCTTCCAGTGAAGAGTACAACTGGAAGACATGGATGAATGCCATAATGCTTTTTTATTTCCCCAGGATCGATTTCTCTTTTTATTTTTCCGACATTTATTCCGTTAGGAATCTCCCATAGCTTATAATCAGGAATTGTGTAAATCTGCCGAATTTCTTCTTTCAATATGGTTGAGGTTGTGATCACAGCAGAAGATTCGTATCCTCCCAGCCACTCCCGATGAGATATTTCCTTTGCCTCCCACCAGTCTCCGTGACGATTTCCATTGCGTCCCCATTCAGTACTGTGATAAGTCATCACAAAAGGCAACCTAAATTGGGCTTTAATCTTGCAGAGGACATTTACAGGATGCCAGTCATGCCCTTGTAAGATGTCAAATTTACCTACTTTATCTCTGACATCCAGGAACCGAGAGTACATATTGTCGCACATCCTGTTCATTTGTTCCACTAGTTTTCCATTTTGATCACATGCAACTCTATGATAGTGGACTCCATTAATTACTTCATCGCTGTTTCCATGCCCTCGTGTAAACAAATGGACATCATGCCCTTCTGCCGCTAAAGCATCTGAGAGTTCAGATACATGGGGTGCAATACCTCCGACACGTATCGAATGTAAACTTTCCCAGGAAAATATTCCGATTCTAATTTTTTTCATAGATCCACTAACTCCTTTTTATCAAAATGAGGGCTAAGGAAATAAATAATGGAAAATGAGGATTTTTCCATTGTCTGTTGATATCAACACCCCTCAAGTTTATAGTAATTAATATTACTCTGCACAAAAATCAGGCAATTATTGAAGAATTCGGATCACAAATAGCCTACAATAGCCCATTTCCAGCCCCCGAAACCTTCAATTGGCCATAAGTAGGTAGGTATCTAATCCTTAATTAATATCTGTAAAGGCAGTTTTTGCATCACTTATCGAGTCCTATAATCTATTAACTAACCTTATATTTACTTCTAGATAAATATATCTGTGAATTTTTCTAATGTTTTGGACTAGGTAATATGAATTTTTTCTTTCGAGATCCTCTTATGTAACACGTTTCTCGGATATTATTAATTTCCCAGGTGTGGTATTTTACCTAAGGCAGTAGATGATCCACTTTCCGAAGGAATTGTATTATAAACGTAATGTATTTTGCTAAAGTTCTGCATGGCTGGAAAACTTCGAAAGTATCCAAAAATTCAGATGATATTCAGTAGTTCCGAAGAGCTAAACAAGATATGGTTAAAAGGCAAATTCCCGCAGACTTTTCCGTAACTTCTGAGAACAGATCTTCGAAAATCACTCATAGGACAAAGAAATTTTCACATTGCAGTTTTAAATAAAGCCTGAAATGTTTCATTGGAAAGATTTATACTTCAAATGGTCTTATTGAGAAATAAACGGCAAAAGCTATACATTCATTTTTTTCAAAAAAAAGCTATTCGAAGCATTTGTTTCATCAATAATTGCACAGTGTAGGCATATCCTATTTTCTCTGATAGTTCTAAGTTTCTTTCAAAGGGGGGAAAATAAATGGGGGGGCAAGGAGATAGCTTTGGTGATAATTTGTGAAAGTTTATGCGGTTTTCCCGAAGTTCTTGACTCGCAAAGATAGATATCAATCTACCCTGCGACTTGCTTAGGAATATAAACTTCCCTGAGAAACGTTATTTACGAACTGATTTATATTTTAAGTTACCTTTGTACTATAAAATAGCATCATGTCATTCAAAACATTTTTCTATATAAATTATATATTATATTGTTTTTTATATAAAGTATCGTAAAAAATGTATTATTAGACAATGATATCATTAACTATTTGAAATATGTATCTTTGAAATTGATGAAATTTACTGTTTTGAGTTTGATGTAATAGGTACTGATGGTGATTATACTTCTTTTTTTCGTTGTTGATAAACCAAAGTATTATTCTTCAAGATCGATGCCAATTATAATATCTCTCACAGAAAGAAAAATCTCAAAAAAATAATCTGAGCTCAAAAAACAGTTATGTTACAAACTGGAAGTGATGGATGTTATATTGGAACTGTGGTTAAATAGTACCACTTCTAATTTGATTAAAAACTATTTTGAAAATCAGGGAAATTAGGAAGAAAAAGACGCATACAAGCAAATGAAAATATTTGATCTTGAATCATTTCTTTTATACTCTGAGCAATGGAGCGAAACTTCTTAGTTGCTTACAGCGGGGTGGTTACTGAAACTTTGATTTTCCCATCAGTTAGGATCAGAAATATCTTTGAATCAAAATAGATTTCATCAGATTGATTTTAGGTAGGCTGAACAGTTATCTAATTTTTCTTTCTTTGTCTTTATTTTCATTTTTTTCTCGATTTTTTTTTCTTAGAGTACCCTTTTTGGACATCTCCAAGTATAAAGTTAATCTCTTTTCGAATGCTTTTTACTGCTGCAGAAGTTTGTTCCGCTCATAAGTTCATGTGTGTCCACTCATCAGCTCATAATACTGTTGAGTAGGCTCTGCAAGTTCATATTTTTTGCTAGGAGAAAGGTTTCCATACACAGAAGTTTGTACTTTTCCCTATCATCTATGAAATTTTGCGTAAAGTAACTAAGTGCGAGGGCATAATCAAGGACTGTTTCATAATAGGAAAGATCGATGTTGTCTACGATTATTATACCTCCCAATCCTTCTACGAGAGGTTCGATAGCCTTTATAGCATCACTGAAGCCACATACCCGGCTGACTACGCTTGGAGTTCCCTCTTTTCCGGCTTCAAGTCCGGTAAGCAGGAATGGATCATAACGCGAGGGAAAGATGCTTGCACAGTAGCCGGCCATAAAATCCCCCACTTCCATACCGAGTCCTCCATCGGATATTGAGAGAATCTGGGGATATAGAACCGCTGCAACTGAACCCTTTCCACGTACCATTTTCGAAAAATCGAGTCCTTTTTCTTCGATCATCTGCTGAATCCTGATTTCGTTTCCTACAAGCACTTCTTTTGGTAGGTTGACAGGAAAACCTTACGGTAGATTTTTCTTGGGGCCTTCTGCAGTAACAAGAAAACATATCACCTTAATTCCTTCTTCAATATGCCCTTCTAGAATGCTGTTCTTTATTTATATGATCCAGAGCAACAAGAGAATCGAGGAGTTCAGGATATCCTTTGTTTTCCACTTCTATGCGGGGGATCGTAAAAATAGGAATGATTTTCTCGGGTTTTATCCTTTCCCCCCCATGATATTTGTACAGGTTTTCGGAAAGAAATTTTTGAATCTGTTCAAGACCACGTTCTTTCAGATTCCAATCTATTTTATCGGATTTTATAGTAATCCCGTTTCGGATCCCAATTCCCTTATATCTATAATAAAGCTTTGCTTCCTGCCTGGTAGACTCACTTACTGTGGTAATAGCATCTGCATATGAGGCAAGGGCTTCGAGGGCAGCCAGGTGTTCCGGCACTCCAGGAGTCCATGTACTGTCATAAGTCCTTATTTTTTGAATAGAATTATATCCTGCAGCTCTTCCGGGGAGTGTAGCGTGCAGAGTTGAAATTGTATTTATCGGAACTCCAAGTTTCTTAAACCTGGCTGCAGCATAAAAATACTCCAAATTCATGGCAGTGAAGGGAAACACGAGGGTAAGAGCTAAAATTCTGATTTGAGGATGGATCTTTTTTCCATTTTTCATAAGTTCCCATAGCCAAGTTTACGAGAAAACGGGCAAGTTCGGAAATTGCATAGGAAAGATAAAGATAATGAGTATATTCCAAGCCATTTGGCATGCTCTCATATTTCAAGGAATCTAACCCAAAGAGTTCATAGGCTTCAGCTTTGACTCTGTTTTCGAGTGTCATCTCCCTTCCATTGTATGTTGTGAGTATTTTTCCGAAATCACAAGTTTGAAATTGCAGATAACATATTCTCGTTTTTCCGATCCGTTTTTCTCCTGTAAAAACTTTGATACCTGACTTTTCAAGTAATTCTAAGCTTTTTTGAAGCTCTCCATCATTATTAAGGTGACTAAATCCCTCAATATTTGTAATCCTGTTTAGTTCTCTGTTTCAGTCTGCACCTCTATGTCCATAATAAGGCCCAACAACAAGTATTTCATTCTCATCTTTTAATTCCAATGTCCCAGAATTGAATAGAGTCGCAAATGTAAGTGCTTCTCCATCAATGACGTTCCAGATTCCGCCCATTTTGTTCGATTTAGGGCCAGCTTCTTCTCCGGTGACCATGAAAAAATGCTTTGCCAAATGATTAATTCCCCTGTTTTTGCTAGTTTAGTTCTGTATTTATATTTTTAATTCGCTTGTGTATATTATAAACCTATCAATCTAAAAAAAGAAATAAAAAAATTATGCTTTCAATACACCTGGTAGTAAGTTGAATTCTTGAAACTGTGATACTAGGAAGTTTTTAATCCCAATTGAATACCCCAAAATTTGCTGAGGGGATCGAAACTTCCCCGATAACAGTTAATTAACTAACTTATTTATCTGTTAAGCTACCTTTGCAACAAAAAATGAAACTACGTCATGCAACTTATTGTGTATATAAAAGTATGATCTCACGTAATTTTGGTATGAAGTATCGTAAGAAATTTCTTTTAGACAATGAAATCACCAACGATTTGAAATCTATATATTCTGAAATTGGCAAAAGATACTTTTTTTGAGTTTGATGCAATCGATATTGATGCTCATCATGTGCACATTTTCGTGGATGTTGAACTAATATAATTTTCGTCAAGAGTGGTGCAAATTGTCAAAAGTGTCATAGCAAGGAAAATCTTTAAAGAATACTATGAGATTAAGAAACAGATATGGATGATGAAGTTTGAATTGAGGGTAGTTACATACTGAACCAGTGTTGAAGTTGATGCTTCAGTCCAATGGGCTGAAGGCCCAGTAGTTTTGAGCTTTGTACTATAAACTCTTCAATCTGTCCTAAATTCCTTTTAGCTCAATTGATAACCTTTATTTCCTTTTAGCGTGCTTGCTGACAAAAGTATGAATTATTTCTACCTTCAATATTCCTAACTACCTAAATTCCGTCGTGTATTTTTTATTCGAATGAGTTATGAATTTAGCTCCCTTATTTTTAATACTATGGTTATGTCGGTTTATTTTGATCTCAAATATTCATTGCTTTTTGTATTTTATTTATGCTTAGAAGGAACCAGTCAAAATCTTTCCTAGATCTATATCAAATTTAAAAAAATTTAATTTTTTTTAGAGTATGTAATGACTCAAGGCTATCTCTATTCAGTTGGTTTATATCATTCTTCAAATATCCATTCTGTTTACATGCCCTTTTTCCCCAAGCGGTGAGGTTATAGCTGAAATTCTTTGATGCACGAAAAACGCAAGCTTTCTCAGTAATGGAAATTTGATTATGGAAACATCAAACATGTAATTATGGATTACCATTATGTGTCACCTAGGTTATTCTTTAAAGAGCCCTATGAGTTGCTTGCGACCCTTTTTTAGGGATTAACTTATATTAAATTATACAACTATGAAAATTATTAAAAATGAGAAACATTACATAATTAATATTCAAATATTGTTCGCATTTATAATTTTTGATGGGGGGATAATTTTTGTTCACTTACATTTTTTCTTTGCAAAAATTAGAAATAACTTAAATTGATATTTAATGTGTAGTTTATATCTAATTATATATAATTATACTAAGAGAAAGCAGATGATAAGAAACAATTGCCTGGGAATTATTTTTTAGTAAATTCCATTGATTATATAGAATTTCGATAAACCTCTGATTTCAACAAATTGTTAATATCAGTATATAAATGACCAACAAAAAATTGGGGTTTATCTCAATTCTCTATATAATATATTTATGGAATTAGGATAAGGGACAAATCCCCCTGAACTTTCTTATCATTTATTTTATTTGCATTCAAATATCGAGTTTCCACGGAGAATCAAATCTCCAATAAAACTCAAGATTCAAGCTTTCTTGCACCATTCAATAGATTATCTTTGAAGGATTGTGGCAATTTTCAAAATCGAGTGATTTTGTAATTCTCTGTTTATCACTAGATTTTAGCATTGTGTCTCTCATAGGCAACGAAGATAAAAACGAATCATTTTATCTTAGGACTCACGTCGTTGAACTGAAAAATCAATAGCATTATAAGTTGGAGGGATCAATTGAATCGGAAATTGCGAGTATTATTTATAGGAACCTATGTTCCAAGGGAATGTGGGATTGCTACATTTACCTCTGATCTTTTAAATTCGGTTTCTGTAGGAAATAACGACATTCATTGTGAAG
>Ga0182010_10002136_pt1 | contig 10066 bp, 7 predicted proteins | sample 611E1MmetaG_FD_120488 | JGI IMG/M metagenome (GOLD analysis project Ga0182010, IMG submission 120488) | Permafrost microbial communities from Stordalen Mire, Sweden - 611E1M metaG | ecosystem: Environmental > Terrestrial > Soil > Wetlands > Permafrost | place: Sweden: Stordalen | collected... | reverse complement strand
TTTCATCCTTATTAAACGGTGATTGACAACATAGATGTATTTTTTTATCAGCAAATTATAGGGGTTTATCGAAATTCTATGAAACTTGTAATTGCAACTAAATCAAACAAAAGAATTAAGGAAATTTATGAAAAGCACAAGAAGGAAAATTGAGACATATTTAATGTATTTGGATATAATTTAAGGACGAAGGACCAACTTTCTATATTGTGGCAATATTTGATCAGGACAAAGAATACATCTATTTACAACAAATAAAACAGTGGATCATAATAGGCAAACTTGCCAAGCAAATATCTTATGAATACAGAAAACGATGGAATATAGAAACTGGATATAGAGCAAAAGAGATTTAAGATACGAACATTTTCAAACCACCCATTACAAGGGCGCTATTTTTTGTAATACAATAAATAATTGATAACATTTTTAATTTGTTAAAGTCAGTTATTGATATCATCGCTTATCAAATGAAATCAGGAATCAGTCCGGAGATTATTAAACTATTAACTAGAAGATATTGGGAGCAATATATGATATTCCACTAAAATTACTCATGAATTTATTAATGAAATTTAGTAGAGAAATAAATATAGTGTTTAGCTCTCGATTAACTAGGTGTATTGACTCGAAGATGTACTAAAAAAATCAAAATAGCCGTTTAGTAGAGACTCTGTATAATTTATACTTTAGAACCTTTAGATATTGAATTTTGTATAGCCGATTACAAAAAATAGAATGAAGATGTATGAATGAAGTTTTTTCTTGTGAATTATTGAGGAAAAATTGTAACCGAATAAAAATAGTCATTCGAAAACACAGCAAAGTGGGACTATTGTTTACACAAAATTATAATATAGTATTGTATCCTATACAAGGCGGGTTCTCAGCTTAAAAATATCATGTAACCAAAAAGCCTAAGCAAATCGTTCTTTACATAGGAATCATTTTATCGAGAATAGACCAAGGGCATAATAGATGTTCTGACTTGAAATTAAATATTAATTCAGGTAATCGTTAAAAACAGTTCAAACCAAAGTTATCAATGTTATCAATGTTAGCATTATAAGGATAAAGAACGACGTAAGAAATAACCTAGCTAATGTTAAAACGTGATTTGATTATGAAAATTGTAATGAAATTTGGAGGAACTTCCGTTGGGAACGGAAAAAGGATAAGCCAGGTTGCACAAATTCTGAAAAAGTACCATGATGAAGGCAACCAAATCGTGGTAGTAACCTCGGCATTGAGTGGGGTAACAGACAAGCTTTTGGATAATGCATTTTTTGCCTCAACAAAAGGCAAAGTGAGCCTTATTAAAAAGTTTAAAACAGAACTTACAAAAAAACACCATGAAGCCGTAAAGGATGCAATTGATGAACCCAAAGTTGCAAAAGAAGTACTCCAAATTCTCGATCACCGCATTGAAGAGCTCGAAAAAGCTCTAATTGGAATTTGTTATCTTGGTGAGCTTACTCCCAGGTCTATTGACTATATCTCCTCTTACGGAGAACGCTTAGCTGCTCCAATTGTCTCAGGAGCCATTCGATCTCTTGGAATAGCATCAACCGATTACACAGGTGGAGAAATAGGAATAATAACTTCATCGGATTACGGAAATGCCAGGCCTCTTGAAAAAACGTATGAACTTGTAAAAAATAGACTTGAGTGCATACTTGGTTCACAGGTTATCGTAATCACAGGTTTTATCGGAGAAAATGAAAACGGAATTGTTACTACCCTGGGAAGGAGTGGATCTGACTTTACAGCTTCCATTCTGGGTGCTTCCCTAAAAGCCGATGAGATCTGGCTCTGGAAAGAAGTGAACGGGATCATGACTACTGACCCGAGAATCATACCTGAAGCAAAAACGATCCCACAAATTTCTTATTCTGAAGCCATGGAACTCTCTTACTTCGGAGCTAACGTGCTGCATCCGCGTACAATTGAGCCTGCAATGAGAGAACGCATTCCTGTACGTGTTAAAAATACTTTTAACCCAGAGTTTTCTGGAACCCTCGTTGTTGCGGAGAAGTTCCAGTGCAAGCACGTTGTAAAAGCCATAAGTCTGATCAAAGATGTGACCCTAATTAACGTATCAGGCGCAGAGATGGCAGGGGCAATTGGAACTGTAGCAAGGCTTTTTACGGCGCTTGCGAACGCCGGAGTGAATGTTGTTATGATCAGCCAGGGCTCTTCCGAGTCCAATATTTCTTTTGTGGTTAGCGAAGCGCATGCTAAAGCCGCATTAAAAGCTCTTCATGCCGAATTCAACCGCGAAATAGTAAAAGAGATCAACTCAGATGAAAATGTCTGCGTAATTGCAGTTGTCGGTGCAGGTATGGCAGGAACACCGGGTATTGCAAAACGAGTTTTTGGAGCTCTTGGGAATTCAATGATAAATATTATCATGATCAGTCAGGGCTCTTCTCAATACAATATCTCTTTCGTGGTTCGAGAAGAAGATGCATTTGCTGCAGTCAGGATCCTGCATGACGAATTCAAACTATATAACGAAAATTGAAAAAAATTATGAAAAAAAACATGAAGGGCAGATAATGAGCGGGAAGCATTTGACATACGCTGATTCAGGCGTAGATATTGCAAAAGAAGAAAAAACAATCAAAAAAATCATCGAAAAATTCAGCTATGTTCGAAAAGGCATCGGTGCTCCCCTAATAGGGATAGGTCACTATGCAGGACTCCTGGATTTCGGGGAATATGCCCTTGCCTTGACAATGGATGGAGTGGGTTCAAAAGTACTTATCGCAAACGAGATGCATAGATGGAATACTGTTGGAATAGACTGTATTGCTATGAATGTTAATGACCTACTTGCCATAGGAGCTGAACCTGTAGCCTTCTTGGACTACCTTGCCCTGGAAAAGCATGACGAAGGATTTGCCGAACAGATCGGAGAAGGACTGCTGATAGGAGCTGAAATCTCCAGAATGTCTATTGTAGGTGGGGAAACCGCAACAATGCCTGATATAATCAAAGGCTTTGATCTTGCAGGTACATGTCTTGGAATTGTCAAAAAAGATAAGATTATTGAAGGAGGAAAAGTCAAGATGGGAGATGTAGTTGTCGGGATTCCCAGCATAGGTGTTCATAGCAACGGTTACACTCTTGTAAGGAAGATCATTGAAGAAGCGGGATATTCTTATTATGATTCCTGTCCCTATAATAGTTCAAAAACTATAGGCGACGAACTCCTAACCCCGACAAGAATTTATATCGAGATTCTTGATGTACTTAAGGTATGTGAAGTTCACGGACTTGCCCACATAACAGGTAGCGGGCTTTTGAAGCTGAGGAGAGTAACAAAACTGGGCTTTGACTTTTACGATCCTCTTGAACCTCATGAGATTTTTAAATTCCTGCAAGAAGAAGGAAGAGTAGAAGATCTTGAAATGTACAGAACTTTCAATATGGGTATGGGCTTTCTTGTTATCCTGCCGGAAGTAGATGCAGCAAAAGCTGCAGAAATTACCGGTGGAAAGATAGTCGGAAAAATCGTAGAAAGCGGGATCAGGATAAAAGGCATGGTAATATAGATTCAAAGAGTGTAAAACCCAATTTAGAAAATCAACTTGCAAGAAAGTGAGAATCAATACTGTATGACATTATGTTGGAATCCTCTTCTGAGATCTTGATTATGACCGGACGTTTGAAGTTCATTTTTTCCAAATATCTTGGAAGCTTGGTTGGGGCTTCTTGGAATTTTCAAGAGAGCTGGCATTCTTCAATGAGGTCTATGCATTTTCCTTCCCTACCTCTCTAAGCCTAGAGATTTCTTTTCTGCTATCCTCACTATCTATAGAAAGGACAAAAGTTCCATAGCAGGGTTTTGTATAAGTGAAAATCAGAGAATTGCCCTTTATCCCTAAAGCAATTGGTGGTATTCCTATTACGTAGTAGTTATTGAAGATCTTGTACCCAGGAGGTACATAGTAAACCTCGTCAGAGTTTTTCTCAATGAACTCTCTGGACTCTTTAAAAGTCATTTTTTCCAGGAGAATCTCGTATTTCATCTGTTCAATGCAGCTCATTTGACTATATCCTCCATCACTTTATCTAGCTTATTTTTAAGACGAGAGGGGTTATGAACATCATTCACGACGATCTTTTCACAATTGAATTCAATTGTTTCGGACAGAGCTTCGGAGTTCCTGCCAAAAACTATGGAGTATATCTTAGCCTGAGAAATGGCACTCATGGTAGAAGCATATGTCATTCCAGCATCATTATGCATAAAAGCAAAGCATATGTCGAAATATATTCTTTTCTCAATAATATCCTCTAGGATTTTATCTAGATTCACCAAGTTTTTTACATAATAGCCATCGGAATCAGAGACCTTCAAAAGCTTGGTTGCGGCATCTGTCCCAGCGACTGTTACAGTGAACCCTAAATTGGTCAGTTTATGAGAAAGATACAAGGCAATGCTAGTTTGAATTGGGATCTCGGGACATCCTATCATGAAGAGCACTTTTCCGTCGAGCATAGCATTTTCATCTCTGGGTTGTTTTATCTATGAGAATTAGATATGTGTTAATCCTGAATTTCAACTTTTGCAATTGATATGGCGGCTAAAATTCTTTAAAAAAGACAATTTTTTAATTAAACCATGTTCCCTGTAAAATCCATGTTTCATCCCTTTAGGGATGATTTTAACGTTAATAAAAGCTCTTAAAGGATAAAAGGGAGACTTTTTATTCTTGCCGATAATTAGGATTGATTGCAGTTAATTGCTAGTAGAATTAATGATAAATATTGATGATTCAGATGATACTAAAAAGTCTCCTAAAGAAAAGCTTTGTAGAAATCCTTAATTAAATCTAAATTATTTATACGCATTTTTATTAAAATCGCTCTATAATTTTGATTATATGGCTCTGCAAAGTCGTCAGTTGACGAGAGAATATTCCATAAATAAATGATATCAGCATTAAAAATCTAATTTTCTATGGTGCAATCCGCTGCAAATATCTGAGTACGTGCGAACCACCAAAATTTGATATATTAAAATAATGTCTTTTATTTCTGAGATACATGTAAACAAAGTAATAAATAATTTATTATCGTAAAACCGATCTTTGAAAGCGATATTATTCTCTTGACGAAGTTATTGCTTGAAAGTTGAACAATCACTCTTTTTTCCCTCTCGCTTTTTCTACTTATTGTGGATTTTGTGGCACTAAGCTGAATGTGAATTTGATCCATTGGTCATTGGTTGAAGAATTCTCTTGGTTATGTACTGGCGAGTTTGAAGCAAAAATAATCCTAAATTTAGCACCAAAGCTAAAATCTATACCTTTTTCCAATATCAAACCAACGAATATTTTGGAAGACATTTGGGAATAGAGCAATTTATCATGATTCCCCAATTAACCGAAGACGCATGAATTTTCATTATAGTCATTCAATTTTCACAAACAATACCCAATCTAAGAGAAAACAAGTCGCTCAAATGCAAAGAGGTACGATGCAAGCATGAAACGAACTATTAAAGATCCTATGGGTAAGCAGAACAATGCTGTGAACTTCGGCTCTGTAGTCTCAGTGCGTGGCAGTGTTGTAGATATATGGTTTAAGGATCATTTGCCACCCATTTACACGTTACTACGTGCCGGAAAGGCAGGCAAAATTGCAATTGAGGTTTTGACTCAACTTGACGAGCACCGTGTTCGTGGGATCGCTCTGACCCCCACCGAAGGTCTTGCTCGGGGCATTGAAGTTGAAGATACAGGAGGGCCTTTGAAGGCTCCTGTAGGCAAGGGAATTCTCTCGCGGATGTTCGATGTTTTTGGAAATACTATCGACCGTAAGGAGGCACTTTTAGATGTCCAATGGCGCTCAATACACAATGCTCCACCGCCTCTGACACAACGGTCCACTAAATCAGAGATCTTCGAGACTGGCATCAAGGTAATTGATGTGCTAATGCCTCTAGAGCGAGGTAGCAAAACGGGCCTATTCGGAGGGGCTGGAGTTGGCAAGACTGTGCTGCTAACCGAAATAATTCACAACGTGATCAAGCATCATCAGGGAGTGAGTATATTTTGCGGCATAGGTGAACGTAGTCGTGAAGGGGAAGAACTTTACCGTGATATGAAAGCTGCCGGAGTACTTTCTAATATGGTCATGGTTTTCGGTCAGATGAACGAACCCCCTGGCGCACGTTTCCGAGTAGGCCATGCAGCACTGACGATGGCAGAATATTTTAGAGATGATGAACATCTTGATGTGCTGCTACTTATCGATAACATTTTCCGCTTCATCCAAGCGGGTTCAGAAGTTTCCGGTTTAATGGGGCAAATGCCATCGCGCTTGGGCTATCAGCCGACGATGGGCACCGAGTTATCAGAGCTTGAAGAGCGCATTTGCAGTACCGATGCCGGAGCCATCATGTCAATTCAAGCGATATATGTGCCAGCCGATGATTTCACAGACCCTTCGGCGGTTCACACATTCTCACACCTCTCAGCATCTATTGTTCTCTCGCGCAAAAAAGCAAGTGAGGGACTTTATCCAGCCATTGACCCTCTGCAGTCAAATTCCAAAATGACCACATCTAGCATTATCGGCATGAGACATTATCGCCTGGCCCAGGAAATCCGCCAGACACTCGCACAATATGCGGAACTCAAAGATATCATCTCTATGCTTGGCCTGGAACAGCTGTCTCAGGAGGATCGTAACGTGGTTGCCCGCGCCCGTCTGCTGGAGCGTTTCCTCACTCAGCCGTTTTTCACAACTGAGCATTTCATAGGCCTTAAAGGCAAATTTGTCTCTCTCGCAGACGCACTCGATGGATGCGAGCGTATTCTGCTTGATGAATTCAAAGACTACAAAGAAAGCGATCTCTACATGATTGGGACAATTGAAGAAGCAATAAACAAAAAAATCATGCAGGGGTCATCATGAATTCAATACTCACGAATCTTAAGAAGATTTTGAGAAGCCCAAATTTATGGTTGATTTATATAAGCAATAAAGAATTTGTTGAAATTGAAAGATTATCGAAACTGTCTACTATTATTCCGTTATTCCTGCATCCTACCAGTTATATCTCACTCTCTATTTGTGCGTTTTAAGCTACAATGTAAAAATAATTTTATTATTTATTTTAAATTTATTATACCAAAAATAGTTTCGGAATAAAACTTATTTTCCCATAAAATGTTTCAAAATTAAACAATAATAAAATATTAATCATTTTTAGAATAGTTTCAGAATAAATTCACTTCCCAAAAAATGTTGTAAAACCAAAACATAATTTTAGATTAATTATTTTTTATTATTTTTAGAGGTCTCCACAAGCTTAAAATAACTTCTATTAAACATCAAGTTTCCATAAATTACTTATTTAGGCATTATAAACAAACATCTACAGTTGAGGTTTATCGAAATTCCATTAACATTGACACTTTTCCTAAAAAAGTAATGCAGATTAATCTTAGAGGCAGCATTTATAATTTTCTGCAAAATCTGCTATATACCCTTAAATCTTTTTTTGATTCGGCTCTATTACGATTATAATTGTTTCCTGTTATCCAGTCTTAAGTTGTATCAATGAGCATTGAGACTGCTAGTTTCAATACTAATTTCTGAGTAAGGAATGACCCATCACTCTACTTCTTCTTTGAGTTCCTCGTTAATCCTTTCACCATATTTGTTGTTCTTATTTTTTCCAGTGATTTCCTGGAAACATAGAAAATTTTCATGATATAAATACGCTAAAAGAAGCAAAACGAAAGCCACAGAAGGAGGAAAAGCTTATCTTTACTATGTAGTTAGTGCAAAAACGATCATTATTGAAGAAATTACACTGAATGAAACAGAGTATCAGGGAATCTTCAAGTTTTCGAAATCTGCAAATCTGCATTAGTGTTAATTATATAAACAATTATTCTGCAGAATAAAACATTTAGCGTAACTATTCAGAGTATGATTAGCTTATCTCCCTTGAAAACCGCAAAATACCCTCTATAAAAGGCAAACAGTTCTTTCGGACTGTAGAACTATAGACTTTAATACCGCAAAAAGCTTCTCTTCCTTCTTTGGTTCTGAAAATTTCTGATATTTTTTGTCTACCTTCATCATCCTGATTTCCCTCTCTGCCGGTTTATTTTCAGATGAAACTCGCGGATCTTTAAGGAACCTCATAATTTTTTTCTTTGTGTTGTATAAACTATAAAGTAGAATCATTGATCTTATTTTTTGATTAGCACCGCATTTTCCTTTTTTTAGAGGGTTTAGAAAAAAGTGAGTTACTTCAATTCCTTTCATGACTATGGAATCGAACCTTTCTTAAAACACTTTAATTTGCTCAAAATCCAACTCTTGAATTTGCTCTTTACATTCATCAGTTTGCTTTTTCATTTCTGTTAAAAGCTCATTCATCTCTTCAACCATTTCATGTTCTAATTCTCTTCAATCCCATTAAGTCTGTTATGAAGATGAACATTGCAAAGAGCGTGAGCACATCCATAACTTTTGTAGAATTTCCAACCACCATGAACTATTATTTATAAATTTTGGAAGAATTCTTTAGCTTCCATTGCTTTATATTCCATTTTTTGATGAGAAAGATAAAATGTGTATTTGTCATGGAAAGCTACATGAAACGAATGTCCTTTTTTCTTGATTTTCATCCCTATTTCATCACAATAAATGACATGAGAAGTTGCTAGTATCTAATGAATCATATTCCAAAATTTCTCTAAATTTCTGAAACATTCTTTTTCTACTCTAATTCTGATAGCAGAATATATTTTTATCCTCACAACATAATTATAAAACTCATAAATCCTCTCATGAAGAATAAACTAGTAGTTTTGACAGTAGATTGCAGTTAAGATATTAGGACTATAATGGACTGGATATTCCACTAATTCGGAAAAACAGCTTTATTTAATATTCCACAGTAATGACAGGTCTTCACCAGACTTCGATGTTCTGTGACAAGAAGAACTATAGGAACTATCAAAACTGTGACTATTCCAATAATTTTAATTTCAACATTCCCAAAAAATTAGCCGTCTTTTATATGGTAGTTCTCAGAATATTGTATCAATCAATCAAAATCATTAAACATTTCAAGAGTCTTTCGGGATGAACTTCTCAACATCCAGGTTTCTAGATACCTTTTTTGTGGAGATTATTAATATTGGGTTCCTCTTTGACAAAAAAAATCAGTTGAAGTATGTATGCTAATGTTACGAATATTTTGATTTGAGCGAGATTCTAATAAAATTAATATTTTAGTGAGTTCTTTAATTTGATATTCAAGACTTTCAATATGAACAATAACCTTAGGGTTTCAAGCAAACAGAGCAAGAATCTCCTTATGCTTCACCAGCAATAAAAAGAATTTATTCTACATCCAATTTTTCCTTGTTCCGAGAATAAAAAAGTGTCGTCACTCACAAGGCTACTTGAATAGTTACCATTTTGAATCTGAAAGCATGTTAAATCTTAATAACAAATTGCACAAAGGTAATTGGATCAATTCCTTAAATTTTCAATAACCTGTTTACCCCTTTTTGTGGGGATAATTGTCAATTCAGCACCAGGAAATTTTATCCCCAGCGTATCTACATCAGCAATTCTATCCATTGTAATTGCAAGAGCTGCAACTTCCGAGTGAGGCTGATTGCCCACTGCAATATTCCAGTCAGCGAGGTAGTAAATTTCCGGAGGGACCTTCTCTGCTCCTACGACAATCATAAGCTTATCACATTTTTTAAGTTCATCAGTAACATTGGGTAGATTGACCCCATACATCGAAAGGTGGCAAACTTTCCCACCACCGGTTTTCCACTCCTTGATTTCCTGATTGAAATCAACTTTATTTTTAATGTAAAAGTTCCCCCCCCAACGACTGACGACATTCTCAAGACTCTTTACTACCACTGGGTCATCCGCAGCAAGAAGCATACCATCTGCACCAAGCAACCTAGCTGTCAAGCCAACATGGGTAGTGATTCTTTTATCTCTTCCGGGGCGATGCCCCAAGCGCAACAAAATAACTTTTTTCATGCTCGTGCTAAAGCCAGAA
>Ga0182010_10002133_pt1 | contig 10071 bp, 8 predicted proteins | sample 611E1MmetaG_FD_120488 | JGI IMG/M metagenome (GOLD analysis project Ga0182010, IMG submission 120488) | Permafrost microbial communities from Stordalen Mire, Sweden - 611E1M metaG | ecosystem: Environmental > Terrestrial > Soil > Wetlands > Permafrost | place: Sweden: Stordalen | collected... | reverse complement strand
TGGGCATTTTCAGAGGCACATCAACTGGCTTGATGAACTGATCCAGGACAGGCCGGGTGCCGTTGACATTGAGCTTATCAAACAAAAAGGCGAATTGCCTCTCCAGCTCGGCGCAGATTTTATCGCGGACATCAGCCGGCAGGTGCCATAGCTCCAGTTTGAACGGTCCGAAGCCTTTCTTGCGGGTTTTGTAAATGAACTGTTCTTCCGTGTCCTTTTCTTTCCATTCGTCTTTCAAGTCGGCTTTCAGATGATCATAAATTTTTGCCCGCAGCTCAGCTGGGAAACCTTTGCTGTCATAAATCATGTTCTGGAAACCGGTAGCCAGATGAATCTCGGCCGTTCCGGTGGCGGGAAAGCGGTCAAACGCTTCATTGGGCAGCGTTGAAGCGCCGTGCTGAACGGCGCCGGACAAACCGTATTGCGCGCGGGAGTTTTCCGACAGTCTCTGCAGCACGTCAAAATCAATTTTGACTTTCGCAACCGTACCGTCGGCCAGCGGCACACCGCCATGCGTCGTCCCGGTCTGCACGCTGATCTTGCTGATTCCCTTGAAAACCTCGCCCCGCTTTTTAAGTTCTTCCAGATAACCCTCCATGAAAATCTGCAATTCATCGACCGTGCTGTTCTTACCGCCAACCTCGCCGATTTCGCCGCCCACGGACACAGTGATGCCTTCCGGCTCCAGATCACGAATCATGGTGGTTAACTCCGCCGCAAGCGTAAAGTTTGTTCTTTGCTGATCTTTGATGGTGGGCTGCGAGAGATCAACTAGTGTAGAAGTATCGATGTCGACATTGTAAAAACCGGCAACAATCGCTTCCCTGATTAAATTCTTAACTGTCTGCGTTTCCTTTTCTGCGTCCGCTGCGAACTTTTTGGAGTTTATCTGAAAATGATCGCCCTGCAAAAAGATCGGGCCGCACCAGCCGGATTTAACAGCCGCCGCCATCACGGCACAGGTGTATTCCAGCGGCCTTTGCTTTGTATAGCCTATTTCCGAACGGGCGATTTCAAAAAGAACAGGCCCTACGTTCCCTTTTATCGCGGCACGGAATACAGCCTGCGCCACATCGTAGGTAATGCCGCGGATATTGATCGCCGGAACGGTAAATCCGCCGAGTTCTTTACGGCCCATGGCTTCGTAAAGGGATTGGATCGACGCAGACATGATTCCGAGCGCACTAGCTCCCCGGCGAATCAGAAACCCCGCTGCTTCCTGAGTGGCAGGGTCGGGACTGAAAACGACCGTATAGATTAAATCATCGATCAACTTTTCCTGAAACCTGGCTTCATTCAAGACACGAACATCACCGCCGTCATAAGCGAGTATGGATTCGCATCCTTTCTTTAGCTGATCTATATTCTCGTAAATCATGGCTGCTCCTTTGAATGTATTCATTGCGACAGGAATTGCCCTGCCTTTGTCACTTCCGACGACGAACCGATGTAGATGGGCGACCGTTGATTAACGGACGTCACTTTGAGGGAAAGAATATCGTCTTTCCCGTCCGTAGCCATGCCGCCGGCCTGCTCCACGATGAAGGCCATAGGCTGAAGTTCAAACAGCAACCGCAGCTTCCCCTGGGGTGATTTCTTCAGTGCAGGATACGTGAATACGCCTCCCCGCTTGATGATCAACTGGTTGATGTCGGGAACAAATCCGCCGCTGTAGCGCAGCTTGTAGCCGTCTGCCTCCAGCTTATCGATATACTTCAGATGATTGTCCGTCCAGTCCTTGCGCAGACCGCCAGGTGAAAAGATCGCCCCCTTCTCATTGAGCCGGATATTCTCCTCGGAAAGGACATACTCTCCTTCGCGGTCCAATACAAACTCATGCACGCCCTTTCCTGCCGAATAAATCATAGTGATGAGCGGGCCGTAAAGAATATAAAGAGCAGCGACCATTGAATTCCGGCCGCTGTCAAATATTGAATTTTTGTGGATGCCGATGATCGTTCCGATGGCCAGATTAGTATCTACCAGGGAAGAACCGTCCACCGGATCGGCGGTAACAATATATTTTTCCTGGCCGCGACCTATGGTGACGATATCTTCGAGCTCCTCGGAAGCATACTCGCGAACAAATCCGGAGTTCCGTAGCATATTTTTCAATATGTCGTCGGAAATGCGGTCCAGCGCCAACTGATCCTCGCCGTAAACATTCTTGAAGCCGGCCAGCTTGCGGTTGGATTCGTGGATTTCCGCGGAAATATATTTGCCGACCACGGCAATCTGCCAGATGAGCCGCCGCAATTCCACCTCGATGCCTTCCATCCACATGTGGCGCCTCAGATCAACTATGTATTGAGTTTGATCTTTTATGCCGTCACCCATAGATTCTCCTGATATTTTCTCCGCAATCTGTAAGTTTTTCTTCGATAATAAAGATGTTGCCCCCGCATCGAAGAGATGCGTTTCAATCCTCTAATTGCTGTTTGCCAGAATTTCCCAGAGTACTTCCGCAAGCGAATAGGGCCCATGCCGCAAATGTTGCCGGAGGAAGACGTCCGCCAAAAGCTCCTTCCTGGCTCCATGGAGCTTGAGCTTCTTGGCCTTCTCTGTCGCCGCCTCTAATCCAGTGCATCCAGACTCGCTTTACTGTTATCCACTAATTTGAGATCTCTAGCGCTTTATTTGGTGTTGAAGTTATTCGTTTTGTGGCGGATTATGCATCTTATCTTTCTGGGAGTTAGCTTTACGATTTTGTTCTTCTTTCCCATGCACCAGTGATGGGCATGTAACGTCAAGAGTATCGGGACAGTCTTAAGCCTCTCTTGCAGAAGTTCTTATATCTGCCAGAGATCATCTATGACCGGAAGCGGCCATGTAGGCCTTAATGCCATTTAGAGGAAGGAATTGTCCTCGGAGCATAAGCGGCCTGGCTGGCTAGTGATAGAAACCAGGAGAGGTAATATGGACCTTGTTGCAAAATATCACGTAGAAACAGACCTTCCGATAAAGAAGGCAGCTGAGGCCATAGCCGCCGAGCAGTCAACGGGCACCTGGACCGAGGTCCGGGGCGCAGATAACCCCCTCGCAGCCCGTGTTATTAGAGCCGAAGGAGACCTTGTAGAGATAGGCTTTCCCGTGGAGCTTTTTGAGCCCGGAAATATTCCCCAGTACCTATCTGTGATCGCAGGGAACCTGTTCGGCCTGGGATCACTGAAGAAGGTGCGTCTTCTGGACGTGGACTTTCCTGAGAGCCTTGTGAGGGCCCACCGAGGTCCAATGTTCGGGATCGAAGATGCTCGAAAGATCTTGGATGTTTTCGATCGACCATTGGTCGGAACCATCGTTAAGCCCAAGGTTGGCCTGGACCCCGCGGGCACGGCAGAGGTGGCGGCTGCCGCTGTTCGTGGTGGGCTGGACCTCGTCAAGGACGATGAGACGCTGACGAACCAATCCTTTTGCCCGATGGTGGAAAGGGTGGAGGCTGTGATGAGCGCTTTGGATAGGGCAGAAAAGGATACGGGCAAGAAGGCCTTCTACGCCGTTAACGTTACCACGGGGGCCGATCAGATTCTCGAGAGAGCTGAAAAGGCCGTGGATCACGGAGCCAATATGGTCATGGTAGATGTTCTGACAGCTGGGTTCTCAGCTCTCGAAGTTCTATCGAGGAATGTAAAGGTTCCGGTGCACGTTCATAGGACCATGCACGGTGCCATGACCAGGGACAAAGGTCACGGGATCTCCATGGTGGTGATAGCTAAGCTTGTCCGGATGGCGGGAGGGACCAACCTGCACACTGGCAGCTATCTAGGCAAGATGGCTCGCGAGATCGAGGAAAATGACCTATGCAGGGACGCCCTAAGAAACGAGTGGCATGGACTGAAGAGAGTCTTCCCCGTCGCATCCGGGGGCATCTATCCTGCAACTGTTCATGCCAATCTGGACGGATATGGCATCGATTGCATAGTCCAGGCTGGTGGAGGAGTTCATGGTCACCCCGGAGGAACAACAGCCGGAGCCAGGGCCATGGTCCAGGCAGCAGAAGCCTGGATGAAGCGGGTCCCTCTGTCCGAATACGCGGAAGATCACAAAGAGTTGGAAACAGCCTTAAAATTCTGGGGATCGTGAAGCAGAGGATCGGAATCGCCCGGATTATAAAGGCAAAACCGAAGAGTTTATATTGGTAGATGAGGATGATTTGCCACGTTTATCACGATCAAAGTGATGTAGCGCTGTTTGAAAAAACAGGAAGAGGTGTAGAGAGGGAATATGTAGAGGGATCTGATGGCTAGAGAGGATATCTTATCGAAAATCAAAACGGCAGAGGCTGAGGCCAGGGCCAGCGTCCAGCGGGCCATGGAAGAAAAGGAGAAGAAGATAGCCGATGCCACCACTGAAGCAGCGAACATCGTTAGGACCGCTGAAACAACTGCACAGGAATACTACGACAAGAGCATTGCCCAAGCAGAGGCTGATGTTAAATCCAAGAAGGAGTCGATCGTAGGCAGCGGCGCAAAGAACGTCAGTTCGATGAGCAACAGCGCCAGCACTAAACTGGACAAGGCCGTTGAATATCTATTGAAGGAGTTCATGGGGTTATTGCATGCTTAGACCCGTTAAGATGAGTCGCGTAGTCGTCGCCGGGTCAAAGGACGTGATGCCACCTGTTGTCGAAAAGTTGCATGAGTTGCGCCTGTTACATATAGTCAACTATAACGGCAGCTTGCCAGAATTTGAGCTTGGCAAGCCCATCGGCAAGGCCAAGGAGTATTCTGAGGATCTCATTAAGCTCAGATCGATGGCCAGATACCTGGATATTAAATCCAAGGCTCCTGAGGTAACCTATCCCGAATCGCAGGTGGTCTCCCAGATGGACGACCTCCTGAACAATGTCGGTGCGGAGGTAACCTCGACCTTTGAGCGCATAACCGAGATCGAGACGGAGATCAAATCCAAGCAGGATCAGATCAGAGCACTGGGACCCCTGGCGTCTTTGCCGTTGCCCCTGGAATTATACCACGGATATGACTCTTTGGCAGTCCATGTGGGCTCTGTTGCATCCGCGGTTGACGCGGACGTTGCCAAAGTCTCCCCGGTTAACGAGGTCTATTCTGCAAGTTCCAAAACGGGTATGATCGTTGCGGTATTCGTTCCCGTTGCCAAGGCTGGAGAGGTGTCTTCTGTCTTAGGAGAGCACGGATTTGCAGAGATGTCCGTTCCCAGCTTGGAGGGCAGCGTAGACTCGGCCATATCCGCTCTGGAATCGAGCGTGAAGAGCCTGGAAGGCGAGATGGCTCCTCTCCAGAAGAAGCTCGTGGATCTAAAGAAGCAGCATGAGGATATGATCCTGGCAGCCGATGAGTACCTGTCGATGCAGACCCAAAAGGCCGAAGCGCCCTTGCACTTCGCAGCGACCAGCAACGCCTTTGTCATAGACGGCTGGATACCAACCGAAGAGTTCAACAGGCTGAAAGGCGAGCTGGAGACAGCCGCCAGCGGGCACATCGACGTCCAGATGCTCGACGACAAAGAATCGGACGAACTTGTCGAACAAGGCGAGGATATACCGACACAGATGAACAACCCAGGGATTGCCAAGCCCTTTGAGCTGATCACTCGTCTCTTCGCTATACCTGAATACAAGGAGTTCGACCCGACAGTTCTGATATTCGCATTCTTCCCCGTCATGTTCGGCATGATCCTGGGAGATATCGGATATGGCATCATGATTCTTCTGGTCTTATTCCTCCTGGAGAGGAGATTCAGAACAGAAGGCTGGCGACAGCTGATCAACATCGTTAAGATCTCCAGCGTTTGGGCAATCGTGTTCGGATTTTTCTTTGGAGAGATCTTCGGACCGCTTGGGCTCTGGGGCAGAGTAATGGGTCAACTTCCAGAAGAAGAAGTAACGCACCTGAACTCGATTGGTGCCTTCTACGGTGATGGCGTATACGGTGCTCTGGGAAGGCTGGGGCCAGCGGGAATGTTTCCCATGGATCGGCTTGCAACAAACGCTGTTTTAATGCTGATCGGCATCAGTCTCTTCATCGGTGTCGTTCACTGCGGCGTTGGATCCATCCTCGGCATCAAGACCGAACTGGGCTACGGCGAGAAGAAACACGCCTACTTCGAGAGGCTTCCAGTACTTCTCTTCCAGGTCTTCTTCGCTGTGCTTCTGCTGGGAATGGTCATGGGCATGAACATGGTTCTGGTTGGCCCAAGTGCCCTCATAATTGTCATATCAATTGTGATGATGATCATGGGTCCAGAGGGGCCAATGGGTTTGGCTCACGTTCCGTCCCTGATAAGCAATCTCATATCATATCTGAGGTTGCTGGCAATCGGCTTGGCATCTGTTGGCCTTGCCTTCGCTGCTAATCAGCTGGGATTCCAGGTCATAATGCCAATGCTGAGCGGTGGCGCAGAGAGTCCGACAATTGTTGCGATGATCGCCGGTGTAGTGATTTTGTTCGTAGTGCACTTCATCAACTTGCTGCTGGGAATTTTGTCCCCATTCATGCATCCACTAAGGTTGCATTATGTGGAGATGTTCACGAAGTTCTACAGCGCGCACGGCGGTGGAGTTGAATACGTTCCCTTCGGCCATGTCCGAAGGTTCTTGAAGGTTTAAGTTAATACAAAAAGGAGGATTGAGGAAAATGGCAGTAACGGATCTTGGAGCATTGTATGGAAGTCTGGCTGTAGGTGCTGGTCTGGCAACTGGACTGGCAGGTATTGGTGCAGGAATGGGTGAGCAGGGTATCGGAGCTGCAGTAGTCGGCGTAGTGGCCGAGGAACCCGGATTCCTTGGAAAGGGTCTGTTCCTAATGCTTCTGCCTGAGACTCTGATCATCTTCGGACTTGCAGTTTCATTGATTCTGATGTTCGCCTGGACACCATTCGCTAGCCACCTCTAAATAATCAGAAAAATTCTGAGGGTGAGAGGCAATGGCACTAGACGCAGTGGTAGAGGATATTCTGGCGACCAGCAAAAGCAAGGTCGCTTCAGTCAGCGCTGAGGCTGACCAGGAAGTTGCCAGAATACTAGACGAAGCCAGAAAACGTGCCGCAGGAATAAAATCCAGGAAAGAAAAAGAGGTTGGACAGGCTATCGAGGCTTTGGAGCGCCGGGTGATCTCCAGCGCTCACCTCGAAGTCAAGAGGTCCGAGCTGAACGTTAACAAGGAGATGCTGGAGGCGTCCAAAGCCAAGCTCTTTGGTGCTATCCAGAAGCTCCCCAAGGATCAGAATGAAGCGCTGATCAAGAAGATGCTCGAACCTTATGACCTCAAGGATATGAAGGTCTTCTCCAATAAGAAGGATGAGGCTTTCGTATCCTCTCTCGCTCCCAATTACGGCGGGAACCTGGACATCATCGGCGGCGTTGTGGTCGAGAGCAAGGACGGCGCTCTTCGTTACGATTTAACCTTCGAAACTCTTGCGCGTGAGGTCTTCAACAACCACATGAAAGAGGCTTCTAAGATCATATTCGGGTGAGGACGATGCCGGTACTACGTTTGCCGAAGTTCGGACAACCGGTGAAGTACGCCTACATCACAGGAAGAGTTAGGGCCATGAAGACCAAGCTCATTCCTCCGGAGATGTATCCGCGGATGCAGTCTATGGACGCGTCCGAGATCGCCAGATATCTGGAGGAGACCCAGTATAAGGACGAGATCGATGCTCTGTCCAAGGACTACTCCGGAACCGAGCTTATAGAGCATGCAACCTTCGCCAACCTAGCAAAGACCTACAGGAAGCTTCTGGATGTGTCCATAGATGAGCCGCAGTTCCTCATACTTGAGTATCTGAGGCGCTGGGACATCTGGAACATCAAGACCGTGATCCGTGGCAAGTTCTACGGAGCCGCCGATACCGAGATCATGAAGTATCTCGTGCCCGCAGGAGAGCTCGACGCTGAGTTCCTGGACGGACTGACCAAGAAAGGGACGGTGCAGGAGGTTATATCAGCCTTCGAAGGCACAGATTACTCCAGCGCCCTTGCCCAGTACGATGGCAAGAACCTGGCGTCGCTCGAAAACGCCCTGGACAAGCTGTACTACTTCAGGATGGAGCGCGCCGTAGGCGGCACCCTGTCCGTAGGAGGTGGCCTGCTGCTGAAATACGTCCGTAGGGAGATAGACATCAGGAACCTGATAACTCTCTTCAGGATGAATAAGGCGGGCGTCGATGCAGCTATAATACAGGAGAACCTGATCCCCGGAGGAAAGCTCCACGAAGAGCTGAGCCGCATGGCTGGACAGCCGTTCGGCGAGTTTCTCAGGGGTTTGGAGGGATATCCTTTCTGGAGTTCAATCTCGGATATAGCAACGGCAGATCTCGACGCTATGAGCAGGATCGAAGCCAGGCTTAGGGCGTATCTCGTTCGGTATGCTTGGGCTCTTTCGAACTATCATCCGCTATCTATCCTGCCGGTTCTGGGATACATGGTTAGCAAGGACACCGAGGTTTCCAACATCAGGAAGATCGTCCGAGGAAAGGAAGCGGGCCTTCCTGCTGAGCTCATAGAAGAGCAAGTGGTGGTGGCTTAATGGATATCGCTTTTGTTGGTGCGAGCGAGACTGTCCTCGGGTTCAACCTGGCAGGGGTAAAGAAATCTTATGTGGCCAACACCGAGGAGGAGCTGGTCTCGAAGATTGGCGAGGTTATGGCAGATTCCAATGTAGGAATCCTGGTGTTGAAGCAATCGGATTACAACCGACTCCCGAAGCGGCTTCAAGAGCAGCTCTCCGAGTCCATCAAGCCTACCATGATTGCCATCGGAACCGAGCAGAGCACAGAGATGAGAGAGAAGATTAAAAGGGCAATAGGTGTTGATTTATGGAAGTAGGGAAAATAAAGCGAGTCGCCGGACCACTAGTTCAGGCTACGGGCCTGAAAGCTTCCATGTACGACCTGGTCCTGGTCGGCGAGGAAGGCCTGATGAGTGAAGTCATCGGCATTTCCGGCAATAAACATATCATTCAGGTATACGAAGATACGGGCGGCGTGCGGCCAGGCGAGCCGGTCAAGGAGACTGGAGCTCCACTCGTAGCACAACTGGGTCCAGGCATTCTGACCCAAATTTACGACGGTATCCAAAGGCCACTACCCATGTTGGCAGCGGCATCCGGAGACTTCATCAGCAGGGGTCTGTTCGTAGACGGCATCGATCACAAGAAGAAGTGGGAGTTCAAGCCTGTAGTGAAAAAGGGCGATGTAGTCAAGCCCGGCCAATCCATTGGTGAAGTTCAGGAACAGCTCCTGATCAAGCATAAGATCATGGTCCCCCCAAACCTTAAGGGCGGAGCAATCAAGGAGATCTACTCCGGCAACTTCACAGTGGACGAGACAGTGGCCGTCCTGGATGACGGCACAAAGCTCACTATGATGCACAAGTGGCCGGTAAGACGAGCCCGACCTGTGACAAAAAAACTGGCACCCACCATCCCCCTAAGGACTGGGCAAAGGGTCATAGACGGATTCTTCTCCCTGGCCAAGGGCGGAACGGCAGCCATTCCCGGCGGATTTGGCACCGGAAAGACGGTTATGCAGCAGACCCTGTCCAAGTGGGCAGACGTCGACATTGTGGTTTATGTGGGATGCGGCGAACGCGGCAATGAGATGGCTGATCTGCTGCATGAGTTCCCCGAGCTGCAAGACCCAAGGACCGGCAGGCCCCTGATGGAGAGGTCCATCGTTTACGCCAATACCTCCAATATGCCGGTGGCTGCTCGTGAGGCTTCTGTTTACACAGGAATGACCACGTCAGAGTACTACAGAGATATGGGCTACGACGTCCTGATGACCGCTGACTCCACCTCTCGCTGGGCAGAGGCCATGAGAGAGATGGGCTCGCGTCTGGAAGAGATGCCTGGTGAGGAAGGTTATCCAGCATACCTGGGTGCTAGACTTGCCGACTTCTACGAGCGTGCCGGACGTGCCGAGGTTCTCAACGGAGGCCAGGGTTCAGTTAGCATCGTAGGTGCCGTGTCCCCGCCCGGCGGAGACTTCACCGAGCCCGTTACTCAGAACACACTGAGAATGGTCAAGGTATTCTGGGCACTGGACTCTAAGCTGACACAGCGCAGGCATTTCCCGTCCATCAACTGGCTGGAT
>Ga0182010_10002132_pt1 | contig 10073 bp, 8 predicted proteins | sample 611E1MmetaG_FD_120488 | JGI IMG/M metagenome (GOLD analysis project Ga0182010, IMG submission 120488) | Permafrost microbial communities from Stordalen Mire, Sweden - 611E1M metaG | ecosystem: Environmental > Terrestrial > Soil > Wetlands > Permafrost | place: Sweden: Stordalen | collected... | reverse complement strand
GTCATGGTCCCACGGACTGACATGACGGCCCTGCCGGTGACGGCCACGATCGACGAGGCAATCGACACGTTCATCCGAGAAGGCCACAGCCGGATCCCCGTCTACCGCAAATCGATCGACGAGATCATCGGCATCCTGTACGCCAAGGACCTGCTTCCGCTCCTCAAGGGCGACAATCAAGGTCTGGATCTGCGCAAGATGCTTCGGCCGCCGCTGTTCGTTCCCGAGTCGATGTCCATCGACGATCTGCTCCACATGCTGCAGCGGCGGAAGGTGCACATCGCCATCGTGCTCGACGAGTACGGCGGCACGGCCGGCATGGTCACGATCGAGGATCTGATCGAGGAGATCGTTGGCGAGATCCAGGATGAGTACGACGTCGAGGAGCCGATGACGGAGCGGCTGTCGGAACACGTCGCTCGGGTCGATGGCCGTGCGTCGGTCGACGACCTGGCGGACCTGTTCGGCATGGAGCTCGGGGACCTCGAGGATTCGGACGAGTACGACACGGTCGGAGGTCTCATCTACCATCGCATCGGTGGCGTGCCCAAGCCGGGCGACGAGGTCCGTATCGACAATTACGGCCTGACGTTGACGGTAGAGACGACCGATGGCCACCGCGTCGGCAAGGTGCTCGCGACACGCGCACACGAGGACGCGGATGGCGTCGCCTCGGACGGGGCCGAGAGCTAGCGCTCAGTCTGATCCGTCAGGCTTTGATCACGTCCAGGATGATCCTGCGGAGGGACTCCAGGGCGTCGGCGTCCACCACGCCTGCCGCCTCGAGTTCCAGGAGAGCCTTGTCGCGGTATTGTCGCGCCTGGTCGCGGGTATAGTCGCGTCCGCCCAGGCGTTCGATCAGGGCCACGGCGTCGGCCACCAGGCCATCCTGGGGCTCGTCGGTACGCCACACGCGTTCGAGCGTGGCGCATTCCTGGGGGTTGGCGTGGTCGAAGGCGTAGATCACGGGCAGCGTCATCTTGTGGCGGGCCACGTCCGACGGTTCCTTGCCGGTCTGCCGCTGCTCGCCCCAGATACCCAGCAGGTCGTCGTTCAGCTGGAAGGCGATCCCCAGAGCCCAGCCGAAAGCCCGGTAGCGGGCTATGACCGCTTCGTCGTCGGTGGCCAGCAGCGCGCCCGCCTCGATCGAGGCGGCTATGAGAGCCGCCGTCTTGCGCCCGATCATGTCGAAATACAGCTCGACCGACATGGGCTCGGCCTGCTCGCTGGCCCAGATGTCGAGGTACTGGCCCTCGCACAGCGCCACACACGTCATGTCGTACAGCCGCATGACGCGCAGGACTCTGGCATCGGAAAAGCCCAGATCCGAGAGGCGGTGCAGGGCGACACGGCTCAGCGAGAAAAGCGCGTCGCCGGCGTTGATCGCCTGCGGGATGCCGTGCAGGGCCCAGAGAGTGGCCCGGTGGCGACGCTCACGGTCGCCGTCCTCGATGTCGTCGTGCACGAGACTGAAGTTGTGGCCGAGTTCCACTGCCGCCGCTCCGGGCAACGCCGGCCGGTAGTCGCCCGCGATCGAGGCATAGGCGAGCAGTCCGAGAAGCGGGCGCATCCGTTTGCCGGCCGAACCGCTGCCGTCGAGACCGAGGTGGTAGCGGACCATGTCGTAGAGCCCGGCCGTGGGTGCATCCCGCTCCGAAAGGAGGCGCAGGATTTCCTGCTCGGTATCGGCGATCAGATCTGGTAGCGCGACGGGCGGGTGCTGCACGGGCGGATGATACCAATCTGTTTTCAGAATCCGCGACTGGTGCGGATTAGTGAGCTGCCGCGCGTCCTTCCCGGGCGCGTCAGCCTTCGGCCACGCGGCCGTCGATCGGGCGAATGAAAGCGGAACCGGGATAGTCGGCGTCCGAATCGTGCGGACCCAGCGGGCCGCCTTCCCGAAACTTGGCTTGAGCCTCATCCACCTCGATGGCGAGAAGCTCCATGCGAATGAGATCGTCGTCCGTCGCGGGTTCGTAGTCGTCGGAGGCGTGGCGACCAGGAAAATACCGTTCAGTCAGGGATTCGAGGACCCGGCGTTTTCGTGCAGGGTCGGCGACGCGGTGCGCCCGCCCGTACACGACAACGCTCCGATAGTTCGCCGAGTGATCGGGGGCGGTCCGCGACGCAATCAGACCGTCGATCAGGACGACCGAGACGGCGACCGGACGACCGTCGCGGAGCGCCCTCAAGGTGGCGCTGCCGGGCGAGCCGTGCAGGTACAAATGGCCGGCCTCGTAGTGGTAGAGGAACGGGATGACCCGGGGCTCGCCGTTCTCGACGTACGCCACGTCGGCGACCAGACCGGCCCGCAGGAACTCCTCGATCCGGGTCGATGCGCCGCGCTCGGGGTGGCGCCGGATATTGGTCCGATCGGTGCGGGGTCCCGGGGTCCGGAGGTTGGGTGCGTGCGTTTGGTCCATGAGCGCAGCTTATCCCGGATCCACCGGTCGCCGCTTGCATCTCGCTCGGTCAGCCTGCACATTCCGGCGTTGGCGCCTGCGCGCCTCGCTCCCGCACCTACAGGTGCGCTCGCTCCGTTGCTCGTCGCCGCCTTGGCCTGCGCTCGTCGGACCGGCTACCTGCGGCGTTTGACCGGCGGATCCGGGCTTACTAAGGGCTAAGCCAACGCGGAAGGTGGTAGCGTGATCGCGTGCCCGCCCCGCGCCTCTACGTGACCGATGCCATTGTCCTCTCCCGGTTCGACTATGGAGAGGCGGACCGGATCCTGACGCTGTTCACCCCGTCGTACGGCAAGCTCAAGGCGATTGCCAAAGGTATTCGGCGGACAAAGAGCAGACTCGGCGGCAGCCTCGAGCCCCTGGCAGAACTCCGTGTCGCCCTGGCTCGAGGTCGAACGTTCGACGTCGTGACCCAGGTTCAGGTGAGCCACGCCTGGCTGCGTCTCCGCGACTCCCTCGAGTCGACCGCGACGGCCTGGTACTTTGCCGAGCTGGCGGATCGCGCCCTCGAAGAACGCCACGAGGCGGAAGGGCTTTACGCGCTGCTTCGTCGCTCTTACGAGCTGCTGGACGCCGGCATGGACACCGGCCGCGTGGCCCGCTGGTACGAGATGCACCTCGCCGACGAGCTGGGCGTCCGGCCCGAGGTGGATCGCTGCGTCGAGTGCGACCGCGTCCTGGAGGCGGACGAGGAGTTCCGCTGGGTTCCACCGCTGGGCGGCGTTCTGTGTTCGCGCTGCCCGGGTCCGCCGGCCGAACGGGCCGGGCTGTCGCTCGAAGCCCTCAAGCTGCTCAAGGCCTATCAGCGTCTGGACGTGGAGGCCCTGGCCGGCTTGCGATTGCCTGCGGCTGTGGAACGGGAAGTGGAGCACGCCATGCGCGACTTCCTGCGAGTCTCGCTGGAGCGGGACGCCCGGTCGCTGGAGTTCCTCGACGAAGTCAGGCGGGGCTAGGTCCCGCGACCTCGCTCAAGAGTTCGGCCTCGCGGCGCTTCTCATGGACGGGCCGAAGCATCGCCGCGCCGATGATGTAGCACAGCACGCCCATGAGTAGTGCGGCCCGCGGCCCCGTCCCGTAGCCGAGTACGCGGTTGGTGGTATCCATGACCACGGCCCCGGCCACCGCCAAAGCGAAGGTACCTGCCGAGGCCGTGGCCACGTTGGAGATTCCCATATACCGACCCGTGGAGGCCTTCGGGACGATGTCGCTCATCAGAGCCCAGTCCACGGCGAGGAACGCGCCGGCCGATCCGGCGAAGATGGCCGCGCCAAACATCGCGACCGGCAGCACCGGCGCCACGGCGCCGAGGGCCAGACCGACGGCCCCGGCCACGCATGAGGCGTAGATCACTCTCTTGCGACCGATTCGATCCGAAAGTCGCGCCGCCGGCATGATTGCCAGGGCCAGGAAGAACGCCACGATCGCAAGCAGCTCCAGCTTGGTCTGTCCAGTCTCCGCCTGGTCCAAGCCGAAGGTCTGCGCCAGGTAGAAGGTGCTCATGATCGGGTAGATGGCGGCTCCGGCGAGGATGAAGAAGCGCGAGCCCACCAGCCAGATGAAGCTTCGCTCCGCCAGGATGTCCAAGCCCCAGGCCTCGCGCGCGATCGCGAGCCATGACCGGCCATTACGCGGCTTGGAACGCTTGCCCTCGTCAACCCGAACCACGACCCCGAGCATAGCCACGAACTCCACGAGGCCGATTGCCATCGTGCCGTAGAAGAAGGCGTTAGGGTCGGTGGCGCTGCCCCAGACCGCCAGGGCCGCGACTACGTACCCGATCAGGTTGCCGAGGGCCGAAAAGAGCCCCAGCAGTCCCGATGCCACACCGACCTGGCGGGCCGGAACCAGGTCCGGCACGTAACCCTGGAACGGTCCTTGCGCGAAGTTGGAGCTGAACTGGAGCAGGGCGACAAAGGCGCCGATGGCGGCGATCCCGTTGGCGGTCGCAATGCCATACAGGAAGACGACGTCGAGACTTGCCCCGATGAAGACATAGGGCTTGCGACGACCCCAGCGGGTGATGGTGTAGTCGCTGATCGAGCCGACGGTCGGTTGGACGAGGATCGCAATGATCGTCCCGACGATCGCGATCTGGAGGTCGCCGATGCCCTCGCTACCTTTTGGCACAAGGCCTTGGAACTGAAGGCGACCGTTGACGATGTCGAGGATGCCGGTCCAGACGGCCGAGATGCCCAACCAGTAGAGCGAAATGCGCATCAAGTGCGTGAGCGGCATCAGCCGCGTCGGCCGCCCCTCAGTGTCGAATGCAGGGACCTGCGAGGTTCCTGCTGCCTGGCCGGCCCCCATTGACGGAACTCCTCCTGAGCGCCCCGATATGCGACCTGAGCAGTATCTCTTGTCTTGGCGGTGTCCGCCCGCCGACACCTGCTCTACGCCGAGGCTGCTAGGCTCGCGAGGTCGGAACATGAGCGAGAACTTGATGCGGCGCTTCGAACAAGAACGCGATGACGGCGCGGTCGGCCGGGGCGCCGCAGCCTACTACCTGTCACTGGGCGACTCGCTATCGACCGGAGTCCAACCGACGGGTCTAGAGTCGTGGCAGTTCCGCACCGACGAGGGCTATGCGGACCAACTGGCTGAATTGGCACGGCAGCGCCTGCCCGGTCTCCAGGTCGTCAAGCTCGGCTACCCCGGCGAATCCACGAAGACAATGATCGACGGCAGCCTGGGCGAATACGCCCACGGTAGTCAGCTGGGCGAAGCGGTCGCGTTCCTGAACGAGCATCGAGGATCGGTCGCCTTCGTCACCATCGACATCGGCTTCAACGATGTCCCAACCCGCGATCTCGACGGCCTCGCGCAGGGAATGCTGTCCCTCAGCCGGAATCTGCCCCGCATCCTTCGTGAGCTTCGTGAAGCCGCCGGCCCCACGATCCCAATCGTGGGCATGACCATCTACGATCCGCTCCTGGCCAGCTGGCTGGAGGGCCCGGCGGGACAGGAGCTGGCGCGCTTGTCGGTCTTCGACGCCGTGCTGCCGATGAATGCCCATCTCGTCAATATCTACCGGGCGGCCGGGATGGCAGTCGCGGACGTCGAGGGGGACTTCTCGACCGCGGATTTCGACACCCTGGTCTCGATCGAAGGGGTCGGCAGCGTGCCGCTGAACGTGGCGCGGATCCTGGGTTGGACGTGGGCTGGCACTCCGCCGCCGCTCGGCCCCGATTCGCACGCCAACGCGCTCGGATACCGTGCTATCGCGGCCGCTTTCGAGAGGGTGCTGTTCGCCTAGAACGTGCGGCGCCGCACACGGTTCGCATGTAGCGCCGCGCTTGGTCGTTCGACGACTAGTAGCCGCTGGTAACGCTGGCGCTGGCACTGGCGGCCGGCGCCGAGTAGGTGCCGTTCAAGGGTGCGACATACCACTTGTTGTTCGCGCCCTGCCCTTTCGTGTCGCCCGCAGCCGCATCACCCATGAAGTAATAGAGCGGCTGGTGGTTGTACGTCACCTGGACGCCGCCGTCGGATCGGGTGATCGTCGCCCACGCTCCGGTGGCTCCCGTCGGGCCCGTGATGGTCGCACCGCTCGAAACCTTGAGAGGCGACCAGTTGGCCAGGCACTGGGCGCTGGTGCACGCGCTCACGTCCGGCGAGTCGGCTGTGAAGATGTACAGCGTCAGCCCGTTCTGACCGGTGAGGTAATTTCCGAGAGTCGAGCTGGTCGCCATACCAATGGCGAGCCCATTGGCCGGCCCGGTGCTGGGCGTCGACTGCGCCCCGAGAACGGACGTCGTCGGCGATGACGCGGCCGAGGAACAAGCCGCAGCGATGAGCATGATGGTCGCCGCTCCGGCCAGTGAGAAAAGTCTTGTGTTGGGACGCATCGGTGTCTCCTGGGTTGTCGCCCCGTCCTCGCGGGGCCTGATGCTTGTACGTGCGAAACCGGGCCGTGGGCCGCCACGCCCGCTGATGTTCCGTCCTGCGCTCCCGCATGCGGGTCGGGCGCCTGCGCGATGCACTTTCGTTCGCCTCCGCTCCCGGCGAATGGCGTTTGTGGCGCGTGGCTCCTCAGCGATGGCTTCCTCGGCTTCGTCTGCAGTGGGCAGCTCCGACGAAAAGCCGCCTGGAGTCCAACTATGCACGCTCCTCCGGCAGCGCCGTGGGGATCTCCCGCAGCGATCGAACTGGCGAGAAGAGAACCCACAGGAAGGCAGTCGAGGCGACGATCGCACCGATCAGAATTGCGGCCCTGACCGGGAAGACCGACGCGAGGAGGCCGCCTATCAGTGACCCGAGCGGCATGGTTCCCCAGACGATGAACCGCATTGTCGCGTTCATTCGGCCCTGCATCGTGAGCGGCGTGATCGCCTGCCTGTAGCTGACCTGATTGACGTTGTATACGACTGAGGTGAAGCTCATGAGCAGCCCTTGCGTCACGAGCAGGGCTCCCGCCGCCAGCGCGGCCGCCGGGATGACCGCCGACGACGGGCTTGTGCCGGCCGCCGGGAGGAAGACGACGAGGAAGGCAGCCGGCCCGGTGGCGAACATGGAGCCTACGATCATCGGGCCAACCCCGAATCGCCGGGCCAACGGTGCCGCCGCGACCGCACCGGCGAGAATGCCGATGCTCCCCAGCCCGAACGCCGCCCCGACGAGTGCGGGGCTCAGCCCCAACTCTCGGTAGACGAAGTACGGAAAGACTGCGAAGGCGATGCTCGTTCCCAGGTTGGAAGTGGCAGTGGAGCCGGCGATCCGGCTCAGATGCCGGTTGCCCAGAACGTAGCGCAACCCTTCCGCGATTTCCGTGCGCAGGTTCGTCTTCGATCCGTCGGTGGCGATCGATCGCGCGGGTTTGTGCTCCTGCTTGCGGATGAGCGACACCAGCCCCCCGGACGCGAAGAAACTGACCGCGTCCAGGATGACGGTGAAAGGCGCCGCCACGATCCCGATCAACCCACCGCCGATGGCCGGGCCGGCGATCTGTGCCGCCGCAGCGGGAATCTGCAGCTTGGCGTTGCCCTCAACCAGGTCCTCGCGGTCGAGGAGCGCGGGCAGGTAGGACTGGTCTGCGACGTCGAAGAGGACCGTGAGTGACCCGGTGACGAACGCGACCAGGTAGAGCTGCCAGATCGTAAGCACGCCTGCCGCGAATGCCACCGGAATCGTCAGCAGAGCAATGCCGCGTCCGATGTCGCCCGCAATGAGGACGGGTCGGCGGCGAATCCTGTCCAGCCACGCTCCAGCCGGAAGCGTGAAGAGGATGAACGGCAGCATCTCGGTCGACGCCAGCAACGCGATCTGGAAGGGGCTGGCGTTCAGGACCACCGTCGCGATGAAGGGGATCGCGATCAAGCTGATCTGGCTGCCCATGAGGCTCACGGTCGACGCCGTCCAGAGCTTCATGTAATCGGGGTGACGCCAGAGCGATCGGCGCGGCGTCCCGGGCGCTGCGGCTGCGGCTTTGACCTCGAGGGCCGCCAAAGGCCCGTCGATTGGACCCACGACAGGCACCGCTCGACCTGCGTCGGCGTCCTGCATGCGGTCTGTATCCCGATCCGAACCCGGTTCGCTACCCTCGACCATGGCCCGCATGCTAGCCTCTCGCGCTGCAGAAGACTGGGCCACTCATGCACGGCGGCTGTGCGTGGGCCGGCGGATCAAGCCCAGCAGGATCGTTCTGCCGTCGAGGTCCACCGGGCCCGCCCCGCACGTCACGTGGCGCAACGACGCCTCCTCCCCAACGGAGTGGCTCGGGTCCTGTTCCATGCTTCAGGAAGGAGACCGAACGAGGTCGTCGTTTGGTTGCTGGGACGCCCGTGCCTGCAGTTCAGGGCGGCCCCCGCGGGTGGCGGCAATCACGACGCGATCATTCGAACTCAGGGAGTGAATCGTGCGCAGAATGTGGATTGGGCTTGCCCTGGTGATGGGGCTCGTCGCGGCGTGCGGTGGGACCACCGCTACCGGCACCCTTCAGGCGAACGGAACGCCGGCCGGCGGAACGCAGTCGGGAACGACGCAGCCCTCGACAGGCGCCACCGGGGCCACCGGCACGCCCACGACTGGGGCTCCGAAGACCCTGGACGCCTGTACTCTGATCACTTCCGCTGAGGCGGCCGCGGCCCTCGGAAAGCCCGTCGATGCCGGAACGCCTCCCGAACCCGGAGCCAACAGCTGCCTCTTCATGGCATCCGGCGCAGTCACAACGGACTCGGTCGAGATCTCCATCACCACCGGGTCCGACTTCAATCCCAACAAGAAGTCCATCCCCGGTCTGACGATAACGCCGGTCTCGGGCGTGGGCGACGCAGCCTACACTGTGAGCATTGGCGCCGGGCTGGTTGTTCTCAACGTCCAGAAGGGACAGACCACGTTCTCGACGTCCGTGCTCCTCCATGGCGCATCCGACGGCGACCTGTTGGCCGGGGAGAAGACCCTGGCGCAGCTGATCTTGGGTCGAATCTAGCCGCGACTGTGTCGGCCGACTCGCACGAGGTCGGCCGGCTCCGGGTTACCGCGGCTGTGGCGATGTGGCTTCGTCGCGGCGCCTGGTCGCGGCGCCTAAGATGACCGCGGCGGTCGGGCGTTGCGTCACTCGCGATCCTGAGGCGCGAGTGGACCGCCGGCACGAGGAGGTCACGGCCATGTTGGGCTCGAGCCATCGTCGGCGGCCGACCGCCGGGAACTTGTCGGTCAACCCGCTCTTCGCCCAGGGCTCGGTTCTCGCCCCGATCCCTACCAAACGGCTCCCGGACGGCGAGATGTCGTCGGGCGCGGCATATCAAATCATCCACGACGAGCTGATGCTCGATGGCAACGCCCGCCAGAACCTGGCGACGTTCGTCACCACGTGGATGGAGCCCGAAGTGGGCCGGCTAATGGAGGAATGCCTGCCCAAGAACATGATCGACAAAGACGAATACCCGCAGACGGCCGAGATCGAACATCGCTGCGTGTCCATTCTGGCCGACTTGTGGAACGCCCCCGACCCTTCGCAGGCTCCCGGCTGTTCGACCGTCGGTTCGTCGGAGGCATGCATGCTCGGCGGCCTGGCGCTCAAGCGCCGCTGGCAGCGCGCCCGGAAGTCGGCCGGAAAGCCTGCCGACAAGCCCAACATCGTCATGGGCATCAATGTGCAGGTCTGCTGGGAGAAGTTCGCCAACTACTTCGAGGTGGAGCCGCGGCTCGTGCCCATGGCCGAGGGCCGATACCACCTCACGGGCGAGGAGGCGGTCAAGCTCGTCGACGAGAACACCATCGGCGTCGTAGCCGTCCTGGGCTCCACGTTCGACGGCAGCTACGAGCCGGTCGCCGAGATTGCCGCGGCATTGGACCGGCTCCAGGAGCGAACCGGGCTGGATGTCCCGATCCATGTGGATGGGGCCTCGGGAGGCATGATCGCCCCCTTCCTGGACCCGGAGTTGGCGTGGGACTTCAGGATCCCGCGCGTGGCGAGCATCAACACATCCGGCCACAAGTACGGCCTGGTCTTCCCCGGCGTTGGTTGGGTGGTGTGGCGCGATGCACCGGCCCTCCCGGAAGACCTGGTCTACCACGTGAACTATCTCGGCGGCGACATGCCGACTTTCGCTCTCAACTTCTCGCGGCCGGGCGCGCAGGTCGTTGCGCAGTACTACATGTTCCTGCGGCTGG
>Ga0182010_10002131_pt1 | contig 10077 bp, 4 predicted proteins | sample 611E1MmetaG_FD_120488 | JGI IMG/M metagenome (GOLD analysis project Ga0182010, IMG submission 120488) | Permafrost microbial communities from Stordalen Mire, Sweden - 611E1M metaG | ecosystem: Environmental > Terrestrial > Soil > Wetlands > Permafrost | place: Sweden: Stordalen | collected... | reverse complement strand
CCAACAAAGTTAGCCAAAGACCGGAAGCGCATCCCGCAGAGGGAGCGCATAATAAATTAATTTTTTACCCCTTACCGGTAATTGCCGCCCACAATGTGGTAATTACAAGCGAATTGGTTTAAGATATTGCTTCTGACCGGGGGAGTATAAAAAGAACAATCTTCTATGTCAATAAAATATTGGGTGGGGTGTTAATGGGCGGATGCAGAGCTGAACAGTTTGATTTTAAAACATAACCGTACGGAAATGAACTTGCTGTATCGCGCATAGGTCTGCATCACGCGTCAGGCGGCCATTTTTGTTACCGTATAAAAACTAATAAACGCCTCGACGATTTCGCAGGGGGATTCCAAGACGCGGGATTGATTTCTCAATCTTATTTAAGATGATAGCTTTTCTCCCGAAATAATTTCAGGCAGGCATTTACGACAGCATCGTCATAAAGAATTCCCTTATTTTTCTCGATCTCTTCAAGAGCTAACTCAATACCCAAGGCCGGACGGTAAGGCCGGTAAGAGGCCATGGCTTCCACCACATCGGCCACAGCCATAATGAGGGCTTCCAGGAAAATCTCATCCCCTTTCAGGTTTCTTGGATAGCCGGATCCGTTCATCCGTTCATGATGCTGAAGGACAAAATCGGCTAAAGGCCAGGGAAATTCAATGTCTTTTAGGATATCATAGCCTGACTGGGAGTGTGTTTTAATTAAATCGAATTCCAGATTAGTCAGTTTTGAAGGTTTAGAGAGAATCTCGGAAGGAATGGATATTTTGCCGATATCATGAATCATACTGGCCATGCGGATGCTGTCAATTTGTTCTCTTTTCAGATTCATTTCCACGGATATGGCGAGAGCCAAATCGGCAACTCTTCGTTGATGACCGGCAGTGTAAGGGTCTCTTGTTTCCACGGTTACAGCCATGGCGTTAATCGTTGCCCCCAGAGATTTCTTCAAACGCTCGATATTTTGCTGACGCTCCGTTTCCATATTCTTTTTTTCTGTTACATCCTGATCAATTCCCTGGTAATAGAGCAGATGGCCTTCCTCATCCCGGACAGCATGCATATTGATAGATACCCAAGTCTTGCTGCCATCTTTTTTATAGAACTCTGCCTCATAACCTTTTACCGAACCTTCTTTTTCAATAATCTGAAGTATTTTTATGCGGTCATCAGGATGTACATAAACTTGATGAGAAATGTCGGTAATGGTTGCTATGACTTCTTCCGGTGATTCATATCCAAGTATATTCGCAAATGCCTGGTTTACGGTAATATGGTGACCTTCAGCAGTTGACTGGAAGATTCCTTCTCGAGCATTTTCTACAAGGCTTCGATATTTTTCTTCGCTCTTATGAAGTTCTTTCTCCGCCTGCTTGCGCTCGGTGATGTCTATAACTGAAATCAAAGCCGTGGGTTTATCTTCATATTGGATTTTGTTTCCGGTCAGGCTAACCCATTTTTCCGCGCCGTTTTTTGTAATGATTTTTAATTCGTAGTCACGAGGCACTACCTTCCCTTGTTGACGATCGAGGCCTATTTGTTTTCCCATGTTCTTGTGATCCGGGTGCACAAAATCCCAGAAGCGCATGCTGTAGAGCTCCTCTTCCGTGTACCCGGAAATTTCCACAGCCGCACGATTCGCATAAATCCAGTAGTCGCCCTGGTGCACCATGATGGCAAAAGGGCTGGATTCGGCCAGCGTGCGGAATTTTTCTTCGCTGTTCATTAATTTCTTTTCCATCTGCTTACGGTCGGTGATGTCGATAACAGAAGCAACGCTTTTCTTCGTGCCCGGTATTAACTGAATACTGAGCAATGCATCACGTAGATCGCCTGTTTTTGTTATGTAGCGTAATTCGTAACCCGGTAGCGCGCTCCCCTGACTCTCGCGTCTCAACCGGTGCTGCTCGACCATTCGCCTAAGGTCATCCGGATGAACTATTTCAGTCCATTTCATCCGGCCATTAATTTCATCGATCGAATATCCGCTGTTGCGCGCGAATTCCCTGTTTGCCATACTTATAGTCATGTCCTCTTCAATAAGAATCATCGAAGTGCCGGTATTCTCGAACATGGTACGGTAGTGCTGTTCGTTCTCCAGCAGCAATGCCTCCGCCCGCTTGCGTTCTGTTATGTCTCTGACCAAGACAAAATCGGCAGGTTTTCCTTCATATGTTATAATACCTGCGTTAACCTCAACATCTACCCTGCTGCCATTCTTCTGCCTCAGCACCGTTTCATATACAGGCGTGACACTTTGCCCTGCCATGCGTCGTTTGTAGCGATCAAGAACTTTTGGAACTTCCTCGAGAGTAAAGTAATCGATAAAAGGTTTATCGATTACTTCTTCAACAGAGTAACCCGCCATTTGTGCCAATCTTGTATTCGCATAGTGGATGGTTCCCTCCTGCGCAATACAAATGCCGTCACTGGCTCGTTCAACTAGATTGCGATATTTTCCCTCGCTCTCTTGCAGCGCTTCTTCCGCCTGCCTCTGCTTATTTCTAACTTCTGCTTCTGCTAATTCTCTGGCTATGGCCGGGCAAAGACGGGATAAGTTACTTTTCATGATATAGTCATGGGCGCCTAAACGCATACACTCTATGGCTACATCTTCGCCGATAGTTCCGGATACAATGATGAGGGGGATGTCGATATTTGCGTTCTTTAATACGGCAATGGCTGAGGGAGCATTGAATTTCGGCATTTTATAATCGCAAAGGATGATGTCCCATTGCTTCTCTTGGAGGGCTTTTTTCATGGCGGCGGCTGTTTCCACTTGTTCATACACCGGATTGTATCCACCTTTTTTAAGCTCGCGGATTATAAGAAGCACATCATCTTCCGAATCTTCAATAATTAATACCCGGAGTGATAATGATTTATCCTTCATAGGATTGCCCTCATGTGTGTTGAAATGATTTGACGGGTTGAAATGTTAACCAATGAGTGCCTTGACCGCTTGATGGTTCTTAATCATAGTCACATGAATCCATCTGATTGATAATATGCGCTTATTTTTATATTATGTCAAGTGGATCGCGATTATGCATATTAACATTTTCAATCTTGATCTCTGAGGTATGTAGCGCAAAGAGATATTGGTATACTTGTGAATGGTGTTTATTATGGATTGAAATATTGTGTAAATTGAGAAAATAGAAAAAACAAGGAAGAAGTTTTTACATCAATATTTTTATAAAAATATGCGAAGGGATGCAATAAAGCTACAGCCGCCATCGGCGCGACCTGCGTTATCCGGATACATCATATCGAATATCTGTGTCCAGCGTTTGCAGCAGAAAATATTATCTTTTTGACGTGAATATGACTTTCGCCGTGTACAATCTTTTCGTAAATACAGAATCATTCGTATTGAAGATAATGCTTTACTTGTCAAAGGCGAAACCAATAGGGTGTTCGTTGACGCCAAAACCGGCCGGTTGTGTTCAATACCCAAAAATGTTATAATTTTAGTTGAAGTGTTGCCCAAAGAGAGTTAATCGGAAACTCTCACTCTAATCCCGCGGTTTGGAATTCCCCGGCTTCAGCCGGGGGAGGAATGCGGTGCAATCCGCGGGAGGTCGCGTTATTGTGGGGTGCTTCCGTCTCCTGCCGGAGGGGGCTCCACTAAAATATTTTTAGAATTACTTGAAAAAAAGAAAACCGCACTTTTTATCGGGAGGAAGTAATGTCGGACACAGATTTACAACTAAAAGCTGTTGACGCACTTGTTCATATGCACACGGCTATAAAGAATAGGCAACTATATACACCTGTCAATCCTACGATCACGAATTCCATTGAAATGCTTTATCTTCATCTTGTGGATATATTACGACAGGATGCTCCTTTGGCCTTTGCGGAATTAGAAAAAAAAGCCCTGCTCCACGAAAAACTTTTAAATCAGCAAGAACACGAAACGATTAATGTTTCATCCCTGCTGGATATCCTTCTCGGTTTCGGCGTCAAGAACATTTCTTTTGATAAAGATTTAGAAAAGGAAGAACTGCATATTTTCATAAACCTTCTCACAAAAAAGCCGAAAACTGTACATGATGAAAATGGCTTGCCCAAGCTCATGTTGGAAAATGAAACAGCGCATATTCAACCGGATAATAAAGTATATGTCCCAATGGAGAAGGATCAGGAAATCGTCTCCGACCTTGATATTGCGGAAGATCGAATTTCTGAAAGTATTGCCGAAATGCAGAAAGTATTCACCCGTCTGAAATCGATGGACGGAGCCATTGAATCTTTTCCTTCCGAAGAGAAAAGGGATCTGATTAAAAGATTATCAGTACGAGCGGCAGAGTGGATAGAGATGGAAACAACCGTCACGCCTGCCTACAAAAAAATATGCCACAGTTTGCAAACACTTCTTCAAGACTTCATTAGCCATGGATTCTTTGCCGAAGCAAATCCGATTATAGATGTTTTTAGTAAAATTAATACCGGCGCACTAAAAAAAGATGATGAAGTGCGAGAGGTCTCTTTGGAAGTTCTCCGAAACCTGGCATCAGAAAATAACATTTACATCCTGTTTAGAGAAATGAACAGCAATGAGAAGAATAAAACAACTGAAGCCTGTCAGATACTTGCCGGATTTGGCGACATTGTAATAAACAAATTACTCAATATTGTCCGGGATTCCAGCGATAGCAAAAAACGTATACGCATTATCCATATTATTGAAGATATGGGGCACGCGGCAATACCGGCCATCAAAGCAAGTATTGCTATCAATGCTCCATGGTATTACTTGCGTAATATGGCCTACATTCTCGGCCGCATTGGCAATGAAACTAGCGCCGATGCACTTCGAGCTCTTTTGCTACATAAAGACAAACGGATCCGCAAGGAGGCATTGAAAAGCCTTGGCCAGACCGGAGGGAATAAGAGGGGACCATTACTCCTGTCTTTTCTGCCGCAGGCAGAAGATGAATTGAGAGTTAATGTAATTGAAATGCTCGGTAAAATCAGATGCACCGAAGCGGTGCCTAATCTACTGGATATGCTCAAGAACAAGTCCTTGATAGCTAAGGATGAGCAGATATCCTTGCAGGAAAAAATTTGCAGCGCTCTTGGAGCTATTGGCTCGCCTGAGGCGATAAAAACTCTTTCAGAAATTGCCGAATCAAAATCTTTTTTAAGCATCCGGTCATATCCTGAAGAAGTCAAACATGCCGCTAACAGCGCATTGGCAGACATAAAAAGAAAACAGGAAGAAAATCAAAGTTGACAATAAGTTGCGTGGTGTTGATGTTTGCTATCGGGTGTGAATTTAGTTTATTACGGGTTGTGACCTGCCCCAAATCCTTGTACCACATGTTAAGTTAGGGATTCAGGCATTTTTTATTTCTCAATTCAGGTACGCCTCTGGCGCTGGAGGACGGTAATTCAAAGAACTGTGCGGCCTGAACGTGTTGGATTCCATACGCCATTTTTCAATTAACGTTTTCGCTTCTTTCAAGGTATGGAGGAACTATGGGCTTTAAAAAAATGAAAACCAACTTCACCTTCGCCGATATATCGCTCTTTTGATCTTCCCCCGATTTAATGGACACACTGAAGAGTTGGTAATATAAAAAAGCTCATATATCATCCTTGAAACATATCATTGACATATCACGGTCATCATGTAAAATTATGAAAAATAAATATCAATTCTTTTAGAGCGGATGAACTGAAAAGACGATGTGGTGGCAAGATACATGAAGCATGACATACTCCGGACTATTATTCTGCTGTTCGTTATAGTGTACTTTATTACTGCCGGTGTTGACGTTAGAGCGGATGATAGTATTGAAACAGCAGGTAACGTTTTAACGATTGCATTACCTTCTGCCGCGATCGGTCTGACGCTCGGGTTAAGAGATGGTCAGGGTGCATTGGAACTTGGGAAATCAGCGGCACTTACACTGGGTTTATCTTACGGCCTCAAATACATAATTGATGAGACACGCCCTAATGGTGATAACTATTCCTTCCCATCAAATCACACGTCGATTTCCTTCGCATCTGCCGAGTTCATACGCAAACGTTACGGCTGGGAGTATGGAATACCAGCATACTTTGCCGCAACTTTTGTAGCTTACAGCCGGGTTGAGTCAAAACAACACTATACGCACGACGTTATAGCTGGAGCAGTCATTGGTATCGGAAGTAGTTATCTGTTCACTCAGCCATACAAAGGTTGGCAAATTAATCCAGATATTGACCATGCATACTACGGCATCAGATTGAGTCGCACTTGGTAGAACGAAATAAATGCCCGTAAACCACTGGCGGATGGATGTATTACTGTCGATAATCCTCTATACTTTTCCAAGCGCATTTCAGCCAAAATTTCTCCCTGCATTCATCTGGCAGATTTACTCTGAAGGGTAATTTGATTCGTATATTCACGGTGCTTATTGGCAAGATAGTCTTCTTTATCCAATTCATAGAGCTGAATAGGATAACGTGCGGTAAGGTCATACCACTGGTTGATCCGTTTCTCGAATCTTTGTTCAGAAGGCAGTTTAAGTGAATCCATATAGGTCTGGAGAGCAAAATAATACCGAACAGCATTTCTTTCCACAGACCCACGAACACCACCCAGATACAAGGGATTTCCCTTCTTATCAGTGGCTACAATACTAAAGCCCTTTTTATTCCGACCAAACGTTGCAAAATAGGTTTTGATTGCCATTCGACCCAACCGGTTATAATTATAGGAATAGGTAAAATGGACGAAAGCTGTTCTCTTATCCAGTGGAGCAACTTCAAACCCGAGCCTATGATTCTTCGTAAAAAGAGGCCCTTCATCAGCAAACAATGATATGTGCAGATAATCTGGTTGTTGTGACAAAACGCGAAACTTGTAATTAATTGCAAACGCATCTTCGGGTGGTTGATATGTTTTGAGTCCGTTATAAAGCGTAACCTGCCATTGATCGACTTTTTCTGTGCAGGTGCTGGCTTTGATGTTCGTATGCAGGATAGCTATATCGCACCAGTTGGCCGGAACTTGGAAGGCATCACGTATGTCTTCAAAAGAGTAATCAAAAATACCAAAAATATCAACATGCAAGGAACTGATTTCTTCGATCGATTCAAGATAAACAGGAATGCCGAATTGGTTTTTTTTTAAATTCGTTTTTATAGAATGGTATTTATCAATCAATGCCTTTCCACCTGGAGATAACCACTCAACAGCCTGTGCTGATCCATATAAGAAAAAAACCGCAGCCGCTACTAAAGTGACAACATAAAGGTATACACGTGAGCTACAAGCAGTAATATTTATTTTCTGCATCAGGGCATTCTCTGAAGTGGAATTCTTGCCACATAGCATAGTTCATTATGACAAGCAAATCACGATCACGGCTCGAATTGCCTCATAAAAAATGTTACCGAAGGGATGGATAAAAGAGGTAAATTCTACAAAGCAGCTAAAAATATAAATATTTAATCCCTTGATTTAAGGTCTGATTTTCCGTTAGTACCTATAAATAAATAAAAAAGCAATTCTATTTTTTGCTGTCTATTCTATCTGCTCCTCTTCTTTTCCCATGATATTATCACAATATTATCACAGTGATAATATTTGATTATGATGTGTACCGCTTGGGAATGTTTTGCAGTCTGCTAAAATAACTTGGCCATGCCTGCCGTAACGGCGAGCTGCATCATTATCTGCGTTATATCTTTGATTTCCCGCAGCCAGGCAATGTGATCCACTTTTTCCGGCACAACAATGGTATCACCCGGCTCGATTTGTTTGACTTCCCCGCCATACGCCGTCATTTCCCACCTGGAGCGCGAAGAGCTCCAACCTATAAAGCTGCTGCTCTTGGAAACTTTTCGGGCACTGCCGTCAACCTTCATAATGAATACATTGTTCTTGTCGGCATAATTCGAGAAGCCACCGGCGACATCTATATAGTCCTGATAACTTTTTTTATCGAAATACAGATGGCTGCTCTGTGTCATGACGGCGCCTATCACATTGACCACGCTGTTCTTTTCCGGAATGTTCAACGAGTCGCCGTCCTCCAATTCAAAATCATATTCAGTGCCTTTCATGGTTTTGGTATCCGCCAGGTAAATGGTCATCCTGCCTGTTGCCTTCACCTGTCTCAAATAAGCGATGAATTTCTGCTTTTGTTGCAGTTCTATGGTCTTTGCATCTATTTCTTCCTTCGATGCGGCTGTAGCTATATTCTCCGCTCCCGAGGAGAGTAATTCTTTTTCCATTCTGTCGGTCATTTCTTCCAGGCCTTTTTGTTGAAGCTCTCTCACTCGCTCTCGAGTAAAATACGCTCCCCGGAGATAGGCGTGCGGTGTATAGCCGCCGGCTCTTTCAATCAGATCAGATACCTTCTCACCCTTCTTGAGGGGATATTTGCCGGCAAACATAATCTGGCCGAAAATGTTGACGATTCTCACATTCTGATAATCGGCAATATGTTTCACTAGTAATCTGTCGTTGGGCGCAAGAATCAGGTTATTGTCCGCATCACCTTCCAGCGCTTTGCGCAGATTGATATTTTTATGCGCTAATTTTCCAATTTTCCCTTCAACGATCTCTGTAGAGGTGATCTCGGCTTCATCAAGATAAGTGGAATCCAAAACGTTACCTGCCTTGAAAATCAGGTCGCGCACGGTCATGTTTTCTGTAAATTGATAAGTGCCGGGCTTGGTTACATCTCCTACGACGAAAACACTTTTTTTCGGATTCTTTTCCCAGATAGAGTGGATAATGATCTGGTCCCGATCCTGCAACAGGCGATTGTCTCTCGGATCATCTGCCATTGCTCTGGCCACGTTGAAATAAGTTGTTCTAAATTCATTTTTTGCATACTGACTGATAATTTCGCCGTTTTCCAGAGAAGCGTCGTTGGTTAAACCGCCGGCATTAAAAATTGCGTCTTTGACCTTCATGTTGCCCGTTAGATCAATGCGACGCAATACCTGCATCTTTTTTTCCAGTTTTTTGAGTCTTGCCGTCAGATCCACTCTGCCCACTTTTTCCGATTCGGCTTGCAGATAGATCATGGAGCCGGGGATTGCCCTCTTTCCCGCCGTGATTTCACCTTCAACTTGTTCGATTTTCGAGGTAAAAGAATAAAAGCGAGCGTCTTTATTCAGTTCCTCTTTAATTGCTTGAAGCTCAGCCAGAATTTCTTTATTACGGGTCTTGTCCTCTTTATCTGCTGTTACGCTGTCCTCGCCCATAGTTGTAGAACTGCCTCTAATCTCTCCTTCCACCGTCACAAAGGGTTTATCTTCGAATAGAGTTTGGTAAAATATAAATATCTGGTCCCTAGGCGTTAATTCATAGTTGTATGTTGTGTCATCTTGCAAAATAAGCTTTCCCAGATTGAAAGGAATCAGAACAATTTCTCGGCCCGGTGGGCTTTCTCTTTTTATGAGGGCGTAATCAAAGTAGGTTTCATTCTTTAAATCGTCAGGCGTTTTGACTAGATCTTTTATCCTCATGCCCGGCTTAAAAGCATATTTTCCCGGACGCTTGACGTTACCGTTTAAATACACGGTATTTTCATTAAAATCCACGATGGGGAAAACCTTGACCAGATCCGCGTCCTGAATCACAAATTGCTTCACCTTATCGAGGTTCTTATCGTTGATGTCGATCACGATTTGTTTTTCGTTTTTGACGATCCTCTCTACTTGCAGCTGCTGTGTGTAAGCACTGGGGATGATACCGCCCGCCAGATTAAAAAGGTTTTGCAAATCAAATTTGTCTTTAAGCTCATAGATGGCGGGACGTTTTACATTGCCAGCAATGCCGACTAGAGGACCCGTTACGGGTACAAACACAACGTCACCTGCCTGCAAAATAACATCATGCGACTTATCGCCCTTTAGAAATAGATCGTAAAGGTCAAAAATGGTGACGACCTTATCCTTGCGGCGCAGTTCAACGTGCCTCATCGAGCCAATCTCCGACGGTCCGCGCGCCATCATCAGTGCGTCCGTCATGGTAGCTAGCGCTCCGATAGTATAAGCACCGGGACGCTCAACGTCACCGAGAACAAAAATAGGGATGGTCCTTGTGGAGCCCAT
>Ga0182010_10002130_pt1 | contig 10078 bp, 4 predicted proteins | sample 611E1MmetaG_FD_120488 | JGI IMG/M metagenome (GOLD analysis project Ga0182010, IMG submission 120488) | Permafrost microbial communities from Stordalen Mire, Sweden - 611E1M metaG | ecosystem: Environmental > Terrestrial > Soil > Wetlands > Permafrost | place: Sweden: Stordalen | collected... | reverse complement strand
TAATACAATAGGTATTATTCTTCTTATTGTTTTCATAATTACCATCATTTTAAAATTTGACATTAATACCAAAATTTATAATCCGCAGGGGCGGATAGGTCCCAAATCCACCATCTATTTCCGGATCTCTCCAAGTAATTGCTTTCGCCCAGGTAAATAAATTACTACCACTTACAAATAGGCGGATATTATCAAGACCTATTTTTTTGGAAAGTTTACTTCCCAGGTTGTATCCAAATTCAAGGGTTTTAACCCTGATAAATGTAGCATCGTAGAGGAAGAAGTCCGTAGCTCCAGGTTGATAGCTATCTGCCCGGGGCATTGTAGCGCCATCCTGGTTGTTCACAGTCCAGCGGTTGTTTGACCGGAAAACGGTATTATTGTCAAGATTTGTTCGCGCAAATGATTCAAGATTACTGTCATATGTCCAGGCCTTGGTTTGTCCTTCGAAATATAAGCTCAGGTCAAACCCTTTATATTCAAAAGATGATGACAGGCCAAAAACATATTCCGGAATTGCAGAATTGTCTGTCATATACCGGTCATCTCCGGTTATTTTACCATCCTTATTCAGGTCAACTATCATGATGTCGCCAATCTGGGCTCCATCGGCGTGTGGGTAATTGTCGTACTCTGCCTGGTTGTGGATAATTCCATTTGACTTATAATAAAGTGCTGATCCAAGTGGATGTCCGGTTTGTGTCATATAAGGCTGAGCTGGAGGTACCTCGTCCATATAAATGATCTTGCTTTTTGCAAAAGATACGTTTGCACCCAATGAATAGGTCAGTGCTCCAATTGTGTTGCGATGAGTCAAAGTCAGTTCATACCCGTGATTGCTCACTTTCCCGATATTCTGGTCGGGTAAAGCGGGAAATCCAAATATATGACTTACCGAAAGGACAGGCTGGAGAAGGATGTTAGATCTTGTTTGGCTAAATATTGTTAGTTCAACGCCAAGTAACCCTTTCCAGAGAGAAGCTTCCAGTCCAAAGTCCAGTTTCTTGCTAACCTCCCAGGTAATATTGGGATTGGGCAATGTGCTGGAGTAAATGCCCGGCGAATCTTTTCCACCAAAAACATAATTGTTACCAAACTGGAAAGCCTGCAGGTATTGATATGCAGGTACCCTGTCGTTACCCAGTTCGCCATAGGAACCTCTGAGTTTCAACTCGTTTACAAACGGCAGATTGTTCTTGATGAAATTTTCTTCTGAGAGTCTCCATCCTGCTGAAACTGCCGGGAAGAATCCATATCTTTTCCCTGCCGGAAAAATCTGTGAACCATCGTAACGGAACAAAAATTCGAGCAGGTATTTGGATTTGAAATCATAATTCAGACGACCAAAAAAGTTATTATATGCACTCTCTGAAGCGCTACCTCCGGTATTTGCATCACTCGGATTCGAACTTCCTGCATTGATCTGGGGAATGGATGCGCTGACAAAATTCTTCCGATAGGCCATTGCATAACTATAGTCCATCTTCTGTTGCTCAGTCCCTATCATAGCCGAAATATTATGGCTCTCAGCGATCGTTTTTTTGTACGACATTCTGAAATTGAACAGGGAAGTCGTCCACCTGCTGTATGTATCCGTTACCTCTATAGGTTGAAGAGTCCACTGCGTGTCATATTGCCCGGTTTGAACGTTGTACTCATTATACCAGGCCGGTTTGCCGAAAACCTTCTCGAACTGATTTCTTAAATCGAAATTGTAAGAAGCATCCAGTACAAGGCCCTTAACAAATGGTACTTTATAAGTGGCCGTAAACGTTGATTGCATAGGATAATTCTTAACTTCATCAAATCCCCGCCGGTCTGACAGGAGAGAACTTTGACGGAATCGTCCAGGAGCAATCAACCCATTGGGATATATTGCCACTACGGTTGGGTTCGAAAACAATATGCTGGCAAAGTCAGTTCCAACTGATGCATGCCGGTTAGAGGGAATAGCACTAATATTCGCACCAACGGTCAAATTCTCCGATAAATCAGCATCAATCTTAACCCTTACATTATAACGCTTATAGCTGTCGTCTTTATGTACATAATTACCACCCTGATCTGACGATTGGAAGGAGAGAAGATATCTTACATTTTTTGATCCTCCGCTTGCCTGAAGATTTAAATTACTCTGAACCGCCCACTTTCTTGTCGATACTTTACTCCAGTTGGTATTCGGGTATAAAACGGGGTCAGAGCCATCACGGTATTTCTGAATTGCATCAGCCGAATAGAATGGTACGAAACCACTGGAAGGCCTGCCCTGCCTGTAAAACTCGGCTTCATTGTATGATTCAGCAAATACGACGGCATCCTCCATAACCGGGTTCTGCGTAGGCTGGTTAAAGGCATAATTGTATGTCACATTAAATGTAGGTTTACCTTCAGATCCATGTTTTGTGGTGACCAGGATTACCCCGTTGGCTGCCCGTGCACCATAAATAGCTGCCGAAGCATCTTTCAGCACTGTTATACTTTCAATATCTTGCGAATTAAGGTCCTGCAAAGTATTATCACGTGGCACACCATCGATGATAATGAGTGGAGCATTAGTATTAGTCCCATTAAGATCAAACGTAGCTGCACCACGAATCAATATGCTCAGATCCTCAGCTCCAGGTTGTCCGGTACGCTGGTTGATGACCAGTCCGGGAAGTTTACCTGCCAGAGAACTTGTAACGTTTACTGATGGACTTTGAGCAATCGCAGCACCATCAACTTTCGATATTGAACCTGTCAGTGTTTCCTTTTTTTGTGTACCATATCCTATCACAACAACTTCCTGAAGGGATAGAACATCAGATATAAGCTTGATATTGATAACATTCTCATTGCCATAAATTACCTTTTGAGTAGCAAAGCCAATAAAGGAAAAATCAACGGTCGCTCCTTTAGCTGGCCTTGGTAGGATGAAATTTCCGTTAGCATCAGATATAACTCCAATAGTAGTACCTTCAATACTTATATTGACTCCGATAACAGGTTCACCTGTTGATTCATCAGTAACCTTTCCAGTTACACTTTGCTGCTGACTGGCTGTATTTTTAGAAATTACGACGAGATTGTCATCAAAAATCTTGTAGATAACATCGCCCTGATCAAAAAGCCTGTTGAGAATGCTTCCGATATTTTCTTCATTTATATTGATGGTAATCTGTTTATTAACATCAATAGCATCAGATCTATAAAGGAATTTGTAATCGCTGTTTTCCTCTATTTTTGTTAATACATTTCTAATTGATTCCCCTTTTATGTCAAATGAAAATTTTTGGGAAAAAGTTTCTGCCGAAAGACTTATCAGTGAAAAAAGCAAAAAAAATGTTGATAGTTTCATAATAAGCAGAATTTTTTTTAACTGATTATTTTTCATAGATTTGAAAGTTTTTAGTTAATAGATTAACGGGATGACGTTAAATGGATTTCGTCCCGAAGAGAATTAAAAACTCTAGAATCGGGAAATGCGAACACATTTTCCGATTCATTTTTTAATAGGATTGATGTTTCATAGGCGTCAGGTTTTAGGTTAGTTTAGGTTTAATTATTTATTTTTGATATTAGTTAGAGGCGATTCCTTTATTGGATTTTCTGACAGGTATATGTTATTATCATCAAACCGGTAGTCAAATGGCGAAGCAAATTGTAAAGCTTCTAAAACCTGTTCTATAATTGTATCACGAAATTTCCCTGTAAAACGTAACTGTTTTAAGCTCTCATTCTCAAAATGAATTGTAACACCAAAACGACGCTCGAGCTTAAAGGCTAAATCCTGGAAATTTTCATTATCGAAATATAAAATATTGTTTTTCCAGGATGTTATTAGTGACGGATCAACCTTCTCTTTTGAAATAATCTTATCCATTACAGCTTTTACCGGAGGAGCGTTCTCAACCTTCTGATTTTCTTCAATATTTTTTTGCTCCTCTACAACTTCATTTTTGTTAAAAAAGGTCACTTTCTGATTAGGCTCCAGGGTTACTAGCTTATTAACTTTACCCGATGCACCCGATTCCACTTCCAATCTTCCTTCGACCAAAGTCGTTTCAATTGTATTTTCCTCCGGATATGCCTTAATATTAAATATCGTACCCAACGCTTTTATTCTAATATCAGAAGCAGTAACAACAAATGGTTTATCAGGATTTTTCTTAACCTCAAAATATCCTTCACCCTCAAGAATAACCTCCCTTCCCGATTGATTATAATTATTGAAGTATCGGATTTTGCTTTCAGAGTTTAACCATACTTTTGAGCCATCAGGAAGCAGCACCTGTGTTTTAGATCCCCGGGGAGATATAATTTCGAACACTGATGGATCTGATTGGATGCTTTTATCAATGGGCTTTGTAAATAAATGACCAATGCCAATCAGAATAACTAAAACAGCTGCTATCCTGATAAATATATCAATCTTTTTATACAATCCGATCCGCCTGGAAGTCTTCAACCTATTACTAACCTGTTCCTTAAAGGATCTGAATGCTTTACCTGAATCATATTCTTTACCCGTTTTTACAATTTCAAGGGCATTCCAGACGGACTCGGATTGTTTAAAAATTTCAACATTTTCCTGGCTCTGTGCAAGCCAACTAGTCAGTTTTTGTTTATCATCATCAGAGGCTTCACTCTTTAAGACTCGGATAATAATATCCAACATTTCATTCTCCATAATAAATCATTTCATTTAGTAAGACAACATAATCAATATATACGATAAAAGCTTTTAGGTTTATTTTTATAAAAGTGCGCTTAAAAGAAAACCTATCCGGCTAAGATTCTGATAACCAAAAGAAATACTATCAAATAATTTTTAACTGCAAACCTCAGTTTTTCGAGCGCAATAGAAGTCTGACGATGTACAGTGTTAATTGTAACACCAAGCTTTTCGGCAATTTCCTGATGCTTTAAGCAATCAAAACGGCTCATAATAAATATTCTTCTGCATTGTTCCGGTAGTAATTCGATCTCTGCAAGAATTTTTTTTTCAAGCTCGCTTGCAATCAACAGAGAATCCCCTGTTTCCTGGGAAACATTAAATAAATCCTGAGCTTCCTTCAGCAACTGAGTATAATACACATTAAACTTATTAATTACCTGGAGATGTTTTAGATGATTCAGACAACCATTTCTTACTGAAACAAAGAGGAATGATTTAAAAGAACTTTTAATATTCAGATGGCCTTTCTGTTCCCATATGTTAATAATCACATCCTCAACAACCTCTTCTGCAATTTCTTTATTCCTGGTAAAGTTCTTAGCATAGATACACAGTGAAGGATAAAATTCTACGTAAAGTCGATGAAATGCTTCAAGTTCTCCTTTATTGATACTATCCACCAGTTGTTCCTCAGTCATAGGAGTTATATTATTTACAGATACACGGAAAATTCATTTCCGGCAATTTGTCTATTTGAATATCTTATACGACAACAATCAATATATAAAGTACTGAGAAAAAAACGAAAAATACTAATACTTTTTTCAGTTTTTTATATCAAACAGAAAATCCATTTGCCCTGTTCTCCATCGTTAAAATAAAAAAAGCATATAATGTCTGGTAAGTTTAAGGATTCCTGACTTTGCATTATTTTACCTTCTGGTTGTCTTATCAGTAAAGTTAATACGTGGCAGCATCAAATTTCGCGGTAATATAGACTTAAACCCGGTCAAATAGTTCTTTTTTTATTCTACGACAATGTGACATATAAAAAGTCCGGTGTGCTGATCTACAAGGGAATCATAAGATAAAGAGGCAGATATTCCCGAACGCTATATTAAATTTCTGCCTCCTGAATGTCGGGTTATATCTTAATTTGCTGGTTTACCATAAACCTCCACTTCACTAATTGCTACTGTTTTATTCTCTGAACCTGGAAATGTTATCCTAAGGAAACGTCCTGCCGAATTACTATCAACCAAATGCTTTTGAAACTTGTTATCACTATCATTTTGGTTTTGAGTAGCCAGCAGCACCCAGCTTATGTTGTCTTTTGACAATTCAATTTTATATATCCCTGTTTCAACTGAAGGAAACAGAACCTTTACTTCCGACACAATATAGAGGTTTTCCAAATCGATCTGCAACCATTTGGAAGGGTCGTTCATAGTTGCCTGCCAATATGTTGTTGTGTCTTTATCATTGGCCATATTTGCAGTTTTCCCTCCGGTTTCGCTGCTTGCCCTGGTTGGCTTTTGGAAGGCAATATTCACTTTCGAATTGATATCTCCAGATTCCTTTTGAATTTTGTAACGTATGTAAGGCCTGTCTGCCACTTTGGGAGTTATGCCTTCGATATAAACCGGAGTTCCTTTGGTTTCGATAGTGATTTCGTCGCTTTGTATTCCTGCTGATGAAGCTTTAATTACGGTTTTGCCACTATAATATGAACGGAACTCTGTTGCGGCTTTCCCATCTCGGATATAGATATCGGAAGAATTACCAAATGTTATTGCCGTTCCGGTGGGAAATTCACCCGGACCAGAAACAATCTGTAATGTTACATCGGGAGAGTTACTGAGCTGCTTACCGTCTTTATCCAACACTGATACTATTAGATATATATCGTCAGTGCCAAAGGTATTTGAAATGATTTTCTTATCTGCGGTAAGTTTCAATTTTGCAGGGATACCTTCAATAGCAGCTTCAGGTGGCGGAATGTGTTTATATTCATTGCGATACCAATACCACATATTCTTTGGCAAACGGAAATAATCAATCATACCCATCAGTCCGAAATCGCCAGCACGGGTGCCATAATCGAATGCACACCAAAGGGCTTCTCCGCTTCTCCAGGGAAATTTTTCCTGCTGTAAATCGCCCCACCCAGGTTCAGACTTGCCCGGACGATTGGCAATAGTTGAACCATACTCGGTAATGACATTGGGTACTCCCGGATTGATAAACAGTCTGGCTCCATCGCCATTATAACCAGCAATATCGCCCAGTTTGTCTATTTCTCCTCTTTGGCAGCCTCCTATCCCAACGGGTCTGCCGGGGTCTAATTCGTGAGACAATTTTGTCAGTTCTTTCAGAAATTCTCTGACGCGGTTTATAGTTCCTCTACCAGTAAAGAAAGGTTCGTTGCACATGCTCCATACAATAATGGAAGGATGGTTGCGATGAATACGAATCATATCACGCAGGTCGGATTTGACACTTTCATCGAAAAATGGCTGATCTTCCTTGTTCATTGGGTAAGCGCCGGCACCTGTGTACCAGTTATCTGTCTCACGCTGGTTTCCGCCGGAGCCCCAGAAATCATTTTCCTCCCAGAGTAAAATACCCAGCTGATCACAGGCATCGGAAAATGAAGGGTCGTGAGGATAATGTGATCCCCGAATAAAATTCATCCCACAATCCTTGATCATACTGACATCGCGAAAAATGGCGGCATTGGTCACAGCGCTGGCCCAGCCTGCATGATCCTGATGTACATTTGCTCCTTTGAAATAATAATGTTCCCCATTCAGAAAGAAACCTTTATCGGCAGTCCACTCCGTCCATCTGAAACCAAACATTGTTTCATAGTAATCCAATATAGTTTTACCATCCCTGACAATGCTGATTGCCTTGTACATTGACGGATGTTCAGGATGCCAGAGTTCGGGAGCTTTTATAAATGGGGTTGTCTGATTGAACTCAACCAGTGAATCAGTCAAAATCGGTTGTTTTGAAGTAACGGAAGCTACAATTTTTCCGGAGGAATCGATGATTTCGGTTTGTAAGATATACTCTTTTTCTGCATGACCATCGTTTCGAACTTCAGTCTTTATATTAACAACTCCCGATTCTTTGGAAAGATTGGGTGTGGTAATATAGGTACCATACCAGGTAACATGCACCGGATTAGTTACAACAAGATAGACATCGCGGTAAATGCCACCTGTAAAATTATGGTCACCGTTACGGGGAGCCAGACGGGCATTCCAATTGTTATTTAACCTCACAGCTATAACATTCTTTCCTGTTTTCACCTTATCTGTAATATCAAGTGAAAAACCTGTGTAGCCGCCAGGGTGGGTCCCAACCAGTTTCCCGTTAACAAAGATCCTGGCATCGCGAAACGCTCCTTCGAATTCAATGAATATGCGCTTTGATTTCCATTTGGCCGGAACATCAAAATACTTACGATACCAACCATACCCTGTGTACCATTGAGCCGATTGAAAATATGGAATGCTAAAATTATGAGGTAAGTTTATATTGCTCCAATCATTGTCAACGTAATCCTCTGCTTCCGCTCCGGCATAATCGCCCAGCTTAAATTTCCATTCGCGGTTAATATTGATTTTCTCCCTGCCGGCAGAATTTGTTTTAGAATTCTGGCTGTATGCGAAGAATGAGATCTGCAAAAAGAGAATAATAATTAGCTGTTTCATTTAAGTCTGACTATTTGATTCCAGAGTACCTTTTATTTCACGAACCTGAAGGATTTGATGAATATTGCTCCATCTTTACCAGTGGGGAATGTTATAAATACATCGTGGTGTCCTGTAACATTTTTGACTGCTTTAGTGAATGTTTTCCAGACATTTTCACCACCAGTTGCCGATATCGGGATTGTTGCGATCGGTTTTCCATCCTTTAAATCATCAATCCGGATTTCTAGTTTACCGTTAACAACGGAAGAAACCTCCAGCTCAATTGCTGATGGTGATGTTTTCCCAAATTCCACTCCCGAAATCATAAACCAGCCGCCATTGGCTGAAGTATTGGTAACAACTTTCCCGGTTTCTTTCTTAAGAGTTGTAACACCAAAGTAGTTACTGTAACCTGCAGCCCGAACAGAAGAAAAACCGTCTTTACAAATAAAGAAATCGAAATCAGCGGGTTTTCCTTCTGCAAACAAACCCACACTTGTACCTACCCAGGAGTTATAATTTGGCTGAACCTTATCAATACTTACAGCACTAATCGGATCTCCCATGGAACTCCAGGTATTACCATCGCTGCTGCAGAAACCTTTCAGCAGGTGCTCGTTTCTTTCCAGTTTTAACCAGACAATGCTGCCAAACTTATTCGAAATACTTCGGGTTTCGTTACCCAGATCAAAAATGATTTTCTTACCATTATTGTTGCCAGTATATAATCGGGAGATAACACGTTGATTTCCGTTAGTGAGATAGATTCCGGCTTTAGTAGTGGAATCGGTGGCATCCAGATCAACCCTGGTAACAGCACTATAGTAATGATCTGTTTCTTTCTGAAGGATATGTGTACGCTCGTTGTCAGGTGTTAGTCTGATCCAACCTTTTCTGGCTGTTAATGAATAACCGGCAGCAGCCTTTTTTGTCATGAAATGCCAGTTTGGACTCAAAACATTTGACTCAAAATCATCACTTTGAACACTTCTCCACAAGATACCCGATTGAGGAAGATCTGGCTTTTGCAATGGTTGTGTAGTAGGGGCGACACCCCAGGGCCGGTCACCTTCCCAAATAATCTGGTAAAGAGAGGTTTGACGGCCAAGACCTGACCAGTCATCTCCGCTATATTTTTCGTAGCTTTGAGCGATGGTCCACCATGTACCGTCAGCCAGTTGCACCGGGGCCGACATATGGTTCGGACGATGGAAACCAACATTTGGATCAGTCTCAGGTTTGAAGAAAACGCCCAGCCTCTCCCATTTTGTTGAGTCGGCCGTTAATTCTTTAGTTCTTAAAACATATTGTCCACCTGATACATCGCCGGCAGGGAAGTAAAAATAGTACCCGTTAAGTTTACACATCACCGGTCCTTCAGCCCAGCTATATTGCAGTTTTGCATTTATCCAATCAAGATTTATTACTGTACCGGTCAACTGACCATCCCTGCCCAGAGCCTGTATCCTGTTAACTTTCTGGCCGTTTTTTATAACCATATACGGGGTTCCATTATCATCAATGAAAATAGAATTATCGTACCCGAGGGGGCCGGTAACAGAGTTGGTTTTTACTTCAACAGGATCGGTCCATGGCCCTGCAGGAGAACCTGATTTACAAAACCATTGTCCGTTAGATGAAAAAAATATCCAGTATGATCCATAGAAATAAGTTATGGCTCCCTGCCATGTACCTGCTGAGGGCCTATCGGACACCC
>Ga0182010_10002129_pt1 | contig 10080 bp, 16 predicted proteins | sample 611E1MmetaG_FD_120488 | JGI IMG/M metagenome (GOLD analysis project Ga0182010, IMG submission 120488) | Permafrost microbial communities from Stordalen Mire, Sweden - 611E1M metaG | ecosystem: Environmental > Terrestrial > Soil > Wetlands > Permafrost | place: Sweden: Stordalen | collected... | reverse complement strand
TTATGCGCATACTAATAAAATAAACCTTTTGCAAGAGATTGTCAATATCATATCAGCTGGGATTGTTGATAGAAGAGGTGTTACTGAGGCTACTGCCTATTTACTTAAGCGCATCTATATAGCAGCATCTGACTTACACTGAATTCTCCGGAGGTATAACTGGGTTCTAATGAGACAACGATGGGTGATTACCTGATCAAGCGTCTTTACTATAACGGGATACGATATATTTTCGGTATCCCCGGAGATTATGTGCTCACTTTCTACAAGCAGCTGGAGAATAGCGAGATCAAGATCATCAATACCTGCGATGAACAGGGGGCAGGATTTGCTGCAGATGCATACGCCCGGGTGCGGGGGCTTGGTGCTGTATGCATTACTTATGCGGTCGGCAGCTTAAAGGTCGCGAACACTACCGCTCAAGCCTTCGCAGAAGAATCTCCTGTCGTAATCATTAGCGGTGCCCCCGGGGTGAAGGAGCGGCATTGGTGACCCCATGCTCCATCACAAGGTCAAGACGTTCGAAACTCAATACAAAGTGTTCGAACAGCTCACTGTGGCCGCTGCAATATTGGATAATCCAGAAACTGCATGCCGCGAGATTAATCGTGTGCTGGGGGCCGCTCCCGTCGGCCGATATATATCGAACTTCCACGAGATATGGTTTTAAAAAAAGTCGTTCCGCTAATCCCGACTGTTTCCCCTGTTGAAATGGATGCTCAACCCGTGCTGGAAGCGATACGTGAAGCGGAAGAGATGATTAATAATGCACGAAAGCCTGTGATTGTCGCCGGAGTGGAATTAATGCGGTACGGGCTTGAAGGCCCGCTGCTCGAATTCGCCGAACAAACAAACATTCCCATAGCTTCATCGATGCTGAGCAAGTCGGTAGTCGATGAGAGACATCCCCTGTACCTCGGCCTCTACCAGGGAGGCATGAGTCATGAAGGTGTTCGCGATTATGTGGAGTCCAGCGAATGCGTGATATTCCTGGGAATGTTTATGACCGATATAAACCTAGGGATTTTCACGGCCCATCTCGACCAAGGGAGGTCGATCTTTTCCACAAGCGATAAAACATCGCTTCGTCACCACACCTACAATGCCGTATCTTTGAACAGCTTTTTACCTGCACTTCTGAAATCGAATATTCGCCGAAAAGAGACCGCGTCAATGCCACGCCCCACCGTTCCGGGGGAATTTAAAGTGCACCAGGGTAAGCCTGTTACAATCGAAAGGGTATTGGAAGTACTGGAAACCACTCTCGACGGGACCACTTTTGTCATTGCGGACACTGGCGATGCTCTCTTTGCAACGGCAGATATCACCATTCCCAGGACCGCCGAATACATGTCGTCAGCATATTATGCTTCGATGGGTTTTGCGGTTCCTGCAAGTCTGGCTGTACAGCTTGCGTTTCCGGACCTGCGTCCCATCGTCATAGTAGGGGATGGGGCCTTTCAAATGACGGGTATGGAACCGAACGCCCGATGCTCGACGGCAAATTTAATGATGTCTCATCATGGCTGTACAGCCGCATACCCCAGGTTTTGGATGCAGGCAGGGGATTCGATATTCATACTAAAGAGGAACTCGCAAGCGCCTGGATGGAAGCACGCAGCTATACGGAGGACTTCTGCATATTGGACATCCACCTGGATCCAAAGGGGATATCCCCTGCATTGCAAAGGCTTGCAGGCGCCCTCGGCAAACGGGTGAAATCTTAACTGCTCATCTCACTCAATCACTTGAGCGATACAACGCCTGGATTGTTCGCTGCGACTTAGATGAGGGAGGCCGCTTTAAAAAATGAGGGGTGCAAAACTATCTTCTTATCTTTCCTTATCGTAATCGCACCATCCTTCTGCAATTTGTCGATCACCCTTGTCACCGTCTCGCGATTCAGGCTAACCATGTCAGCTATGACTTGATGCGTAAAACGGTCTTTCAACACTATCCCCTCGGCTGTTTTTTCACTCTGCTCGCTCGATTGCTGATGAAGGACCATCACTACCCTCTGAGCGGCGTTTTTGAAGTTTACCATCTGGAACCTTTCCCATGAATCCCTGAGTCGGAAGCAAAACATCTGGAGCAGGTTGTCCAACACCTTTCTCTGATTGTATAGAATAGTAAAGAAATTCTCCTTGCTTATAATTGCCGCCGTCGTGTCCTCCATTGCGACCACCATCGCAGGAGAGGTCTTGCAATCGAGCAGTGAGAGTTCACCGAAAGAATCACCGGTTTTATGTATGGCCCTGATACTCTCTTTGCCATCCTCCATGACCTGGACTACCTTCACCTTACCAGATAGCAGCATGTACATATAAGCATTGCTCTCATCTTCGAACAAGACCGTCTGGTTTTTCCGGAAACGCTTGACCATTATCTTGCCAATAAAAGTAGCTATATCGGCGTCGGTCAGTGATGAAAACATCTGCATCTGCTTCAGATTTTCGAAGACTTCTTTCGTCATATCCATAGCATTGTACACGCTCCTCTCATTTCTACATTTTAACAAGATATCCCGGATGCACCTATATCCAATTAGCTGCTTTATCTCTGCGGGTAAGCTCCGGATATTTTAAGTTATAATAGAAGTCGTATCACTGTGAGAGCGCGGCCCGAAAATATGAACGTATTGAAGAATATAGTCGCCAAGAAAATTGAGCGTGTCGAAGATGCGCAATGCAGACACACCCTCAGCGAAATCAAGAAAGGCCTTGCCGACCTCGAAAGACCGCGAGACTTCAGGGAAGCGCTGAAGAGAGAACATGGCCCTATCAAACTGATCGCCGAGATCAAAAAGGCTTCGCCGTCAAAGGGCCTCATCAGAAGCGATTTCGATCCCCTGCAGATTGCGTCCGTCTATGAGTCGAACCATGTCGGTGCAATCTCGGTTCTTACTGAGGAGGACTTTTTCCAGGGACACCTTTCATATCTTCGAAGGGTGAGGCAGGTAACATCCATGCCCCTCCTTAGAAAGGATTTCATCATAGACGAATACCAGCTGTACGAGTCTAGGCTATATGGCGCCGATGCGGTACTATTGATAGCTGCCATTCTTGATAAGCGCCGTGCAGGAGAATATTTGCAGCTAGCCTCTGAACTTGGACTTGCGGTTCTATTCGAGGTGCATAACGAAGAGGATCTTGAGAAGGCTCTTTTCGTCGATGCTGACATCATCGGGATCAATAACAGGGACCTCAATACTCTCGCCATCGATCTGACGACTACGTTGCGACTTAAAGCAGTCATTCCTTCAGGCAAGATCATAGTCAGCGAGAGCGGCATACGTACGAGACGGGACGTCGTCACCCTCCAGGATAACGGGATCGATGCTATGCTGATCGGCACCTCATTTATGGAGGCGACTGACATCGGTAAAAAAATAGAAGAGCTACTATCAGACTAGGAGTCAGTCATGCTGAAGGTAATGTTCCTTTGCACCGCTAATTCATGCAGAAGCCAGATGGCTGAAGGATGGGCGCGCAAACTCGGCAAGGCCCTCATCGAGCCTTACAGCGCAGGGCTGATGGCTGCTGGGGTACATCCGAGGGCTGCTGCCGTTATGCGGGAAGCTGGAATCGATATATCCGGGCAGAAATCGAAAGAAATTGACAAGAATCTTCTACTGAAAATGGACATCGTTATCACCCTATGCGGACATGCCGAGGCGACCTGTCCGCTTACTCCCCCCCATATAAAAAGATTGCATTGGCCCATCGAGGACCCTGTCGGAACAAGAGGGACCGAAGAAGTCATCATGAAAGACTTCCGAAGGGCGAGGGATGAGATCAGGGACCGAATTACTACGTTCATACGAGAGATTGTAAGGTCAGAGGGCCTGTAGCGAGTTCCAGTTACATTTCATTTTGATTGGGAAGAGAAGGAGAATTCATGTCTGAATTCATGGAAGTCATCGAGTGGTTCGACAATACTGGCGTCGAAATCTTGCACCGCTATCCCGCTGAGGGCTCTGCCGAGATCAAGTTCGGTGCTCAGTTGGTCGTGAGAGAAAATCAGGCCGCTGTCTTTTTCCGCGATGGCAAGGGGCTCGACATTTTCGGAGCGGGTCGCCATACCCTTTCAACCAAGAACCTCCCGATTCTCACAAAGGTGCTATCGCTTCCATGGGGATTCACAAGTCCATTCAGGGCTGAAGTGTGCTTCATCAATCTAAAAATATTCACCAACATGCGCTGGGGGACGAAAGACGCGGTCGCGTTCAAAGACAATGAATTAGGCCTGATCCGCCTGCGCGCCTTCGGCACATTCACCATGAAGATCAATCAGCCGCTCCTCTTTATCAATACTCTCATAGGCACGCAGGGCTCGTTCGGAACAAACAGTGTAGAGGACTACCTTCGCGAAATCATCGTATCTCGCCTTAACAATTTTCTTGGAGAAACCGTAAACAGCCTCTTCGATCTGCCGAAACATTACGATGAAATGGCCGTAAATGTAAAGACGCGGCTCACCGAAGATTTCAAAAAGTACGGCATGGAGTTGGTCGATTTTTATATCAACAGGATTACGCCGCCTGAGGATGTGCAAAAGATGATAGACGAGCGCTCCGGGATGCAAGCTGTAGGCGACTTGGACAAATTCTTCAAACAAGGCTGCCAAGGCAATGGGAGATGCCGCCACGTCGGGAGGCTCGGCTGGAGGCGCCTCCTCCGGAATGGGCCTGGGCATAGGGTACGGGCATGGGCATGATGATCCCTGGCATGCTTTACAAAGTGCTCAATCATGACGACTCCATGGAGCATATACTCAAAAAGGGAACGGTAAATTGCTCACAATGCCACGGAGAAGTCGCAATAGACAGTCGGTTCTGCTCTCACTGCGGCCACCATGTGGTGGCTATCAGAAAATGTCCCCAATGCAATAGAGACCTGACCGAAAACGACAACTTCTGTCCCTCCTGCGGGCTTAACATGAAGACCGAGTTGCAGTGCGGGCAACTGCAAGACTAAACTGCCGGCCGGTACGAAGTTCTGTTTAACTGCGGAGATAAGATATCGCAATAGTAGGGTCAGACTTATGTGACTGCCCATCGTTTGCACGACCATCCGCCGCAGGCGGAGGCCTCTCCTGCATGTGGATACATACCAAATGAACGACTATATCGTTTCAACTGAATGCCCCACATGCTCGGCTCCGCTCGATTTCAGCGAAGGTACCAACGCAGTCCAATGCGGTCATTGCCGTTCAAAGCTCCTGGTTACTGGCAGAAAGCAGGTGCTTAGTTATTTCATCCCGCCGAAGATCGACCATTACCGGGCGATTGCCGCAGCAATGCAGGCGCAGCAGGAACAGTGCAGTGAGTGCCGGGTCATCAGACCACAAATATACTTCATCCCCTATTACCGGCTTATAGGAAATGATTTCAGATGGGAGCAAGCCCTGCGTATTCCGGTGAAACCTGATATTGAATACAGCCAGCCCGGAGGGTACGGACCCATTTATGAGTGGGAGTATGAAGACAACAAAATTGATTTCGGTGCGATATTCAGGCAAGCTGGAGATTTCATCGACATAATATTCGGCCGCAAGTGCGGTCCAGGCGGCACAATAATTGATACGCAAGAAAACATGTCGGGAAAAACAACCGACCCCCTTATATTTCGAGAAATTGGTGCGGACCGATCAGAAGATGCGGAACCAGCCAAAGTACAGCTGGCCGACCGTTATATCGAAAAAAATTTTATCGCCTGCAACCTGCATGGTGAAGGCCTTTACTCCCTCGGGCTGAGGCCGGCTGTTCTTCGCTTGGAGCTATTTCAAAAGAGTGCGCTCGAACCACTCGGTAAAGTAGTAAATACTGATATCGGCATAAATGAAGCTATGGGTAGTAGCATGAAAGACGCCGCAATGCAGCCGCTGCTATTCCGTTCTGTGATCGGGCGTATTCTGTCGATTATCTACTTTCCCTTCTGGGTGATCGAGATGGAATGCCATGGAAACTGCATCTCGACGATCGTCGACGCCGTCTCACAGTCGGTAGTCAAACTCGACGCGCCCCCCTCAATCTATTCCATTCTAAATCAGGCCCAGCAGTCGGAGTCTACTATCGTCGGATTCAGACCGTTGTGTTGTCCCAACTGCGGATGGGACCTGCCACTTCGGCCTGATGATACAATCTTTTTCTGTTCGTCATGCGCCAGGGCATGGCAAATATATGGCAGTGATCTAACTGAAGTGCCTTACGAGATAGCGCAGATCGAGGGCATGAACGGTCAATCGAGATATCTTCCTTTCTGGGTGCTTGTTGCACAATCCGGTGGAGAGCATCTGACTTTCTATATCCCGGCATTTCGCTTCCGTCGCCTTAAAATGCTTGCAGACCTGGCGATTAACATCACTCGAAACAAACCGGTATACTCCATCTGCGGCGATCAGAAGCAGGAAGTTAAGGAAATGCAAGGATGCTTCTACGATGCCGAAGACGCGTTTTTGCTTGCACAGTTTATCCAAGCAGGCATCACTTCTCAAACCGCCATAGATATGAAGACATTCAATAAAAACGACTTGACCCTTCAAGGGGCGACGCTAATAGGTTTCCCCTTCAAAGTAAATGGATTCAACCTGGTCGATCCTTTCACCGGAACTACGATCCCGCAGAGCCTGCTATTGTAAGATTCTCTCGCCTATGCCAGAATAATCAGGGCAATGACCGGTATCACCAAAATTAAGGAGGTTATTATCCACCGGATCGTATCCAAATCGTTTCTCATCCTGCCCCTAATAGCCATGATCGCGGCGCTCAAAGACGCCAGGCCACTGATTAGAGCAATCATAAATGCGATCAGTCCTCGATTGCGGCAGCCCAATACTTCGACCGGCGTTGCCGCGATATTAAGAAATAGTATCGGCATAATGGCAGGGATCAATATGTTATAAATTATGTGATTCATCCTCAGCGTACAACCTCACCTATCGCCGACCAGTCAAGATCACCGAAGCCCTTTTGCATCGCCATCCTGAACATCTCTCGTACCTCTGCGGACATAGGCAACGGCACTCCAAGTTCATCCCCGATGCGTAGCGCGTAAGTCATATCCTTGTGCATCCAGCGCAGCGCAAATAAAGCATCATCATGCTTTCGCGCTATAATGTTAGGCGCCTTCATCTTTACAACGAGGCTGGCGAGCACGCCATCGTTTACCGCCTGAAGCACAGTATTCATGTTAAGCCCTGCCTTTTCAGCAAGAGCCATCCCCTCTCCTAAAACTGCCACCTGTGCCGCCGCCATCATATTATTGATGAGTTTGTAGGTCGCGCCGGACGACGGAGGGCCGAATAGAATCTGCGCCCGGCTGAAACTCTGAAGTACAGGTCGTATTGTCTTAAAATCGTTCGGCTCGGCACCTACATAAAGGCTTATCGTACCGCTCGCGGCAGCAGGTTTGCTGCCTGCCATAGGGCAGTCGGCGAACTTTAATCCCTTAGCCTGCGCAGCCGCGTGCAGTTCTCGCACCCATGCGAGTGAGAGCGTGCTGCATTCGACAACGAATGTGCCGGGCTGGGCGTCTGCCAATCCGCCATCGGGACCAAACCAAACCTCCCTTGATGCTGCATCGTCACCCACGACAGCAATAACCATTTCGGCGCGCGAAGCCGCGGCAGACGGCGATTCCGCCCATACTGCTCCTTGAGAAATAAGCTGCGCAGCCTTCTCCTTTGTTCGATTATATACATGCAGTTCGTAGCCGCCCTTGATCAGATTTGCGGCTATGCCGCTTCCCATCGTTCCGAGCCCGATCAATGCAATTCGTTTCATAACTCCTCCCATAAAAAATAAACATTATGCAATTCAATAAGCATTATACACGGAAACCTTTTAAATCAGGATCTAAGGAATAATCGAAGGCTTTCAGAGATACTTTTTGAAGGGTAGTGGAAACTTTAATTTGAATCTTCGCGTTACGATCAACTATCTTCGGGGATCAAAGGCTTGTAAGGTACTCTTCCCATTCGATAGGCAGGAGGTATTTCTTTTTGTTGTTGCATTCCTTGCAGGCAGTGACAATATTGCTTTTGACCGATTTGCCACCCCTAATGATAGGCACTAGGTGGTCCATTGTAAGTTCTTTCGGAAGGACTTGGGCATTACAGTAGTAACATCTTCCGCAGGAGCACTTTCTCTTCCACCAGGTGCTTTCGCGGAGGGTCCGCGCTATGCTGCGCTCCCGTTTTACTTCTTCATCCGATACTTCCGAGACAAACGACATTACTTCCGTCCTTTTTTGACCTCCTCTTCCTCATAAAATTTCCGGTAGAGCACTTCCCACTCGGGACTGCCCTCCACGAGCTTTTTTGAAAAAGAGAGGAGCTTCTTCGTCACCGTTTCATTGATATCCTCGCCGATTTTGAGTTCGTTGACGATGGTCTTCTTTATCTCGCGCCGCACTTCGCTTTCTTCGGCCTTCGGGACAATCAGCTTATTCTCCAGCAGGCCCTTGAGCAGCATATGAGTAGTGTGGCTGATCTTGTCGTCGGAGAGCATCATAATATGACATTCCTCTCTCTCACGATTTTTTGCTTGGTCATGTCGAAGAGCCTGCGGTAATCGAGCCTTCCTTTTTCGATCTCAGGCTCGAATTTCTTCAGGATCTGGCGGACCTCCTCGTTGAGCCGGTCTTCGACCGTCAACTCTTCGAGGAGGAGCCTTTCCGTCTCCGCGATCAGGGTCGCAACCGGCACAAGGGATTCGACGAGGTCCTTTTTTACAAGGTTGTCGGCGATCTTTTTTGCCAGCATTGGGACCCAGCTCTTCGGAATTCGCATCTTACCTTTCCATGAATGGGATCAGCGCTATGTTTCTCGCCCTTTTGACCGCAGTGGTCAGTTCCCTCTGGTGGACAGAACAGTTTCCGGTCACTTTCCTGGAGAGTATCTTGCCGCGCTCGGTCATATATCCACGGAGTATCTTCATGTCCTTATAATCGATGAAAGATATCTTTTCGGCGCAGAATCTGCAAAACTTCCTTCTCTGAAATCTTTTCGGCTGCATTATATTATCTCCTCCCGTGTATTAACAGTTAAAATGGCTCGACATCCGAAATTTCATCAGGCATGCCCACGTCTGTCGACCCGGAACTGCTTGAGGGGCCTTCCTTCTTGGACAAGAACCTGACAGTATTGGCCACAACCTCCATCTTGCTCTTCTTCTGGCCCTCGTATTCCCATCTTCTCTCGCGCAGACGGCCCTCGACGAGAACACTCCTGCCCTTGCTCAGATACTGACCGCAAGACTCGGCCTGCTTGCCAAAGACGACGGCGTCTATGAAGAGGGTTTCTTCCTTCCAGTCGTCGCCGGATTTAAACTTGGAGTTAACTGCGATGTGGACCGTGGCGACCGGCGTTCCTCCGGGCGTATATCTGACCTCGGGGTCCTTGGTGAGATTGCCTATGAGGATGACGCGGTTAAACATCAGGCGCCCTCTTTGATCTCGGCCACAGGGGCTTCTTCAGGAGCGACAGGCAAACCGCTGATCTCTTTGGGAAGTGCAGCGATCTGCTTTTTACCGAGTTTGACGACCATGAATTTGAGGATAGTATCGAGGACCTTGAAATGCTCTTCGAGCTTCTTGATAGTCTCAGAAGAGGCCTTATAAAGCAGGAAAACATAGTTTCCCATCTTCTGCTTGCTCATCTCGTAGGCGAGTCTTCTCTTCCCCCAGACCTCGGCCTTAAATACTTCGCCGTTTGCATTTTTTATTAGGTCGGTGATCTTGTCGATAACTGCCTTGGCTTCCTCTTCGCTGAGAGAAGGTGTGAGGATTACAACTGTTTCATAGAAATTCATCAAATACCTCCACTTGGATATGAAGCCCTTTCTCAAAGGAAAGAGCATGGAGGACACACATTCAAAGCGCTTACTTTGTCTTTGCGTCCGTCAAGTTGTTTTTATACCATATTTTTCGCTTTTAAATCAAATGATCTTGTACTCCTGGGTGCGCGACAATTTTTTTGACAGACCGATCAGGCACAAGCACAAGATCGTGCCTCCCAGAAGTTTTCCCATCTCTTGCTGAGGAAGCAACAGCGTAGAGCAATGATGCTGTTTGCCCCGTT
>Ga0182010_10002128_pt1 | contig 10081 bp, 9 predicted proteins | sample 611E1MmetaG_FD_120488 | JGI IMG/M metagenome (GOLD analysis project Ga0182010, IMG submission 120488) | Permafrost microbial communities from Stordalen Mire, Sweden - 611E1M metaG | ecosystem: Environmental > Terrestrial > Soil > Wetlands > Permafrost | place: Sweden: Stordalen | collected... | reverse complement strand
CGCGCACCGAGCTCCAGGTCGACCGCAGTCTTTTCGGTGGCAGGGGGCTGCGCGGACTCGGAGCCCCCGCAGCAAAGGCCCTGGCGGTATCTTGATCCTGCAGTGCGAGTGTACCGAATTGGGAGCGATACGCTGAGCCGAGTTGCCAGAGCCATAGGAACCTTCTTTCACAAGGGCAGGGGAGCGCGCGCTCTCCTGCAGCTCACCGATCTCCCGAATGGATGGCCAACCATTATCGGAGATTCTGCTTCCGGCAGTCTCTGCCCCTCGCTACTAATTGACATGAAGATCGAACTGCCCAATTGGATGCCACCGCAGGAGATCGGTTTCGGTTTGCAGGAAATGTGGAATGGGTTGACACGGACGGCGATGGTGGACAGAAGATCGCGACCAGCACCCGTGGCGGCCAGTGGGCCGGTCGAGACCGGCAGAAAGAAGAGGAGTAGCGAACCACGATGACCCTATGTCCGACAGTGTCAACGTCCCGGAGCTCTATAGTCTGGCGTCTTCTTGGCGACCTCATCCTGGAGAGAGCCGCCTCGGTTCGAAGCGCGCCATTGGGGAAACGGGACCGCTGTGTCTTGAAGGCGGCAAGGGCGCGATCCAAGTCGCCGAACGAGTCACGCCACAAGCGAGCCAGCTCGTACTGCGCGGTTTCGCCAGCCACGCACCCGGGCATGCGGGTGGTCACTGTCAGTTGCAGGTGTACGACGCGTTCGGTGCGTTGCAGGCATTCTGCCCGAAGACTTCGCGACAGCTCTTTGCGAACAGACACGACCATTGCGCGGATGTGATGACGGATGTGACAGCGCTTGTGCACACAGCCGTGCACTGTGCGTTGAGCATGCCAATCGCTCCGAGATAGGCGTTGGAGTTCTTGTCCTCGGCGCACAGGTGTCCTGCGCAATCGCTTTCCCTTGCGCATAGGTCCGAACAGTTCTGGGTGGTCGGGACGGCTTGGCCCTTGCCATACCCTGTGTCTGGGTGCTCTGCGCCGCCCCCACAAGCGAGAAGGAAGCCTACCAAGGCTGCGAACCGTGCGATTTTGGTCGCGCGAAGGATTCGACGCCAGGCCTGATGCACGCGCGCATCTTCTCCGCACCTGCCGAGGTCTGTCAAGCAGAGGCAAGACGGCTCAGGGTACTGCAGTTCCGCAACAGCCTCCCCCAACCGAACTCGCGCAGCAAGCCTGGTCAGCGACAGCGCAGCTAGCCGGCGCAGCGTCCGCCTGGGGCGCATTTACCACGGGGGTGTCGGAGGGTGAGTCAGGTTCGCCGGCGCATCCACCGGCCCATCACGACCCGCATCTCTGGCAGGGGTTCCGCCGCCTCACGGCGCGACCGCGATGGTCTTGCGCAGGGTGAGGTCGCGGTCGGCCGACGAGTTTCCCACCATCAGCTCGACCCGGCCGCGCTCCACCGTCCACGCGTGGCGGGCCACATTCCAATACGCGAGATCCGCTCCACGAAGCGATATTTCCACGGTCCGGGTTTGCCCCGGCGGGATCGTCACGCGCTGGAAGCCCTTGAGGGCTTTGGCCGGCCAATCGACCTTCGAGGCGACGTGGCGTACGTAGAGCTGGACGACCTCGTCGCCGGCGCGCGCGCCGGTGTTCTTCACGTCGACCCGGACCAGCACCTTTTCCTTGCCGGAAATCGAGGGCTTCGACGTCGTCAGGTTTGCGAGCGAAAACCTGGTGTAGCTCAGGCCGTAGCCGAAGGGATACTGCGGCTCTCCCTTGAAGTACATATAGGTCCGCCCGTGGCGGATGTCGTAGTCCATCATCGGCGGGAGCTGGTCGAGTGATTTCGGCCAGGTCTGGACCAGCTTGCCCCCGGGGTTGAAGTCGCCGAACAGGACGTCAGCCAGCGCATTGCCCTGCTCCTGGCTGGCGTGCACCATCTGCACGATGGCGCTCGCGTGCTCGGCCGCCCAGGGCATTGCAAACGGGAAGTTGGAGATCAAGACGACGATGGTGCGGGGATTGACCGCGTAGAGCCGGCGGATAAAATCCTCCTGATCGCGCCGCAGGGCGATCTCCTTGCGATCCACGGCCTCCTTGCCCTCGCTCGGTGCGGTGACGATCTGCCAGCCGGCGTTGCCTTCTGGATGGTTGCCGACACACACCACGACCGCGTCCTTGCCGCGCGCCAACTCGATGGCGGCGTCGCTCATGTCGCCGACCCAGTTGACGTTGATGGGATACGGGCCGAAGGGCGAGGGGTTTGCCGCGCGCTCGATCCCGTCTCTGGGTGAGATCGCATAAGGCGGCGTACCGGAGTACCAGTCGAGCAGGACTGTGTTCGCCAGCGGCCCGACGACGGCGATGGATTTCGTCTTCGAGCGGTCGAGCGGCAGCAGGTCGGCGGAGTTCTTGAGCAGGACGATGGACTTGCGCGTGACCTCGCGCACGAGGGCGCGCGTCTCGGGTGCGTTCCACGGCTCGGGATCGCCCGTGGAGCCGATAGCGGCGTATGGGACTCGATCGGGAGGATCGAGCAGGCCGAGTCGGAGCGATACGCGGAACAGGCCGCGCAAGGCAACGTCGATGTCGGTTTCGGTGAGCAGCCCCTTGCCGAGCGCCTCGGTCACCGCCTCCTTGTGTCGGTCGAGGAAGTGATTGATGCCTGCCTTGATACAGGCGGCGGCAGCGGTCGGCAGATCGGGGAATGCCTTGTGGTCGCTCACCAGCTGGCGCAGACCGCCGCCGTCGGTACAAATGATGCCGTCGAGGCCCCACTCCCGCATCACGATCTCTCGCAGCATCGGGTGGACGTGGGCGGGCGTGCGGTTCACGGCGTTGTAGGCCGCCATCAGCGCGCGCGAGCCGCCTACCCGCGTGGCCTGCTCGAACCCCTTGGCGTAGTACTCGCGCCACAGGCGCTCGTCGAAGTTGGAGGACGAGTTGCCGCGACCGTCCTCGTTGCTGTTCGCGAGGAAATGCTTCAACAGCGCAGCGGTCTTCCAATAGCGCGGATCGTCCCCCTGCAAGCCCCGAGTAAAGGCCGTGGCGAGGGTGCCGACCAGAAACGGATCTTCGCCAAAGACCTCTTCGGTGCGGCCCCAGCGCGGATCGCGCGCGATGTCGGCGTTCGGCGCACGCACGATGAGGCCGGCCCGTCTGTACTTTTCGCTCTGGAACAGGTAGCGCGCCTCCTGCGCTTCCTGTGCCGCGACCTTGCCGACGAGGTCGGGATCCCATGTGGCGCCGAGTCCGTACGCCTGGGGGAATTGCGTGGTGGCCGTCGGGTTTCGGCGGCCCCAGTTGCTCGGTCCCCCCTGCGCCACGCCGTGGTAGCCCTCGATGTGGGGCGAGCCCACGACTCCGAGGCGCGGCACGGAAGCGCCGCCGGCCATGCAGTCGATCTTCTCTTCGAGGGTGAGTCTCGAAATGAGATCGGTGATGCGCTCCTCTGCCGGAAGATCCGGGTTTTGGAAAGGCAGCGTGGCGGGCGAAGGGGCAACAGCCGCGACCAGCGCAGCCAGGGCAGCGGCGGGAAGGACGAGCAGCATGAAGGGCATTGTATCCGCGCTACCGTGTGAGCACGACGCCAGCGGGGCGGCACCGGTGACGTGATGACGCGATTTACGGGGCGGAGGTAATGGCGATGTAATGGGGATTCGGCTACTCGTCGCGGCAATTTCAGCTTCATGTTGCCCAGATTCGCAATGTCCTGCGTGAAGGTGACGGCTGCCCAGGCCACAGGCTGCCAGCCCCACGGCGTAGGAACACCACCCCGGCGCCGTTTGCAACAAAGCCCGAACAGGGCCATCATCGTCCGCATGGTGTCCGGGCTGTTACCCGGGAGAACAATCATGATCAGTGCAAGAATCAGGGAACTTGCGGCTCGGGGAGAACCCTATGTCTACGCAGCGCTCCGCATCGTCGCAGGAGCCATGTTCGCGTTTCATGGCGCGCAGAAGATTCTGGGGTGGCACAGTCATTTCATGCCGCCCGCGGGATCGCAGCTTTGGATCGGCGGGCTCATCGAATTGGTGGGAGGCGCGCTGATCGCGCTCGGTCTGTTCACGCGCCCGCTTGCGTTCCTTGTCGCTGGCGAAATGGCTGTCGCCTACTTCCAATTCCATTGGAAGCTCGCGATCGCCGACGGCATGTGGCTGCCGGGGATCAACAAGGGCGAGCTTGCTGTGATCTACTGCTTTCTCTTCCTGTTCATCGCCGCCCATGGCGACGGCGAGGTCGCTGCGCTGGGCCGGAGAATGCGGAAGACGCCAAGCGCCTGACCGGCGCTGGCGGGAAGGCCAGCACCGCACGCGGCGGAGGAAAGGCGTGTAACCGACCCGTGGTTTCTGGCCATGAAGGAGGCTGCCAAGCGACATCGCCGTGAGGCGTACCAGGTGGCGAAAGATCGCATGAAGGCGGCGGGCACCTTCACCGGTGCGTCGCCGGCCGCCTGAGAGTTGGTCGGGGCCTGTCCTGCAAGATCCGGCAACAGAGACACACCGTGTCCGTCGTCGGGAAGTGCCGCCCGCGCACTGGGTATCGCACCGCCAAGGCCGGCGATGGCCGCAAGTCCGAAGATGACCCGCTTCGCCTCAAGCATAGGCACAAGGGAGGGTGAGGGGTATCGTCCCACGCCCGATCTAGAACTTCGTGCAGTCGACGACGAAGCGGTATTTCACGTCGCCTCTCAGCGTCCGCTCGTAGGCCTCGTTGATCTCTTGCGGCGTGGTGATCTCGATGTCGCTCGTGATCCCGTGGGTCCCGCAATGATCGAGCATTTCCTGGGTCTGGGGGATCCCGCCCACCAGCGAACCCATCACCTTGCGGCGTCCGAAGATCAGCGCAAATGGGCTCAGATCCAAGGTTTGCGGAGATGCACCGACGAGAATGAGCGTTCCGTCGCGCTTCAGGCAGCCGAGCGGCCCGTTGATATCGTGCTTCGCCGAGATGGTGTCGACGATGACGTCGAAGCGGTTGGCCAGCGGCGCCAAGGCGTTGTTGTCCTTGGTGAGGACGAAGTCGTGCGCACCAAGCTTGTGTGCGTCGGCTTTCTTCCCCGGGGAGCGGCTTAGCATCGTGACCTCGGCGCCGAAAGAGGCGGCGAGCTTGACCGCCATGTGGCCCAGCCCACCGAGCCCCATCACGGCGACGCGCGAGCCTTTCGTGACGCCGACGTGCCGAAGCGGCGAGTACGTCGTGATGCCGGCGCAAAGCAACGGGGCGGCGCCCGCGGGGTCGAGGTTCGCCGGGAGATTCAAGACGAAGTGCTCATCGACGACGATCTGGTTGGAATAGCCACCGAACGTCTGCGTCTTCCCGTCTGGGCTCGGGCTTCCATAGGTCATCGTGAAGCCGGTCTCGCAGTAGTTCTCGTGCCCTTCCTTGCAACTCGCACAGGTCCCGCATGAATTGACGAAACATCCAACGGCCACGCGTTGGCCGACCTTCACCCTCTTGACGTCGTCACCGACCTTCACCGCGCGTCCGACGATCTCATGGCCGGGGACGCACGGGAAGATCGTCGTCCCCCATTCGTTGCGGGCGAAGTGAATATCCGAATGGCAGATACCGCAGAACTCGATTGCGATTTGAACATCCCGCCGTCCCGGCGCGCGGCGTTCGAATTGAAACGGGGCAAGGTGCGATTCAGCCGACAAGGCGGCATATCCTTTGGTGACCATGGCTCCTCCTTTCGAAGAACGCCCGGTAGTCTGTCGGATCGCGGCGACTGGTGCCACCCCGATAGCAAAATGCCCTGCCACGACGGTCCGGAAGAAGACGAGGACCGGTCGCATCCGGCGGGGTGTTCGACCACGGCACGTATCCAAGAGGATGGACCAGGAACCTGGGAGGCCCTGCCTCTCCTTCACCAAGAACCACCGGAGCCACGGGAGCCGGAGACCCATCCCGACGGAGGCGCGTCAGCGTGCGCACGCGACCCCTGGCGAAGAAGAAGCGCAGGCGGTTAAGGTAGGCCCGAGCGAGGGGAACCGGAGCGAGGGCACGAAGGAGAGCAGGGAGTCGGAGGGCCCAATATGAGCGTAGACGTCGGGGAACGGGCGGCACCCGGACCCGGCCGAGCAAAGCGGGCCCGTGCTGGTGTGAACCTCTGGGGGGAAACATGACCGACGCATCGACGACGCCAACAGGCGACATGACCGTGGAAAGGGGGCAGCACACCGCCACGCTGTTGGGCAGCGGAAGGGTGCTCATCGCTGGCGGAAGCGATAGCCAGCCCCTCGCGAGCGCGGAGCTGTACGATCCAGGCACTTTGATCCTTTGCTGTTGAAATGCGTTGAAGGGGAGATCATCTTCTAGCGATGGGCATGAAGTCGAGCATCCTGGCCGCCGCTCTCGTCGGGTTACTCCTCTCGGCGGGATGTGAGAAACGTTGCGAGGGAGCGGCCGACCCGCACGCTCGCTACAATGTCACGGTGCTCGACTTCTGCAGGGCGCAGGGGCAATTCAAGTGTGCTGGCGTGGGAGGAAGCTCTCCTAGGTCGACTGGCACCTGTTCAAGCTGGGACGGCATGGGAATAGGCGCGCTCCTGGAGATACAGGCCAGCGGCCAGTCGAGTAGGTCGGATGGTACCTGCTATGACGTGACCGCCGAGGTCACGTCCGCGCCCTCCCAGTTGACGCTGGCGGGTCCATCGACCGATGGAAACGCGATAAACCAGATTCGCGGCACCGGGGCTTTCATGTATGCGGCGGAAAGTGTTACGGCTGGCCAGTGTGAGGGCGCGCTGATGTTTGGCCTCTTCGACAGCGGAGGCCCGGGCGGGATTTACACGCAGCCCTTGGCTGGAAACCTTCCGCCAGCGGTTCTTTACACATTGTTTTTGCCATCAGGTGGCACTTGCCAAGCTTGCGACGACAATTTCGCTATCCAGTTGACCAAAGAATGACGCCCCCACAGGAATTCTGGAGGTTGCAGGCATTTTCCAAGCTGGCGATGTTGATTTCTCTTATGTGTTGGCGATGACGGTGCTTATGCCGTGCCGCCCGCAGTCCAATTCAGCCGGTTGTGAACAGCGCCATGTTCGTAGTATTGGAGACTGATGAATCTCACTGCCGATCGCGCGTCGATCGCCGCCTCCTTCTCGGTCGCGTGCCTCGCACTACTCGTAGGCTCCTGCCTCACCCCTCCTGCCGCCAGGGGGATCGGCAAGCCCTCGGACGTACCAGGATCGCCAGCGGTCGCGCCCAGTTTGGGCGACTTCACGCGCACATCCCCTGAGCTTCTCGCGAAGCTGCGTCTGGGTTGGAACCTTGGCAACAGTCTGGACGTGCCCAACGGCGAGACCGCGTGGGGCAACCCACGCGCCACGCCCGAGCTGTTCGCCGCGGTTGCCAAGGCGGGTTTTGCACTGGTGCGCATTCCTGTCACATGGGCGCAGCACCTGGGGCCCCCTCCAAGCTATGTCATCGATCCGGACTGGCTCGATCGGGTGGAGGAGGTTGTCGGCTTCGCTCGGGCGGCGGGACTATACTCGATTATCAATTCGCACCACGAAGGCGGTTGGCTGTCGCTCAAGGACGCCAATGGCAACACAACGGAGGAGAACAACGCCGTGGTGCGCGCGCAGTTCGTAGCGGTCTGGTCGCAAATCGCCAAGTACTTCGCCAATCAAGGTGAAGAGCTGATGTTTGAGTCGATGAACGAAGTCCACGACGGATATGGCAAGGCCGATCCTCGTCATATCAAGATCGTCAACGACCTGAATCAGGCCTTTGTGAACCTCGTGCGGGCAAGTGGCGGCAACAATAGCAAGCGTCACTTGATCATCCCCGGCTACAACACGAACATCGATGAAACGCTCCGGGGCTTCAAGCTACCGACCGACTCGGCGAAGAACCGGTTGATTTTGTCGGTTCACTGCTATGACCCCTACCTGTACGCGCTCATGGGCCAGACGCATACCTGGGGTCGTGCTTCGCCGGGCAGGGATGATTGGGGTCAGGAAGACTACATTGTGGCCCAGTTCGACAAGCTCAAATCGCGCTACGTCGATCAAGGGGTCCCGGTGCTTATCGGTGAGTATGGCGCTGTCCAACAGGATGGCTACGAGGACTATCGACGCTACTACATGGAGTACGTTACCAAAGCCGCGGTCGATCGCGGGCTCGTCCCTGTGTATTGGGACAATGGCGATCGAGGAGGCAGGGGCTTCGCACTCATCGACCGCGGGAGCAACAGCGTGGTTCAGCCGAAAGTGATGGAGGCAATGCTGAGAGCTGCCACGAGCTCTTACTCGCTCAAGGACATTGCGCTGCCGGCGCCCGCGAAGTGACGGGACGGAGGCGCGGACAAGCAGGGTGGCCAATCCCAGATGTTGTCGCTGCCCTTCTCGTAAAGATGATGGGCAATGCCGTAGACCAGATCCACGTTCATGGCTTTGACGAATCTCTGCAGCAGCCCGTTGTGAATTTCAACGCTCTGGTGGCGCTCGAACGGCAAGACCGTCAGCAAAGCGGACGACGTCTGCGCGACAGGGTTCGGTCCCACCACCGGGGCGGGTCGCCGAATACAGCCACCGCCAAGCAGGACGGCGCTGGCAAACAGGAAAGGCATCGCACTGATACCCATGCGGCGCATGCTATACGAACCCCCGCTCCCTCGTGCTTGATCATCTTGCGTACGCAAGTCGTGGGAATGTCTTCGCTCGCAGCTGGTCTTTGATCGACCGGCTCTCGCTGAACCGCCGCCGTTTGAGGTCTATCGATAGAGACCGCGCGTCAGTTGCCGTACCCAGCCGCAAAGATGTTCGCCTGGACGGCGTTAGCAGTTGCGTCGGACGCCGCTCCAGAGGTCATGACGCCTTCATAGAAGTCGCCCTGAGCCGTGTCGGTGCCGTCGCCGCCGGTACCGAGAACGATGGCGCCCTGCTTCTTCATCGGATTGTAGCCATTTGGACGTACGCCGTCGTAAAAGCTCGTGAGGGTTTCCGTTTGCGCGTTGCCACCCTTGAGCGCGAACGACCCGGATCTCCCTATCACCATCGCAGTTACATACGGGGACGTTTGCGAAGTATCCGCGGCGTTCGCGGCAAAGCTCGCTTGCGCGTAGACGCCGTTTTCCATGTCCGCCATGACCCAGGGACCAGCGCCACCCCCCTTTCCTTGAGACGTCCAGTTGCCAAAATAGACAGCCTCCATGGTGCCCGCGCCATCGTCGTGATTGTCCGTCTCGGCGTTTCCGTAGTCGAAGCAGCAACTGGCGTTGAAAAAGGTGCCGCTCGTCACCATGTATTCGGTCTCCGGCTGGTCGCCGGTCGCGACGCCCGTGGTCTTGTCTATTCGGTAGCCGTATCCAACAGGGAGGTGGACGCCGTAGACCTTGCGACCGGAGATCGTAAACGGGAGGGCCGTCGCGTCGGCCTCTTTGGGAGCCGTCGTATTCCTCTGACCGATGGGCGCCTGCGTGAGGTGGTTATTCTTACCGGACTGGTCGTAGATGATGGTGATGGTGCACGTAGTGCCTGTGCAGAAGGTGTCCTGCGTGGCCGAGTCGGCGAAGCCTCCTGGGCTCAGCACTCCGATGTCCTTCGTCGTTTTGTCCGAGGCGCGTGTGACCTGGTATAGGTTGCCGTTGTACGCGCCCAAAAGAGCCCGCACCGTGCTGTGGGCTGCAACGCATGGGGTATTGCCGGCTGCAAAGATGTCGCAAGGCCCGGTGCCGGCCGTTGTCTTGCCGCCCGAACCGGTGTTTCCGCCCATGCCGGAGGTTCCAGCCGAACCGCTAGTACCGCCCGAACCAACCCGACCGCCGCTTGCGCCTCCAGTGGTCGCCCCGCCGGTTGAAACTGCTCCACCCGTGGCCTTTGTACCGCCAGTGCTGGTGATTCCCCCAGTTGCAATGCCGCCACCGGTCGCAAGCGAACCGCCTGTAGCTGTTGCGCCGCCGGTGCTCCGCATTCCACCGGTCGCCACGCCTCCGCTTGCGGCAGTGCCACCCGCGCCCGAGGCTGTGCTCCCTCCGCTGGCTAGCGAGCCAGCTTCTGCGACCGAGCCGCCAGTCCCCGCAGAACCTCCCCTGCTCATGCTTCCCCCGGCGGCGCTGCTTCCTCCCGTGCTGGTCACACCTCCAGTCGCGGCGTTGCCACCGACGTTGCT